>Ga0210409_10003832_pt1 | contig 16545 bp, 14 predicted proteins | sample IncBWH17MmetaG_FD_161649 | JGI IMG/M metagenome (GOLD analysis project Ga0210409, IMG submission 161649) | Forest soil microbial communities from Barre Woods Harvard Forest LTER site, Petersham, Massachusetts, United States - Inc-BW-H-17-M | ecosystem: Environmental > Terrestrial > Soil >...
GCCTTGACGAATTCCTGGCGCTGCTTCGCCATGTGATACTCAGCATTTTCGCTGAGATCTCCCAGCGCGGCGGCTTTCTTAATCTCTTTGGGGAGCTCATGCACCAGCTCATGTTCGAGCTGGTTCATTTCCTCCTGCAGTTTTCTCTTAATTTGCTCAGTCATTTCCTCACCGGATTATAAACCTACGACAAGCGATCAGACTGCTCCTACGGCCTACTTTTTATCGGGATTGGGAATGAGACGGAGCCGGTTACGCTTGAAATTCCGAGGCTTCGGGGAATCGCAGGTTTGACTTGGACAAGGCCTTCGTCAGCAACTCCTCGATATGCGGCTCTTCGCAGTTTTTCGCCATCGCCAACTCGCTAACCAGGAGGTAGCGGGCGCGCTCCAGCATTTTCTTTTCGCGAAATGATAGGGACTTGGCCTGGTTCAGGATCAAAAGCGCCTTCAAGACATTGGCGACTTCTAACAAGGAACCGGTCCGCATGCGCTCTGAATTTTCCTTGAAGCGGTATTTCCAATCGGCGTTGTTGTCGCACGCTCCATCTTCAAGAAAATCCACGATCTTCTGGATTTCGCCGTTCTTCACCACCCGCCGCAGACCCACAGTGACGACGTTGTGGAAAGGCACCATCACTTTGAGGCTGCTGGACTTGATCTTGAGCAGGTAGAAGTTTTCCACACTCTCGCCGATGGTGCGGCTGCTGATCTGCTCAATAATTCCAACTCCATGATTGGGGTAGACGACCTTGTCGCCTATATGGAAATTGCCGTCGCCATTTAACATGAAAAGCCACCCACAGCCGGAGGGAACGCGAGGAACAACACACCCTTAGTTTACCCGAATCGGAACCGAAAGGCAATTTTGAAGGACACTTCCTCGGCACTGGCCGGGCTTCCGGATCAAGATACCAGGGCCTATAACTGCTACCAAGCCTAAGTACGGACGTCCCATGGTTGCCCGCTTAGCGTGTTGCCTATTCGCCGAGCCACGCCCCATAGGGCTTCAGGGACTCTACGTGAGCAAAGATGATCCGGATAGCGGCGGTGATCGGAATGGCGAGCAGCAGACCCATCGCTCCCCACAATGCACCCCAGACTAACAGCGCCATGGTCACGGCTAAGGGATTGAGTTGCAGGCGCTTGCCGAGGAATCGCGGATAGAGGAGATTCAGAGCGATCAGGTGCAGGACAAGCACGGAGACGACTACGACCACGACGTCCTGGGAGTCTGCATGCCCCAGCCCGACAAATATCGGGGGGATCAAGGCAAGCAGCAAACCCATATAAGGAATCAGGCTCAAGAAGCCGCTGGCGAATCCCGCGAAATAGAAGAACGGCAAGTGAATCATCCAGAAGATGACTGTGCTCACTGCGCCCACGAATAGCCCAATCAACAGATTTCCCACCATGAAGCTGCGCACCATGGCTGAAATCTGACCCAGGGTAACGTAGGCGGTGTGACGGTTATGCAAGGGGAAGAGCATGACCGTGGCCGAGCGGACGTGCTGTTGCCAGGTCAACATGAAAAACACCAGAAAGGGTATGAACGATACCGCCAGAATGGCTGCGCTTACCGAGCCAAAGCCACGGGTCAGAATATCCGTCCAGTCGGTCGCAGGGCGGACGCTGACCACGCCCTTCTCATGCTCCGGAGGCAGAACGTCCAGGCGCTCGGCGCTCTTGCGGAACTGAAGAGTCTCATCGCGAATCCTGGAAGTGTATTTCGGGAGATCCTGTAACAGCGTGGCCGCCTGATTGTAGGAGGTGTAAACAATTCCGCACAGCGCCGCCAATAACAGCAGAATTGCGATCGCGGCTGCCAGACTGCGCGGCAAGAGAAGCCAGGTAAGCAGGTCAACGACCGGCGCCAGAATGAATGCCAGTAACACGGAGACCATCATCACGGCCAGCACGGATTCGCCGAAGTAGCAGAGCGCGAGAATTCCCGCGATGCCGATGATGTTCATCGACCAATGAGGACGAAGCTTGGGAGCGGGCGCGACCGGAGCCGGAGTTGGTGTTGCCGTGGCTTCCACCTGTATTTCGCCCGTTGCCATTTCAGCATCGTAATCCATTTTCTGGTTTTTCCGTTGGGACTTATAATCCGCAGGTGTCCTCCGAGCCAACCCATTCCCAAAATTGGTCGCTTCCCCGGAGTCCCGGCCGGGTTCTAGGGTTGGACGTTGGTTCCAAGAGGATTGGTCTTGCCGTCTCTGACCTGCTCGGCATAACCGCCCAGGGAATCGCAACCATCCATCGGCAAAACAAGCGGCTCGATTTTGGCCAACTGGAAAAGGTGATCCACGATTACGACGTGATCGAGATCGTTGTGGGCTATCCCCTGCGGATGTCCGGGGCTGAAGGTATCCAGGCGGAGAAAATGCAGCGCTTCGCGGAGGAACTGCGCCAGCGTTTCCCATTGCCCGTTCACCTCTGGGACGAACGCCTCAGCTCGGCCCAAGCCAACCGCCTGCTGCGCGAAACCGAGATGTCGATCAAACGCCGGGGACAAGTCGTCGACCAGATGGCGGCGGTTCTGATCCTGCAAAGCTGGATGGATGCGAGGAGCGGCACTTAGTCGTTAGTCGTTGGTCGTTAGTCGAAACCCAGGTTCCCTTAATCTTTAGGCTGCTATCGATTTCTTTAATGAATTTATGAGGGCGTTTAGTGCTTTAGCTAAGTTCTCGACCTGGCTAAGCAGATGTTTTGCCTGGGGTTCTTCGATATAGGCCAACTCGCGTGCGATCAAAACCTGGGTTTCGAGCTCTAAGAGTGAGCCACGAGAGTGGTGCAGAAACAGAATCAACTCCTTATCAGACGACCTGGCTTTGCACTCGGCGTATTGCTGGGAACTGAAACTGCGGCGCGCCGCAGTTGACTCGTCAAACCATAGAGCTCATGTTTCGGGAAATTCTGAGTATACCGATAGATTTCTAGTGCCAGGTCGACAGACTGTTTCCACACGCGCAAGTCTTTGTAGGAGTTTGCCATTGTTAAAGATGTACCACTGAGCGTTGGCGAAAGATGTGACGGTTGAACATAGATGGACTTGGTCAGCCAGCATCTGAAGTCGATCTAAGCGCCTGGACCAACGACCCACGGCTAGCGACCAAAGGCCAACGACCAATGGCCAACGACCGACGACCAGCCCTCATCTAAACTAATCGTAAGGTGCGTACTGTTTTCATAATTCTGCTGCTCGCTGTCCTCGCTTTCGGAGGATGGCTGGCGTGGGCTCTGACGCAGCCGGTGACGCCGGTGGGGCAGACGTTTGTCCTCTTGCATCCCGGCTACTCCACTCGCCGGATCGCGACCGAACTGCAATCTGCCGGTGTGATACGCAGTGCGGACGCTTTCGTGCTTTGGCACTATCTTCATCACAAACGTTCTCTGAAGGCTGGGGAATATCTCTTCGAGAGAAGTGCGACCTCGCTCGACGTCCACCGCCGGCTGGTGCACGGCGATGTTTACTTCCACACGGTGGTCATTCCCGAGGGCTACAACATGTTCGACATCGCGCAAGCCATACAGAACGCCGGCTTGGGTTCGAGCGAGGACTTCCTGAAAGTCGCGACGTCAGACACTGCGCTCATCGCCGACCTCGCGCCCGACGCCAAGACTCTCGAGGGCTATCTCTTCCCGAACACCTATGAGTTCAGTCGCATGCAAACCATGCAAGAGATGGCAGCTGCGATGGTGAAACAATTCCGCCAGGTGGCGAAAGAGGTCGGACTGACGGATGCGCACACGGCGGATCTTAAGAACACCGCTGCACAGAGCACGGATGGGCAGAGCAGCGATGTGCAGCAGACTGTCATTCTGGCATCCATCATCGAGAAGGAAACGGCTGCGCCGGAAGAACGTCCGCTGGTCGCGAGCGTCTACTACAACCGCATGGCACGCCACGGGGTTCTGCAGGCCGATCCCAGCGTGATCTATGCCGAACTTCTGCAGGGAACCTACAGCGGCGCGCTCCACCACGCCGACATGCAATTCAATTCCGACTACAACACCTACACCCATCCGGGACTTCCGCCGGGGCCGATCGGTAATCCGGGAAAGAGTTCGCTGGAAGCGGCGATGCATCCCGCGGTTACCGACTACTTATACTTCGTCAGCAATGGCAACGGACATCACCGCTTCGCCAAAAGCCTCGAAGAGCACAACAAGAACGTAGCGGCATACCGGAAAGTGATGAACGGACGATAGAGCCATAAATATAGCTTTGCAACCATAAATATGGCAGACTGTCTCGCGATGAGAACCACAGTCGACATTCCTGACCCAACCTATCGTCAGCTCAAGGCAAAAGCCGCTGTACGGGGCTGCTCGGTGAAGGAGCTGATTCTGCGCGGCGTTGAGGCAGAATTGAACGGAAAAAAGCGTGGAGAAACAAAAGGAAGAGTAGAGCTACCTCTGATCAAGTCGAAGCGGCCGGGTTGGCTGAGGCTGAGCAACAAGACCATTCATGAAATCCTACTTCCCTGATGTTAATGTGTGGGTGGCGTTGGCATATGAAGGACATCAACATCACGAGTCCGCAACAGCTTGGTTTGCGAAGCTGAACGGGGAAACCGTCTACTTTTGTCGGTTTACCCAACTTGGTTTACTGAGACTGCTCACTCGTCCCAGTGTGATCCGGGAAGATGTGAGGAATCAGACTGAGGCGTGGCAAGTCTACGATTTGTTTCTTCAGGACGAACATGTTTCATTTCGTACCGAGGCTGATCCCGAACCGGTGGAATTCGCCCTCCGGAAGTTGACCTCCAACAACCGATCCAGGTCGCAGCAATGGCCGGATGCATATCTCGCTGCTTTTGCGCGCGCAGCCGGATTGACGCTGGTCACTTTCGACCGCGGATTACGGCGGATGGCTGCAGGCAATAATGTTCTCCTCAGTTAACCGCGAGCGTCGGTAGCCCAAAGCCCACTCCCGAACCTGAATCCAGAGCTTGGGTATACTCATCTGTCTAAGACCTAGTCAAAACTGTCGCATGGCTTTTTTCTTTCGATATCGTGTTGCGCTTGCGCTATTGGCCCTTCTGCCCCTGACAGGTTGTTTGTTTCGTTCCCACAAGGTCGAGCCGCCCATCAACCCGGTCCAACTGAAAACTGCGACGCAGCAGGAACTCCTCGACTACATCAACACACAGGCCGCCGGGATTCAGTCCATGCAGGCTACGGTTGACATTGATACGACGGTGGGAGGGGTTAAGAAGGGCAAAGTCACCGATTACCAGGAAATCCGCGGGTACGTGCTGGCGCGCAAGCCGGCGATGCTGCGGATGATCGGATTGATGCCGATTGTGCGCAACAAGGCTTTCGACATGACGAGCGATGGCCAGACTTTCAAACTCTGGATTCCGTCGAAGAACCGCTTTGTGGTGGGCCGAAATGATATCGAGAGCCCTAATCCGACGCAGCCACTGGAAAACCTCCGCCCGCAGTATATCTATGACGCGTTGCTGCTGCGGCGTATCGATCCGCAGAATGAAATCGCAGTGATGGAAAACGATACCGACCTGGTGAGCGACGTCAAGAGTCACAGGGCATCGCGGGCGGATTATGTGATTGCCGTGATTAGTAAAGGGGAACACGGCTGGACGCTCTCGCGCAAAATCATTTTCAGCCGTACTGACCTGCTGCCTCACCGCCAACTGCTCTACGACGGCAACGGGAATGTCACGACCAATGCGCTTTATGGCAACTACAAGGCTGAGAACGGCATAGAATTTCCGTGGCAGATTGAGATTGCGCGACCGCAGGAGGAGTACGACATCACTCTGAATATCGTGAAACTCGATCTGAACCAGCCGCTTCCGGACGACAAGTTCATACTCGAGCAGCCACCGGGGGCGGAGGTCGTCCACCTGGACAGGCCCGCGACGCAATCGTCGTCCGCGCCTCATGGGGATAGCAGCAGGTAGAATCGGCAGTCAGCAGTCAGCACATGGCCTCTTTGCTACTTTGGAGAAACTGCTGAGTGCTATTTGCGACTGCTCATCACTAAATTAAGTGCTCATTATGATGAACAAAATGATCGTCGCCAACCTGGTACACCGGCCGCTCCGTTCCCTGATCAGCATCGTCGCGATCGCGTTGGAGGTGACGCTCATTCTGCTGATCGTGGGTTTGTCACTGGGCATGCTGAACGATTCCCGGGCGCGGCAGGCGGGCATTGGCGCGGATGTGATTGTGATGCCTCCAGGCTCGTCGTTCATCGTGGGTCTGACGGGCGCGCCGATGTCGATCAGAGTCGGCGACATTCTGGCCAAGCTGCCGCACGTGATTGCTGTGGCTCCGGTGGTGACCCATATTTCCTCGAGTGGAACGCTGGAGATGATCGCGGGCATCGATGTGAAAAGTTATGAAAGGATGTCCGGGCCATTTCGTTATTTGGCAGGCGGCCCATTCCAATCGCCGAATGACGTTCTGGTGGATGATCTGTTTGCCAGGTCCAAGCACGTGGACGTCGGCGACACTCTGGAAGTTCTCAATAATAATTTTCGCGTGGCCGGCATTGTGGAACAAGGAAAAGGGGCGCGAAAGTTTTTGCAGATCGGCGCTCTGCAAGATCTGATCGGAGCCAAAGACAAGGCCTCGATCTTTTACTTGAAGCTGGACAATGCTGACAATGCCGACGCTGTGGTGGAGGAGATCAAGAAAGTCCCCGGGATGGAGAAATATGTCGCGACTTCGATGGCGTACTACTTATCGATGATGACTCCGAGTAATTATCCGGGGCTGTCGACCTTCATTCACGTGGTGATCGGGATTTCCGTGATCATCGGGTTCATTGTCATCTTTCAGGCGATGTATACCGCGGTGATGGAACGCACGCGCGAGATTGGAATCCTGAAGTCGATGGGCGCGTCGAAACTCTATATCGTGAACGTGATTTTGCGGGAGACGGTGCTGCTGGCTATCGGCGGCATCGTGGTGGGAATCGTTTTCAGTTTGGCAGCGAGGCTGGGAATCGTTCATCGGGTGCCGACGCTGCCGGTGGTGGTGACTGGTGGCTGGATGCTGCGGTCCGCGATTATCGCCATCGTTGGGGCGATTGCCGGGGCTCTGTATCCCGCCTACAAAGCGGCACAGAAGGATCCCATTGACGCATTGGCGTACGAATGATGGAGCCTTCGGCTGGAGCAGATTCCTTGGGAGCTGACATTCTTCCTGAATCCGCTTGAGCGGCGAGACGAACGTACAGCTCCTTCGTTGACAATAACCTCCGCGATACGTTATCTTTAAGACTTTGCAAGTCCTGCGGTTGCCCGCCTGATAGCCCTGCGCCTTCGGCGCTCACTGGGTGCTCAGCGGTCTTCTTTGCGTTTTTATATTTCTGGGAGATTTAGCATGTCAACCTATTTCCCCAAAGCGGGGGAAATTGTGCGCAAGTGGTACGTCGTGGATGCTTCCGGGCAGACGCTCGGCCGGCTTGCGTCACAAGTTGCCCGCATTTTGATGGGTAAGGAAAATCCGCAATACACGACCTTTCTCGATACCGGGGATCATGTGATTGTGATCAATGCCGAGAAGGTGAAAACGACGGGCATGAAGTCGGAGCAGAAGGTGTATCAGCATTACACCGGCTACCCGGGTGGATTGCGTACCGAGGAGTTCCGCAAGCGTTTCGAGCGCAAACCGGAAGCGATCATCGAGGCTGCGGTCCTGCGCATGCTGCCCAAGTCGAAACTGGGGCGGCAGATGATCAGCAAGCTGAATGTGTATCGTGGCGAGAAGCACCCGCACGAAGCGCAGAAACCGCAAGCGAAGGCGCTCGAAGCGAGGGCGTAGAGTTTTGGTTATACGCGCCAGATCCCTCACCGGCTTACGCCGGTTCAGGATTACGTCAAAGACTTTTGGGATGACGTCAAGAACTTTTGGTCGTCATAAAATTTGAAAGGTTTGCACGAGAGCGGTTTGGCAGCACCAACGGCTAAGTGCTAAAGGTTAAGCATGGCAGAGCTAGTGCAATATTACGGTACGGGACGGCGCAAGTCGGCGATCGCGCGCGTCTATCTGCGTCCGGGCAGCGGCGAATTCAAGATTAACGGGCGCGCTTTTGAGGAATATTTCGTGACTCCGGCGCAGCGCTCGGCCGCGAAGCAGCCGTTGCTTTCGACGGAGACCGCGAGCACCTTCAATGTGGTCGCGCGGGTTTCTGGCGGCGGCGTGAATGGCCAGGCGGATGCGGTAAAACTGGGCATCGCTCGCGCGCTCATGCTGTTCAACGTCGAACTCCGCAAGAAGCTCAAGGCTGAAGGCATGGTCACCCGCGATTCACGTGGCAAGGAACGCAAGAAGTACGGCCAGAAGGGCGCGAGAAAGCGGTTCCAGTACTCGAAGCGCTAAGGTCTGTCATTGGTCGTTCGTCGTTGGTCGTTCGCAACGGTGATTGGCTGACGACTAACGACCAATGACGAACGACGGTTTTGTAGGTGTTCAATTCTTCCCGTGCCTCGCGGCGCGGGGCGGGAATGGCAATCCGGGGCAGCCTCAGGGTGAGCGCCGGATGCAGACCAAATGAGGAGGTTAATTGGCTAACATCACCATGAAGGAGTTGCTCGAAGCGGGCGTCCACTTCGGGCACCAGACCAAGCGCTGGAATCCCAAGATGAAGGAATTCATCTTCGGAGAGCGCAACGGGATTTACATCATCGACCTGCAGAAGACGCTGAAGATGTTCAAAGAGGCGTCGAAGTTCGTGCAGGAACTGGCCAGCGAAGGCAGGATCATTCTCTTTGTGGGAACCAAGCGCCAAGCCCAGGATGCGATTGCCGAAGAGGCGACGCGCTGTGGCGGGTTTTATGTGAATCAGCGCTGGCTGGGCGGCCTGCTCACCAACTGGGTGACGGTACAGAAGTCGGTAAAGCGCTTGAAAGAACTCGACGAGATGGCCACGGATGGCCGCTACGAGTTGCTGCCCAAGAAAGAAGTCATCAAGCTGGAGCGCGAGCGCAAGCATCTGCAGGCCAACCTGGCTGGCATCAAAAACATGAGCCGCCTGCCGGATGCGATCTTCGTCATCGACTCAAACAAAGAGCAGATCGCGGTGCGCGAGGCACGAAAGCTCGGCATTCCGGTAGTCGCGGTGGTAGACACCAACTGCGATCCGAGCGAAGTGGATTACGTAATTCCGGGCAACGACGACGCGCTGCGGGCGATCCGCTTGTTTGCGTCGAAGATTGCGGATTCCGTGGCCGAAGGCGCACAGCTCATGACCGACAAGCAAGTTGCCGACCTGGCAGCCGCCGCTGGCGCCGCCCAGCAAGCCGAGCTAGACGCGGCCGCACGCGCCGCCGAGGGCACGGTGGACATTAGCGCCTCGGACGATGGCACGGGAGAAGACATCAGCATGGAAGATGTTCTGGGGGCGGGCACGCGCAAGCAGCCAGCTGCCGCGAAGGAATCCGTCGCCGAGGATGTTCCGCAGGTCGAGACCCAGACGTATTAGGGCGGGCTTTAGGCATCAGGCTTCAGGTGTCACAGGTTTAGACTTCCGGGCTTTAGCCCCTGAGGGATTCAGACCCGCGCGGGTCGTCCGGCGCGGGTCGAAGTTTGTTAGGGCAGTCGTTGGGCTTTGGTCGTTCGCCGTTGTCTCCACATTCGTAGCCAATGGCGAACGACGAACGACCAAGGACGCTTTATTTCTATGAGCACATCGACTGTGAATATTTCAGCAACGCAAGTGAAAGAGCTCCGGGAAAAGACCGGGGCGCCAATGATGGATTGCAAACAGGCCCTGACCGAAGCCAAGGGCGACATGGAACAGGCAGTCGTTGTTCTGCGCAAGAAGGGCGTTTCGGTCGCGGCGAAAAAGGCAACGCGCGTAACCAGCGAAGGATCCGTGGCTAGCTACATCCACGCCGGCGGCAAGATCGGCGTGCTCGTGGAAATTAACTGCGAGAGCGATTTTGTAGCCCGCACCGAGGACTTCAAGGAGTTGGTGCACGACATCGCCATGCACATCGCCGCGAGCGATCCGAAGTTCGTCCGCAAGGAAGACGTCACGCCCGAGGCCTACGAGCGGGAAAAGGACATCTATCGCGCCCAGGCGATTGCCAGCGGGAAGCCCGCAAACATCGCGGAGAAGATGGTCGAAGGTAAGATGGCGAAGTTTTACGAGGAGGTCTGCCTGCTGGAGCAGCCGTTTATCAAGGATCAGACGGTCAGCATTGCCCAACTCATTGCCACCAAGATAGGCAAGCTGGGCGAAAACATCGCGGTGCGCCGCTTCGCCCGCTTCAAGGTGGGTGAGGCCGGCGAGACCATCGCCATTACCAAGCCGGAACAAAAGACCGAGTAGCTCGCGTGGGGACAGCCGCCCTCGGCTGTCCAGGCGAGCGGAGCTCGCCTGTCTGTTTCATTTTGTAACTCCGAAGCAACTGGGGAGATTCTAAGGCACTCCTGCGGAGCTCGCTCCGCGGACAGCCGGGGGCGGCTGTTCCCACATGATTCTTCGCCTAAAAGACTCTACTTCGTGACCTTCATTCCCGCTGGGATGCTAGACTGAATTACGGATGACAACTCCCGTCTTCAAACGCATCTTGCTCAAACTTTCCGGCGAGGCTCTCGCCGCGACTCAGGGTTTTGGCGTCGATCCTTTTCGCATCCACGAAATCGCTGCGGAACTGGCGGACGTTAGATCTCTCGGGATTGAGATCGCGATCGTGGTGGGTGGAGGGAATTTCTTTCGAGGCGTGGCGGAGCAGGCGAAAGAGATGGACCGGGTTTCCGCCGATCATATGGGGATGCTGGCGACTGTTATCAATTCGCTGGCACTGCAGGACGCGCTGGAAAAACAGGGCGTCTATACCCGGGTGCAGTCCGCGATTGAGATGAACCAGGTTGCCGAGCCTTTCATTCGCCGGCGCGCCATTCGCCACCTGGAAAAGGGCCGGATCGTGATCTTTGCCGGGGGCACCGGCAACCCATATTTTTCGACCGACACCGCCGCTTCGCTGCGGGCCATGGAAATCAAGGCGGATGTCATTATGAAAGCTACGAAGGTCGATGGCATCTACGATGCCGATCCGGTGCTGGTAAAAGATGCCAAGAAATTCACCGAGATCAGCTACATGGACGTGCTAAAAAAAGGCCTGAAGGTGATGGATTCGACTGCTATTTCGCTTTGCAAAGACAACAACCTGCCCATCATCATCTTCAATCTCAATCAGCGGGGAAATATCCGGAAGGTTGTAACCGGCGAGAAGATCGGATCGCTGGTAAGCGCGTAAAGCGTCGCCACGGATCTGCACAGATTTTCACAGATTTGCTCGTTCTGAACCAACCGTTCATTTCAAAGGTTTATAATTCTCAGTTTTGGTAACTCATCTTCAGGGGAGCTGACCATGGCTCAAGCAGGTATGGCCGCGATTCCGGGCCTTAAAGACACCTACATTCAACTCAAGACCCGCATGGACAAGGCGGTCGAGGACTTCCGCAAGGCGATGGCTTCTACGCGCACGGGCCGGGCGTCGGTGCATATGCTCGATTCCGTTAGCGTCGACTATTACGGCTCGTATATGCCACTGAATCAGTTGGCGCAAGTGCATGCGCCGGAGCCACAGCTCATCACGGTACAGCCGTTCGATCCGACTTCGCTGCCGGCAATTGAAAAAGCTATCCGCGCCGCGGATATCGGCTTGAACCCGATGAACGATGGCAAGATTATCCGCGTTCCGGTGCCTCCACTCACCGAAGAGCGCCGCAAGGATATGGTGAAGCACCTCCACAAGGTCCTCGAGGAGCATCGCACCGCGGTACGCAACATCCGCCGCGATGGCAACGATGCCATTAAGAAGGCGATGAAAGACAAAAAGATCACCGAGGACGATGAAAAGCGGGCGATGGATGAAATCCAGAAGCTCACCGATGATGAAATCAAAAAGATGGAAGAGATGAGCAAGGGGAAAGAAAAAGAAGTGATGGAGATTAAGTGATCGAGCCCGGAGAGCCTTTTTCTGGCCTAGCGTGTCTTCACGCGAGTTTGTTCATCGGTTTGCTCGGATTGATTTGTCTTGCAACCCTACCCACCGTGGAAGCTGCAATGGAACCAAGAGTAGTGGAACAGCCGGAGTTCTCGGTCATCGGAATTCAGGTTCGAACCAGTAATGCCAAGGAAGTGAATGGCGGTGGCGCCATTCCCAAGCAATGGGAAAGGTTCTTTAACGAAGGAATCGCAGATAAGATTCCGAACAAAGTCGATTCCACGATTTACGCTGTTTACACGAATTACGCCAGTGATTACAACGGCGAATATGATTTCATCATAGGGATGAAAGTGAGCAGTGTATCTGACGTTCCACCGGGGATGGTCGCTAAGAAGGTGCCGAAAGGCAGATATGCGATAGTGACGAGCGCGAAGGGACCAGTTGCGCAAGTCGTCCCGCAGGCATGGCAGCGGGTCTACAGTCTGGACGATAACAAACAGCTCGGCGGAGCTCGTGCCTACAAGGCGGACTTCGAACTTTATGACCAGCGAAGCCAGAACCCGCAGGATTCGCAAGTTGACCTGTACGTCGGCCTCAAGTAATCCGGTCTCAAGTAATCTGGCCTCAAACAGTCTGTCTCGATCTTCTATCTCAAATCTCTGTGTTTTGTTCGACGTGTTGGACCAATGCTTCGCTGGCGCCTTCCTATCAAAATCTTAAAACGCCGAGGCCCCGGAGAACGGCCGCAGAGTACACAGAGAAGGCCGACAATGCCAGATCTTGCACACACTGCGGCAGGGGCACTCTATAATTAGAAGGTTTATGCAGCAAGTCGTCCACGCCGCCTGTCCGCACGATTGCCCTGACGCCTGCGGCGTTTTGATTACTGTGGAGGACCGCCGTGCGACCAAAATCGTTGGTGATCCCGCGCATCCCGTGACGCGTGGTTTCCTGTGTGCGAAGGTGGCCAAGTATCTGGATCGCGTATATTCCCCAGACCGGGTTTTGTATCCGATGCGGCGAGTAAGGCCGAAGGGACCAACGTCCACGGGCGGGGGCGCGGGCGCCACACAGGAATGGCAGCGCATCAGCTGGGACGACGCTCTCGAGGAGATTACTTCTCGCTTCAAAAAGATCGCCGCTGAATTCGGCAGCGAGGCCATCCTGCCTTTCTCTTTTGGCGGCACATTGGGAATGTTGAATAGCGCCTCCATGGACCGCCGCTTCTTCCATCGGCTAGGCGCTTCTCAGTTAGCGCGTAACATCTGCTCCGCCGCCGGTGAGGCGGGATTGGAATCTGTGTATGGAATAAAACTTGGTACGGAGCCGGAACAGTTTCGCCATTCGCGCTACATCATCGCGTGGGCAGCGAACATCCACGGCAATAATGTGCACCTGTGGCCCTTCATCGCGGAGGCTCGTCGCCAGGGTGCGAAGCTGGTGGTGATCGATCCTTATCGCACGCGCACTGCCGCATGCGCGGACTGGTATCTGCCGATCAATCCTGGCACTGACGCCGCTTTGGCGCTGGCGATGATGCGCGTGATCATCAACGAAAATCTCTACGATGCGGATTACGTCGAGCGCTACACGCTGGGATTTGAGCAGCTTCGCGCCAAGGTGCAGGAATACACACCAGAACGCGTGGCGCAGTGGACGGGAATCGCAGCCTCTGACATTGTGAAGCTGGCTCGGGAGTACGCAACTACCCATCCAGCCGTCATTCGGCTCAACTACGGCGTGCAGCGCTCCGAAGGCGGTGGAATGGCGACGCGCGCCGTCGCTATGCTGCCTTGTATCACCGGTTCGTGGAAAGAGGTTGGCGGAGGCCTACAACTCTCGACCAGCGGTTCGTTCAAGTTGAACAAAGAAGCTCTGAAGTGCGCCCACCTGATGCAAAAGCCTCTCGGCCGCGACGCTCGGGAAGTGAACATGGTGGAGTTGGGCAAAGCCTTGAACTCGCTGGACGATCCTCCTATCCAGGCGCTGTTCGTTTACGGCTGTAATCCTGCGGCGACGTGTCCCAATCACAACGAAGTCATTCGCGGGTTGCTGCGTCCCGATTTGTTTACCGTCGTCCACGAACAGTTCCTTACCGACACGACCGACTATGCTGACATCGTTCTGCCTGCGACCACGTTTTTCGAGCACAAGGACCTGCAGACCGCTTACGGGCACTACTTTTTGCAAGTATCCGATCAGGCCATCGAGCCTTTGGGTGAGTGTCGGTCGAATGTGGAAGTCTTTCGGGCTCTCGCCGAGGGAATGGGATTCGAGGACGAATGCTTCCACGAATCCGTGGACCAGATGATCGATGCGGCGTTGGACACGGACCATCCCTGGCTGCACGGGATCGACCGGGAGCGGCTGGAGCGGGAAGGACAGGTTCGCCTGAACTTCGAAACAGCGGAGCTTCGCTGCAGCGGACAGCCGGGGGCGGCTGTCCCGACGCAATCAACTTATCCAGCATTTCTCCCCTTTGCTCGCGGCAACTTTTTCACTTCCAGCGGCAAAGCTGAACTGTATAGCGAAGCTCTCAAGGCTCAAGGTTTAGACCCGGTAGTGCACTTTGAACCTCCGAACGAGTCGCGTCATAGCGAGCAAGCGAAGGCCTTTCCTCTAGAGTTGCTGGCGCGTAAAGCCGACAATTACCTCAATTCAACGTTTTCAAATTTGCCCATCATCCAGGAGATGGAAGAAGCAGGCCTGCTCGAAATGAATGCCGCCGATGCCCGAACGCGTGGAATCGCGGATGGCGACCGCGTGCGCGTCTTCAACCCGCGGGGCGATATACTACTAAGAGCGAGGGTAGACGGTGCGGTGCAACCCGGCGTGGTGTGTGCGCAGCTCTCGTGGGCGAAACTCAATCCCGAGGGAAGGAATATTAACGTGCTTACTTCGGAAAAACTTACCGACTTGGGCAACTCCGCTACGTTTTATTCCGTCTTGGTTGAAGTAGAGCTTTTCCAAACGGCATCCTGAGGGCGATTTGAAGCGCATGTGCTTGGACGGTGTCCACTGCTCTACCGTATAATTGCGGTTTTCCACACTCCCATAAGCTGAGGTAGTGGCGATTCATCGCACTCATCAGGATAGCCCTGCGGCAAGGCAGGGCAGGCACGGCCGCGCACGGCGACCCTCGGTTGTCTCTCCGGGGCCATCCCCTTCATTCATAAGGTGTTGCGAGGCTGGGAGACGTTCGCTCGTTAGCTTCCTGCTGACTTTTTTCTTACTCTGCTCCTGGGCGGTGGGACAGCAAGACCTGATTGTGGGCGTGGAAGTTCGCGGCAACCGCCGCATTCCTGCCGAAACCATTAAAGCCCGAATCTTTACCCACCCCGGAGATGTTTACGATCAGGCGGCGCTTGAGCGTGACTACAACTCATTGTGGAATACCGGATACTTCGAAGACATCACCTTCAAGCGCTCGCAGACCGCCAAGGGATGGATCCTTATTATCGAAGTGAAAGAACGGCCAACCATCCGGGAGATTAACTACGAGGGCTTGAGTTCTGTCTCGAAAAGCGACGTACTGGACCGCTTCAAGGAAGCCAAAGTCGGTCTGTCGGTCGAGAGCCAATACGATCCAACCAAGGTAAAAAAAGCCGAGGTGACGATCAAGCAACTGCTGTCCGAGCATGGGAGACAGTTCTCCACCATTCGTACTGAGATCCACCCCATTCCGCCAAACGCCGTGAGCATCACGTTTGTGATCAAGGAGGGACCTAAGGTCAAGGTCGGCAAAATTACGTTCGAAGGCAACAAGCACGTCCCTAGCCGGATTCTGCGTAGCGCGATGAAGAACCTGAAGCCTATCGGGATCCCGCATTCGATCTTCCTGGAGAATCTCTTCGCGAAGACCTACGATGCCACCAAATTAGACGAAGACACCGAGCGGGTTCGTTCCGAGTACCAGAATCGCGGCTACTTCAAAGTCTTGGTGCAGGAGCCCAAGACCCAGATCCACGACACCGGACACCAGGGATTTCACATCCCGCTGCTCCAGAAAGGTCCGGGGAAGGCCGTAGACATAACCATGCCCATCGAGGAAGGTGACAAATATAGCTTGGGTGGAATCACTTTCAAGAACAACAAGGCGGTAACCAACACCGCTGCCTTGCGCCGTCTGTTTGTGATAAAAGACGGCGATACCTTTGATCGCAGCAAGATCGCGAAGGGCTTGGAAAACCTGCAAAAAGCCTACGGCCAATTGGGATACATCAACTTCACTTCCATTCCGAATACCACGTTCGACGAGGCGAAAAAACTCGTCTTCCTCGATATTGACGTAGACGAGGGCAAGCAGTTTAGCGTGCGACGTATCGAGTTCCAGGGCAACACCACGACCCGTGACAAGGTAATACGCCGTGAGATCGTTCTGGAAGAAGGCCAGGTTTACAACCAGCAACTATGGGAGCTCAGCATTCAGCGGCTGAACCAACTGGGATTCTTCGACAATTTGAAAGCCGATGATCCCAACGTCACCGAGCGTCACCTGAACGAAAAGGACGGGACAGTAGATCTCACCCTCAAGGTCAAGGAGAAAGGCAAGAACAGTATCGGGTTGAGCGGCGGCGTTAGTGGTCTGTCTGGTACATTCGTGG
>Ga0210409_10003834_pt1 | contig 16540 bp, 18 predicted proteins | sample IncBWH17MmetaG_FD_161649 | JGI IMG/M metagenome (GOLD analysis project Ga0210409, IMG submission 161649) | Forest soil microbial communities from Barre Woods Harvard Forest LTER site, Petersham, Massachusetts, United States - Inc-BW-H-17-M | ecosystem: Environmental > Terrestrial > Soil >...
GCCATGCTTATCGTCGGGCACGAAGCGCCATGTCGTATATCGGCCTTAGCTTGCCGAATCGAATCCCAGGATCACTTTGCCAAAGAGAAAAACTCTGGACAAGTTTCTGGCACTAGCGACGCGTCGAAGACGCAGTCAAGGCTTATTAGGAGTTGAGAATTATTTTTTGCTTTCATGATTGGTTCGCAGCGGACGGGTGGATTGTCATGTTGTGCAGGTCACAGAGGTCGACGCCGCCGGAGCGCCCGGCGCCACCGTCTTTTATCTCGACTGAGCCAGCGCCACCGCGTCGGCACCTGCTGGAAATCGGAGCTGCCCAGACGCATCGTTCGCGGCGCGCCACACCACCTCGGCCACGTCGGACTCGGTCGTCACCGCAGCCGGCCCCTGCGCAAGTGAGGCGAAGATGCGCTGTGCGAAGGGTGCGTACGCCTCGGGAATCAGCCCTTCCATACGTGGTCCCGTGTTGCTCGTAAAGCGCGTCGTCGGGCCGTAGCCCGGTTCAACGAGCTTCACCCGCACGTTGAAGGCCTCGACCTCGAGCGCGAGCGACGCGGTGAACCCTTCGATGGCCATCTTGCTCGCGGTGTACACGGCAACCATCGGCATCGGCGCTAGGGTCGCGCTCGAGGTCACGTTCACCACCACGCCCGATCTCCGCGCGCGGAGCTGGGGCAGCACGGCCTGCGTCATTGCCATCACGCCGAAGGTGTTGGTCTCGAACACGTCGCGCACAGTGGCTATCGGCGTGGCCTCGAAGGCGCCGAAGAGCCCGATACCCGCGTTGTTGACGAGCACGTCAATGGGCCCACAGGCCTCGAGCGCGGCCGCGATGCGCTCGGGCTTCGTCACGTCGAGCGCCACCACGCGGAGCCGGTCCGACCGAGGCAGAACGTCTTCGCGCGGCGTTCGCATGGTGGCGACCACGTTCCAGCCCTGCGCGTGGAAGTGGCGCGCGGTCTCGAGGCCATAGCCAGAAGAACAACCAGTAATGAGCACGGTCTTCATGGTAGTAGCTCAACCGCGAAACTTGCCGCCAATGGGCACTTCGTCTTGATATTGAGCCCCCTCGCTAACGAGCGCCGCAATCTTTGCGAGAAACGTCTTGGCCTGTTCGCTAGCGAAATTCTCGGCGTGCGCCTCCTTCGTGGTCCAGCCCTCGGTGACTTGGACGACATCCTTGTTGCTGGCCGACCGCCCAACGAGGTAGAGGACGCAGTTCTCGCTGGTGGCCGGCCCCGTGCCGGTCGTCGCTCTGAGCAGGATGTCGACCAACTCGTCGCCTTTTCCGGGGCGAGCCGTCATCGTTGCATGAAATCCATAGGTCGCGTTCATCTCGGCTCCTTTTCTGGGGTCCACCTTCTGGTGGACCCGCAACCCTGTCGCCGACTACTATGGCAGAGGCGAGCCGGACTTGCTACAACGTAGAGTCCATATTTCATTTGTGAGCGTCCAGGTATGAACGACCCGCTCTCGGAAGTCATTGAGCTGCTACGGCCGCGAGCCGTGTTCTCAAGACGCATCAGCGGCGCCGGTCGCTGGGGCGTCGCCTACTCGGCCTTCGGCCACCCAAGCTTCTGCGCCGTGTTGAAGGGCAGCTGTCGTCTCGCCGTGGACGGCCAACGTGCCCTCACGCTTGAGGCTGGCGACTTCGTGCTCCTGCCGGCGACGCCGGGCTTCACCATCTCAGGCTTCGAGGCGGTGAGGCCAGTGCGCTTGGACCCTAAGGTGACGGCCGCGCGCCTGGCTGATGTCCGCCACGGCACGCGCGACGGCCCCCCCGACGTGCGGCTGCTCGGCGGCTGGTTCGTCTTCGACTCACCCGATGCGGCGTTGCTGGTGTCACTTCTGCCGGCGGTGGTGCACCTGCGCGGCGCCGAGCGGCTCTCGGTCCTGGTACGGCTCGTCGATGAGGAATCGAGCGAACGGAGGCCAGGTCGCGACCTCGTGCTCACGCGCCTCGTGGAGGTGCTGCTCATTGAGGCGTTGCGGTCGACGCCGGGTGAAAACGCGCCTCCAGGGCTGCTGCGCGGGTTGGTCGATGCGCACCTCGCGTCGGCGATACGGCAGATGCACGGCAAGCTCGCGCGCTCGTGGACTGTCACCGACCTCGCGAAGACGGCCGCGCTTTCGCGCTCGGCGTTCTTCGAGCGCTTCACGCGCACAGTGGGCCTGCCGCCGATGAAATACCTGCTCGCCTGGCGCATGGCGGTCGCGAAGGACCTGCTCCGCCGCCACGACTTCGGGCTCGCCGAGGTCGCCGAACGCGTCGGCTACGGCTCGGCGAGCACCTTCAGCACCGCGTTCAGCCGGCACGTAGGCCAGCCTCCGAGTCGCTACGCGCGCGAGCGTTAGCTTGTGTGACCGTTGTGTTGGTCGGAGATGCCTCACGCGGCGCCGCTCCACAGCTGCAAGTAACGGCGGTTGGGCGCTCTTGGCTCCACGGGTTCCCTGCCGTTTTTGGACCAAGTCTTGTTCCACTCAAGAAACGCTGGGAAGAACGGCATCGAGTTAATTTGAGTAAATAACATCTGCTCAAGTCCCGATAAACGCGCTTGTATCCGTTAAATGGCGTAGTTCTCGGACCGTCGGCAATCCGGGGAGCTAACCTCGCTCGCACTTACATTGCCGAATAGTCGGCTTTCCATAGAAGTGGGAAACCGACGCTACCTTGCGGGCGTCCCGCTCAGGACGCTCATTCCGGAACCGCGGAGTTCCTCTCAACACCAGGCAATCCTCGGGGCTGCCTTTCTATCCAAGGGGCACTGGCATGTGGCACAGATGCGGAACCCATTAAGCAGGCGATATGGCGGGCCTTGGCGTTCAAGCCGCCTACGGGGCAACGAAGGCAGAGTTGCGGCGCGTCGCTGAAATCGCTTTGCGCTGCATTGAAACCGGCCTTTCAGGTACTCAAAGCAGCTAAGTCTGCAGCGAGGTTAGCCCGATTGGAATTTGCCGGCCCTTGTTGCCAGTCAGACTGTCCTCACCACTGAAACAAGCACGATGGACTTCTGTTCGCCATCTTCTTTCCCCCACCGCCACCGGAACCGCTCCTCCCCTTTCCAATACCTAATGGCGACTCGAAGCGTTCCTTGAATGGCCCAAGCTTTTGAGAGCGAAAGATCTGAAGTTGTCGACGACTGGCGTCCGAACGCGTTTATCGCAAACAAGTGCAATTTCAGACATCGGAAGATCGCCGACAATGTCACACGCGACGACCGACGCAACGTAGTGTTTCGCTGCTGACGCGGGCACAATGGCGACACCCATCTGCGCAGAGACTAACGATATCAGCGTTAAGAGTTCTCCTACTGTCTGGGAAACAGTCGGAACAATCCCGGCATCGCGAAGAATCCCTAAGATTAGATCGTGGAATCCAGGCGAATAACTACGCTCATTCATCACGAAGTTCTCACCCGACACTTCACGTAGCCGCACCCTTTTTCGTTTTGCCAGTTTATGAGAGGAGGGCACCAAGAGTACGAACGGTTCCCGATGCACCGTCACAACCTCAAGAGCCGGCTGCTCGCCAATCGGGAGGCGAAGAAACCCAATGTCCAGCGAACCTGCCAGCAGCATTTGTACCTGATGCGCTGTGGGGACTGCGAGCAAAGACAACTCAACTTCCGGATTTAGGTCTTTAAATTGACGAGCGATGTTCGGCACAAAGTGTGCTCCCACGCTTGCCATGAAACCGATCCGCAGCAGTCCCAGTTTTCCATTGGCCGCCAGCCTCGCCTTGCGAATAGCTTGGTCCAACTGCGACAACGCTGCCACGGCATCGTCACGAAACGCCACACCGGCCGGGGTAAGCGTTGTTTTGCGTCGGTTCCGCTCGAAGAGTCGTACCCCGACCTCGTCCTCTAGAGCTTGTATCTGAAGACTTAAGGCTGGTTGGCTGATATGAATCAACTCCGCAGTGCGCCCGAAATGCAGAGTCTCGGCGATGGAAAGAAATGACCGAATGTGACGAAGCTCCACAGTGAGGACCTTATTTGCACAGCTTATCACAGTACACAAAACAAACAATGTGTCTAATTAGAGGTCGAATCATCAGAGGTAGTGTGGCAAGGAAGTTCCGATGCTACAGCAGATTCTGAAGCAGTGTTGGCACCAGCTTGACGTCGGAGATTGCCTATTCTCGCTCGGCAAAGTTGGGACCGAAATTGCTAAAGGGGAATGAAAGAAGAATCAAAAAAGGAGTGGTTATGAAAACAAAAGCGATGCAATCCTTTGCGCAAGATCGAGGCACGGGCGCGACTCTGGCGGCGGGCGCTAAGGCCGGAGCGACCCAAGGTACCTTCACGACGAGCGACGCCATTCCGTGGAAGCCCGTCGATCCCAAGAACCATCCTGGACTGGACATGTTCGTGGTGTGGGGGAATCCAAACGAAGGCCCCTCGTTGATCCTGCAAAAGTATCCTGCTGGCATGGACTCGGGCTGGCACTGGCACACCTCGGCGTATCAGGGCGTCGTGATCCAGGGCAAGTTCACCCATACTTTCGAGGGAGCAGCACCGCAGACGGGCGGCCCGGGATCCGTGTGGTCGCAACCTGCGAGACAGGTCCATCATGACAAGTGCGAAGAGGGCGGCGACTGTATCATCGCCGTGTACTTCAACGACAAGCTCGACTTCAACCCGGTGGACACGAAGGCGCAAGGAACGGATACGCCGGTAAGCTCGGATACGAGGGACCTATGATTATCAACTTGCTTGCGACTTGGATTCCAGCGGTAATGATCGTGTTTTTGGGCGTACTGAAGCTCACGAGCAATCCGAGGGTTGCCGGGGAGATGTCGAAGGTCGGAGTCGGACGTTATCTTCGACTGCTCGGTGTTATGGAAATTGCATTCGCGGCGCTGTTTGTCGTGCCAGCCACGATGAAACTCGGGTTTATTCTCGCGTCCTGCTACTTTGCCGGTGCGATCGCGACCGAGCTGTCGCACGACGTTTTGAAGGTCAATCCGTTTATCCCAATCGTACTGCTCTGGATCGGCGCTTTCATTCGGGATCGCTCGATTTTTTTCTGATACGCAATTGAGCGCCGATCTGTGCAGTAATTCGCCACGGACATCGGGAGTACGATCGCGCCCTGGAGGTCCGCGGTTCAAATCCGCGCTCCCCGACCAACATCTTCGGTGACAATGACTTACAGAATGGCAATTTCGGTACTGCTGCGTTATGGTGCAACTTGGGAAAAATCAGAAAAATTCGCGCCGAAAAATCGCATGCGAACTTCGAGTAAGCAATTGGAAACATGGAGAGGGAGAGCGGGCCGCCTGCGTGCCGAGTAGGCGGCCCCGAGTTCGAGCGCACCTGCCTCGTGAGCAGCAGCATTTGCCTCTTCAAAATCACGCCCACGCAAGTCCCAACAGTAATGAACCCCATCGAATTCCGGCGGGTTTCTTCATGAACATGAGCTTTTGCGCGAAATTCCCAGTTTCTTTGCCCGTTGGAGGGATCTTGTGGAACTCCGTTGAGAGTTAAAGTAACTTATGCAGGCGCAACTACGGAATCATCTACAGCCGCCTGGGATTGTGTTCGCATTATTTCGATGCTAGCAGAGCGGTGAGCGACATGGCGGCTCCAATCATGGTCAGGGATTTTGCAGCCGCTCGTCAGGTATGATAAATGGTGGAGGTTGACTCGGCCACCCTCTGCATTGCGCATCGAGAGGCGTTATGGAAGACGACCTCACGTTTCCGCAGATCATTGATGGGCTTTCCGCGCCCATTGCGACCACGACAGCCGACGGTCGCGTTGACTTCGCTAACAGGCAATTGCTCGACTACCTCGGCATGTCGCTTGAGGAGCTCAAGAACTGGGAGACATCAGGCGCTATTCATCCCGACGACCTGCCCCGAGTAGTCACCGCATGGAGGCAATCGGTCGAGCGGGGTGAGCCATATGAGGCCGAACAACGCATCCGGCGCGCGGACGGCACCTATCAATGGGTTCGCGTTCGAGGTTTGCCGTTACGCGATACCCATAATCGCATCCTGCGATGGTGCGTGCTGCTTGCCGACATTGCCGAGCGCAAGCGCGCCGAAGCGCTCCTGGACGGCGAGAAACGGCTCCTCGAGATGGTGGCGTCCGGATGTCCTCTCGAGGAAGTTCTTGAGGCGACCTGCGGCATTGTTGATACCCTCGTCAGCAACAGCGCCTGTTCGATGCTGCTGATTGACCCGAATGGAAAGTTTCGCCACGGGGCAGGACCAACGCTTCCACCGGGATACGACGGCACGGTCAATGGCGCTCCCGTAGCTTGCGAGGCTGGACCGTGTGGCACTGCGGCGTCGCTGAAAGAACAGGTGATCGTGCCCGATCTTGCGTCGGACTCGCGGTGGGTCGGACTCGGGTGGCGGGCTCTGGCGTTGGAACATGGCCTCAGGTCGGTGTGCTCTACGCCGATTGTCTCCTTGCATGGCAAAGTCTTGGGTACCTTTGCGGTCTACCGACGTGATCCGGGACCTCCGAGTGCGCTACTGAGGGATCTCATCGCCCGCTTCACTCACATCGCTAGCATCGCAATCGAGCGCGCGATTAGCGAAAACAATCTTCGGGAACGCGAGCGTGAGTCGCGTCTGGTCGTGGACACCATTCCCGGCCTGGTTAGCACCTTTTCGCCATCCGGCGAGATTGAAATCCTGAACCACCGACTGCTGGAGTACTTCGGCAAGCCGCTCGAGGAGATGAGACGCTGGGAAGAGAACGATGTCATTCATCCCGAGGATCTCCCACGCGTCATTCGATTGTTAGCGCAGGCGATCGCCTCAGAGGAGCCTCTCGAGTACGAGGCGCGTCTTCGACGTTTCGACGCTGTCTACCGATGGTTTCAGGTGCGCGCGCTTCCGGCGCGTGAAAGTACCGGCCGCGTTGTTCGTTGGTACACTCTGATCACGGATATCGACGACTTGAAATGCGCCGAGGACACCCTCCGCGGGAGCGAACGCAGTCTCAAACTGATTGTCGACACGATCCCCGGCTTGGTCGCCACCTTGACTCCGCGCGGCGAGGTGGAAGCCGTCAACGAGCAGGTACTCGCGTACTGTGGCCGAACGATGGAAGAACTGAAACAGTGGGGATCGAGCGACATCGTTCATCCCGAAGATCTTCCTCGTGCCATTCAGATCGTCTCCGACGCAATAAAGTCGGGCGACGCGTACGAGATCGTGGAACGGTTACGAAGATTCGATGGCGTCTATCGATGGTTCCAGGTCCGCGGGCTTCCGCTTCGGGATTCGGACGGGCGTACCGTCCGCTGGTACGTTCTGCTAACCGACATTGATGAACGCAAACAAGCAGAGGAGAAGCTACGGCGCAGCGAATGGTCCCTGCTGGAGGCGCAAAGACTAGGCCATTCGGGGAGTTGGAGTCTCGACATTTCATCCGGGAGGGTAACGACTTCGCCGGAAATGTTCCGGACATTCGGCGTCAAACCAGGCGAAGACTGTTCTAGCCCCGACTTTTGGTTTAACAGAATTCATCCTGAGGATCGGAAGCGGGTTCGCGATCTCTTTGAAAGGTGTGTAGTCGAGAAGAGTGATTACGAAGCGGAATACCGCCTTCTTCTCCCCGGCGGAACCATTAATTACCAACATTCGATTGGACGTCCCATCGTGAACGAGAAGGGCGACCTTATGGAATTTGTGGGGACCGCGATAGATGTCACCGAACAGGTGAAGGCGACGACGGAACTGGAGAAAGCCTTCGCCGAGATCAAAATTCTCAAGGATCAGCTCGCCAAAGAGAACATCGCGTTACGCGAAGAAATCGACAAGGCGTCGATGTTCGAGGAAATCGTTGGGACTTCTCGCGCGTTGCACTCGGTACTTTCTCGCTTAGCCAAGGTCGCTCCCGCCGACTCCACCGTTCTAATCACCGGGGAAACCGGAACGGGCAAGGAGCTTGTCGCTCGGGCCATCCACAAGAGGTCTCATCGCTCCGCACGCGCATTTGTGGGTGTGAACTGCGCAGCAATCCCGCGTGACTTGATCGCGTCAGAATTGTTCGGCCACGAGAAGGGAGCCTTTACCGGGGCAACCCAGCAACGTTTGGGCCGCTTTGAATTGGCCGGAGGGGGCACGATCTTCCTCGATGAGGTCGGGGAGCTTCCTTCCGAGACACAAATCGCTCTCCTGCGTGTTCTGCAAGAACATGAATTTGAGCGTGTTGGCGGAACTAAATCAATCCGAACGGACGTCCGGGTGATTGCCGCCACGAATCGCGACTTGCAGGCGGCCATCGCTGGGGGTACGTTTCGGCGTGACCTATATTACCGGCTCAATGTTTTTCCGATCGACGTGCCTTCCCTGCGGGAGCGACGGGAAGACATTCCGGTGCTGGTTGAGTACTTCATCCATCGCTATGCGAGGAAAGCAGGAAAGAGCATCCGCGGGATGAATGCAAAGAGTCTGGAATTGCTTCAGTCCTATCCATGGCCGGGGAATATCCGGGAATTGCAAAACGTCATCGAGCGATCAGTAATCGTGTGCGACACGGAAACTTTCTCTATAGATGAGAGCTGGCTCTTACGGCAACCCCTTGCAGGCGAGCCGAAAAGCCGGACGGAGCTAACTCTAAAGCTTGCCTCCCAAGAAAAAGAGATGATTGAAGCAGCCCTGCGTGAAACCGAAGGGCGGGTGTCCGGACCGTCGGGCGCGGCTGCCAAGCTTGGGATTCCCGGATCTACCTTGGATTCAAAGATCAGATCCCTAAAAATCAACAAGAATCGCTTCAAAACCTCAGATCCCTCAACAGATCGCATCTAAGTCCCCTCCGCGGCCAACATGGAAAGCAAAATTTCGAAAATTCGGAATTTTTCGAAAGTTCGAAATGCAGGGTTCCATTCATGACCCAGTTTTCAATAGCTTAGCAATGGACCCGTGATTGCAATCGGATTGATGTGTGACGCACATCCCAGGGATAAGGATTCTGACGAGACAGCGAATGCTGAGGATCACGAAGTCAGCGAACGGAGAAGTGGTTTTCAAGCTGAGCGGTCGAATTGAAACAGAAAACATCGCCGAGTTGAAAGCGCTGCTCAGGGCGGAAACGAACGGACGCCGCATCCTCTTGGACCTGAGTGACCTAACCCTCGTGGATCAAGATGTCGTCAGTTTTCTCAGGCATTGCGAAGCCGATGGCATCGAGCTTAAGAATTGTCCGGCCTATGTTCGAGAGTGGATGAAGCAAGAAAAGAGCTGAAAATTTTCGGCCACTCTCCGGTTGATGAGTTCCTCGAAAAAGTTGGATAGCCGGAAAGGCTGATCTTTTTTCCTGGTTCGGCTACGGAATCCCACTGGAGGATGCTGGCATGTCGTCCGTAATTTCATGGGTCTTGGTGACGAGCGTGACCCAATCATCGGTTTGCAAGAAGAGGGAGCGACCTTCACCATTCCAAGAGATTCAACGTGCTTCGCGGCGGTGAGTACTTCTTCATGCCGCGCCTGTCGGCGTTGAAATGGCTCGCAGAAAACTGAGAGGGTCTAATATTTCCTATCGTCCAGCGAATAATAGAGTTATAGGAGAAATCAAATGCATCCATTACGCAAACTACGAGAATCAGGGGACAACACGCCGGCTGCGGTCGCCAAACTTCTGGCCGAGAACGCCGTCTTCCACAGCCCGCTCCTGGTGCGCCCGGTCGAGGGTCGGGAGAAGGTTGCTGTGATCATGGCGACGTCCCCTAAGATCCGCCACGGCGCCTATACCGCTGAGTACCGTCTGGACGACCGCAACACCTTCCTCCGCTGGATGGGCACGATTGAGGGCCGCGAGATCGAGAGCTTTGGGGTGCTGACCGACAATGATCAAGGACTGATCGCGGAATACACGATCGCTTTCCGCCCCCTTCCGGCGATACAGATTTTTCGCAACGCCATCTACCCGGTGGTCAAGGACATTCTCGGACCGGAGTACTGGGAATATTCGGCAGGTGCCGCATAGAACCGAGCAGCACTTGATCGATGACTGTCTCGTAACCGCGATTGCTATTTCAAAAGGAGGAGTAACACATGTCTACGATTCATATGCACGCGACAACGAGTTCGACTCCTGGGCAGTTCCTCGCCGCGCTCATCGACTTCGGACCGGATCGTTCGAAGATCTGGGGTAACAGCGCAGGCGAGTACCTCAAGGTGCATCGGCGTGGCCCCTCTGACGCCGACGTCACCGAGGGCTCGGGCGGCGTCTGGGAACGACTCCATTACGACTGGTCCGATCCTAATCGGGTCGTCATGAAGACTACCGACTCGAACATCTGGGGCGGCAGGTCGGGCCACGTCTATACATTCACGCGGCGGCCAGATGGAATGACCGATGTCGACGTTGTCGTGGTGCGCGAAGGTAAGAACCTTAAAGGATGGTTCCTCGGATTCGTTCTCGGGACCGTCGGCAGATCGGTTCTACCAAAGGCATTCGCAAACACCGTCAAGGCCATCGAAGCTCAGAACAGGCAAGAAGTCAAAGCAAAAGCCGTCGCTGTGTGAGATTCATAAACTTCCGCACGTTGTCGGTGAGGTCACTATGCGAGCCCTGATGAAAACGCAGTTCGTCGAGCGCTGGGCTGCGCGTTCCTCGACAGAAATGCAAAGAGAAGAATGATGAACACACCATCGGCTCTAGCCGCCGGATCTTTCAAAACGCTTACCGTTCGCAGCGAAAAGGCTGTTTTGCTGGTGGAGATTTCGGGGCCTCCTATGAGTCTTCTGTGGCCAGAACTGGTTCGGGATCTGGTCTCACTGATTCAGCACGCCGAGGCCGACAGCGCCCTTCGAGTGCTCGTGTTCAAGAGCGCGGACCCCGACTATTTTATTTCTCACGTGGACGTGACGCGGATCAAAGAGTACCGGCAAGAGGCAGCGAAGCTGGTGGGCGAAGCCTCGATTGGCCTACTGTTCCGCCGTATTAGCACTAGCCGGCTCGTAACCATCGCGCAAATCGAAGGTCGCGTACGTGGCGCCGGAAGTGAGTTCGTGCTTGCGTGCGACATGAGGTTTGCAGCGCGAGAATCAGCGATTTTCGGCCAGCCAGAAGCGGGGCTCGGTGCGAACCCCGGCGCTGGTGGCATTCAGCATCTCACGCGGCTGATGGGCCGAGGCCGGGCGCTCGAGGTCATGTTGAGCTCTGAAGACTACGACGCAGACCTGGCGGAACGGTACGGCTGGATCAATCGAGCGCTTCCAGCAAATGCCCTCAGCAACTTCGTGAGATCGCTCGCTGATCGGATCGCGAAGTTTCCAGTCGGGGGGCTTGCGGTGATCAAGGACCGGGTCAATGCGATCGCACTCGCACCGGTTGAGGATTTCCGTCGCGATTCAGATCTTTTCGGCGAGAGTATGCTCAAACCCGAAGCCCAAAGCCAAATCGAAACGGCTGTGAGGCGTGGCTTCCAGACGAGAGATGCCGAAATGAATCTGGCACAAATGCTGGGCGAGCTGTGAGGTCGAAAATATGTCTAGACTAGAATGGAAGCTGTTGACCAAGAAACGCGGGAGCTCTACTAGCCAAGGCATACCGCCCGGCAAGGAAAATCTCCTGTGGGTGGCCAGTACTGTCACGCTCATTTATGGCGAACGAGACGCCGTCCTTGTGGATACATTTCTGACCGACCAGGATTCGAAAGAACTCCTGGATTGGGTCGCTGAGAGCGGGAAAAATCTCACAAATATTTATGTCACCCATGCTCACGGCGACCACTACTTCGGTCTGAAGCAATTGCTCGACAAGTTCCCCAACGCGAAGGCAATTTCCACGGCGCGCAACGTCGCGGCCATTCAAGAACAGATCAAGCCGGGGTTCGTCCAATCCTTCTGGGAACCGCGCTTCCCGGGCCAGCTTCCATCGCGGTTGATAGCGCCCGAAGTCCTAGAAGGAGATGCATTTTATCTTGAGGGCGAAGAGCCAAAGGTTGTCGAACTCGGCCACACCGACACCGCCCACTCAACGGCGCTGCATGTACCTTCCATCGGCTTAGTCGTATCTGGAGACTGCGTCTACAACAACACGCACCTCTATCTCGCGGAGTGCGACGAAGAGGGCCGGAACGACTGGCTCCGAGCGCTCGACAAAATCGAGTCCCTGCATCCGAAAGCAGTCATCACTGGTCACGGCGTGCTCAATCCCGATAGCTCGCCTCGCCACATCGAAGAAACGCGACGGTATCTCCGTGACTTCGTCGCATCGCTTGCGAGTACATCGACGGCGGTAGAGCTGTACGAGAAAATGCTTTCGTTGCATCCGGACCGCATTAACCCCGGCTCGCTCTGGGCGGCCGCAAAGGCAGCTAAACCTTTGAGCATGAGTGCATAGTTCCGATTCTGGCGCTTTTCGATCGCAACATTCAGATGCACGGAAATTAGCAATCGCACGTCAACATACTTAATGACTCGCTGGAGGACATCATGGCAACTACAAGAATCGCAATGGCACCAATGAAGGCGGCACAGATTCCAAAGCCGGGAGCAGATTTCGAGATTGTTGAGCGCGAGATTCCGAATCCCGATGCAGGGCAGGTTCGCATCAAGGTGCAAGCCTGCGGTGTGTGCCACAGTGACGTGCTTACAAAGGACGGTTTCCCCGGCATCAATTACCCGCGCGTCCCTGGGCACGAAGTCGCGGGCATCATCGATGAACTTGGCGCTGGTGTGTCCGCGTGGAAAAAGGGGCAGCGCGTCGGTGTCGGATGGCACGGCGGCCATGACGGCACGTGTCTCCAGTGCCGTAAAGGGGATTTTCGCAATTGCCGCAATCGTAAAAATCCAGGCATCAGCTATGACGGCGGATATCAACAATACATGGTTGCTCCGGTGGAAGCACTCGCGGCAATACCGGAGAGTTTAAGTGACGTCGAAGCAGCACCGCTGCTCTGTGCCGGAATTACCACCTTTGGCGCGCTGCGGCAGAGCGGTGCCGTGCCCGGCGACATTGTTGCGGTGCAGGGTATCGGCGGTCTAGGTCATCTTGGAATTCAATTCGCGAATAAATTTGGTTATAGGGTCGCGGCGATTGGGCGCGGGCCCGAAAACGCGGCACTTGCGAAGAAACTCGGAGCGAGCATATATATCGACAGCAAAGCGACGAACGCAGCAGAGGCATTGCAGAAGCTGGGCGGCGCACAAATGATTCTGGCGACAGCGCCAAGCTCGAAAGCGATGTCCGAGCTGATCGACGGATTGGGGCCGAACGGCAAGCTCATGGTGATTGGCGCGACATTTGATCCGATTGAGGTCACTCCGCCACAGCTCATTTTCGGAAACCACGTGATTCAAGGCTGGGCCGCGGGAACACCAGCCGACTCCGAGGACACCCTACGCTTCTCCGAACTCACCGGCGTGCGTCCGATGATTGAAATCTATCCACTCGAAAAAGCGGGCGAGGCGTATGCCCGCATGATGAGCGGTAACGCCCAATTCCGCGTCGTTTTGACAATGTAACGGCAGCAGCTGATACACCTACATCGGGGAAGGGGGCAATCTTATGAAATGGATCGCACTTTCGCTCGTGATCGTCGCAAGCGTCGCCGTTATTGCGGCCCTCACACCTTCTACGTCAGGACAAACCGGTCAAAACGCAGCCCCGGTATGGGTGACTAAAATACCGGACGGTTACCGTGAGTGGAAATGGATCTCCTCCGCCCATGAAGAAGGCAGCCTCAACAGCATCGGCGCTGTCTTGGGCAATGACGTAGCGATTAAAGCCTACCGCGAAAAGACGTTTCCCTTCCCGGACGGCACGATCATCGCCGCTTTGCACTACCGCTACACCTCATCGGAAGAAAACAACCAGGCCTTTGGCCGCGCGCAATCCTTTGTTCCCGGTCCGCCCACAAACGTTCAGTTCATGGTGAAGGACTCCAAAAAATACGCCGCGACAGGCGGTTGGGGATTCGCCGACTTCAACAAAGACGGCACGCTCGGCGACGACGCGTTGATGAAAACCTGCTTCCCCTGCCACCGGCAGGAGAATGGCCAGGACCTTGTCTTCACGCGTTACGCACCTTGACGCTGAGAAAACATTAGAAAGGAGCACACAATGAAAGAATCAGACGACAGATCGCGCCGCTGCTTTCTCAAGACGAGCTCGATGTTGGGTCTGGCAGGCGCGTTGAACCCCGGTGCAATTAGTGAACTATTGGCAGCTTCGATGTCCAAAACTTCAAAGGAGGAGATCATGGCACAAACCACAGCTTCACGGGCGGCTGACAAAAATGCGATTCGTCCATTTCACGTAAATTTTCCGGCCGCCGAACTCTCCGACCTGCGCAGGCGAATCAACGCAACAAAGTGGCCCGAACGAGAAACAGTCGACGATGCGTCGCAAGGCGTGCAGCTCGCGACGACTCAGAAACTCGCGCGTTATTGGGGGAGCGACTACGACTGGCGCAAGTGCGAGGCGAAGATAAACGCCGTTCCGAACTTCATCACCAACATTGATGGGCTGGACATTCATTTCATTCACGTCAAGTCGAAGGAAAAGAATGCGATGCCGATGATCGTCACGCACGGATGGCCCGGTTCGATCATCGAGCAAATGAAGATCATCGATCCGCTGACCAATCCGACCGCCCATGGCGGGACCGTGGCGGATGCCTTCGACCTGGTGATTCCGTCGTTGCCGGGCTACGGCTTTTCAGCCAAGCCGACGAAACCGGGATGGAATCCCGTTAGCATCGCCGAGGCATGGGCGACGCTGATGCAACGTCTCGGCTACACGAAGTATGTGGCGCAAGGTGGCGACTGGGGCAATGCCGTTTCGGAGGTGATGGCCCTGCAACAGCCGCCGGGATTGCTCGGCATTCACACCAACATGGCGGCCACGGTTCCGCCCGATGTTTCGAAGGCCCTTGCGATCGGCGGCCCGCCACCGGCCGGGCTCTCGCCCGAGGAAAAGCACGCTTGGGATCAGCTCGATGACTTCTACAGAAACGGGCTAGGCTATGCCCTCGAGATGAACAACCGCCCTCAGACGCTGTACGGAATTGTCGATTCGCCCGTCGGCCTAGCATCGTGGATGATCGATCACGACATTCGCAGCTACCAGATGATCGCCCGCGTTTTCGACGGCAAGCCGGAAGGGCTGACGCGCGACGATGTCCTCGACAATGTCACGCTCTACTGGCTGACGAACACCGCGATCTCTTCCGCGCAGCTCTACTGGGACACCCAGCATAATTTGCCGGCAGGCGGCTTTTTCGACGTGAGGGGCGTAAAGCTTCCGGTCGGCGTAAGTGCGTTTGCGGAGGAGATCTATCAAGCGCCAAAGAGCTGGTCGGAGAAAGCGTATGTGAAGCTCATCCACTACAACAAGCTTCCCAAAGGCACGCACTTCGCGGCCTGGGAACAACCGCAGGTCTTCACGGAAGAGGTTCGTGCGACCTTCCGGTCCCTAAGGTCGTGACAGACAAGCAAGATAAGCAACTCAAGAAACGGTTTCCCAGCAAGGCCAAATCGCTTCTCAAAGGAGAACGCCATGGATCAGACAGCAGCAACAGCTCAGAAACAGGCCACCGAAGCCCGGACTAGCGACGCAACTCCCAAGCCGGTTGCCGCGACGCTCGACCAGAAACTCGAAGTCGTCATTCTTCCCGTCTCCGACGTCGACCGCGCCACCCAGTTCTACGGCAAGCTCGGCTGGCGCCAGGACGTCACGCCGCCGGGCTCGGGCGTTGTCCAGCTCACCCCGCCCGGCTCGTCATGCTCCGTTCAATTCGGCACGAAGCTCACCTCCGCCGCCCCCGGCTCCGCCACAAGCTACCTCGTCGTCTCCGATATCGTAACCGCTCGCGAAAAGCTGCTCGCCGCCGGCGCCCAAGTCGGCGAAATCTGCCACGTCGGGGAGAAAGGCCTCAAGAGCGGCCCGGATCCCAATCGTGGAACTTACCGTTCGCGCGCCGTATTTAACGATCCCGACGGTAACGGTTGGATCCTCCAGGAAATTACGCAGCGCCTGCCCGGCCGCATCGACTCCGGCGTAACCTCCTACGGTTCCGTGAGCGACCTCGTAGCCGCGTTGATCCGCGCCGCGACCGCCCACGGCGAACACGAAAAGCGCATCGGCGCCGCCGACCCCAAGTGGCCCGTCTGGTACGCCGCCTACATGGCGGCGGAGCAAGCCGGGACGGAGCTGCCGAAGTGAGCGACTACGACGTCGTCGTCATCGGCGGCGGCTCACCGGGCGAGCACTGTGCCGGCGCGCTCGCCGAAGGTGGCTTGCGCGTCGCGCTGGTCGAGCGCGAACTGGTGGGCGGCGAGTGTTCTTACTGGGCTTGCATTCCTTCCAAGACGCTCCTTCGACCCGGCGAAGCCGTCCATGCTGCTCGTGAAGCAGGAGCGAAAGCTGAAATCGACGTCAAGGCGGCGCTCGCCTGGCGCGACTTCATGGTCTCAAACTACTCTGACCTTGGCCAGGAGCGCTGGCTCGCCGATCACGGCATCGACCTTCTTCGCGGTCATGGTCGTCTGGTAGGAATCGGCGTGGTGGAGGTAGAAGGCGTTCAGCATACAGCGGACCACGTCGTGTTGGCCAACGGCGCGGAC
>Ga0210409_10003835_pt1 | contig 16540 bp, 15 predicted proteins | sample IncBWH17MmetaG_FD_161649 | JGI IMG/M metagenome (GOLD analysis project Ga0210409, IMG submission 161649) | Forest soil microbial communities from Barre Woods Harvard Forest LTER site, Petersham, Massachusetts, United States - Inc-BW-H-17-M | ecosystem: Environmental > Terrestrial > Soil >...
CATCAGGATCGGGAGGCCTGAAGCCCCGACAGCAGTCATGATGTTCCCTATCTTGCCGGTCAAATCAAAGTGGGAAAGGTAAAACTCGGGGTTCGCGCTTTCGAATACAACGACCCGCAGGCTCGTGCTGGCGTTCATTCGCGCGAGCAGATCCTGTAGGGCTTCGAATATGCTGGCATCTACGATGTTGAAAGGGGGGTAATCGAACACAACCCTCCAGTACGCAGGCGTTTCTTCGATCACCCGCACGTGCGCAGCAGAATTAGTACTAGCCATATGTTTCTCCCTTCTTAGACCTCGAAACCGCGGGACGGCGAGGTGATCTTCTTCCCTTGAAATAACCGGGTGCGCGGCCAGTCACGATGACCACGCGAGACGTTGGGTCGCCCGCGAATCCGTCCAACGCTTCGGTGAGCGCGTCGCCCATCTCCGCGTCGAAGTAGATGCGTTTTGCGCTACCAAGCGCAATCACCGCAATTCCGTCGGCTGCTCTTGTCGTCAGAACATCGGCGTTCATCGGGTCCTCAATTGCTCGTCGTTCAATTGATTGATTGTGCCGCCAACGTGATGAGTTCCGCGACCTCTCTAGGGTGAGAGACCATGGCTGCATGACTCGCAGCTACTTTGCGGACCGTGGCACCCATTCTCTTTGCCATAAATTCCTCGGCTTGCGGCGGAATCATCTGGTCTTCCGTCGCAACCATGTACCACGACGGCAGATGCTTCCAGGCTGGTGGTCCGGCTTTTGCGATGAACGAGTTGATGCTCAGAGGCTTTTGCACCGCGGCCATAACGCGGGCTTCGACCGGATCTACGTCGGCGGCAAATGCTTTTGCGAAACCATCTTGATCGATCCAAAGAAAGCCATTCTCGTCGGGCGGACGTACTGCGGCGGCACCCGCTGGGGCTGGTCCTTGTTTGCCTAGAGCATCAAGGCTCTCGCCTTCGTCCAATCCGAAGGCTGCGATGTACACAAGTGCCTTAACGTTCGGAGCATTGTTGGCCGCCCCGGAAATCACAGCTCCGGCATAGGAATGGCCAGCCAGAACAGTGGGCCCTTTCTGAGCAGCCAGGAGATTTCGGGTCACTACAATGTCATCTGCCAAGGAAGTCAAAGGTATCTGTGCGGCAGTCACGTTGAATCCTTTCTGCTGAAGAAGGGGAATCACTTTGGCCCAGGATGAGCCGTCAGCCCAGGCTCCGTGTACCAGGACGATGTTTGTTTTGGATTTCATCTTTCGCTCCTTATCTTCCTTTAATGTCACTTCTAAAGGGACATTAAAGATTAAAAAAACTACTTGTAGCTCCTCGCTTTTTCGACCATCTCAGAAAGCACCCGCTGGCTCAACCGAGTCTCAAACGCTCGCTGGGTATCCTCCAGCAGCTCTGCCATTGCCTCCTTATGGGTGCAGCTCGTGCGGCACGTCTTCTCTTTTGGATACTGGTGAATGGAAAAGACAAGAGGTGCCTCTACCGCCTTGTAGATTTCCAACAGACTGATCTCATTTGCTGGCCGCGACAACGATGAAAAGCCATTGCGGCCCCGAGATGTCACCACTAAACCCGCTTTCACCAGTCTGGACAGCACACTGCGGACTTGAGATTCATGGGCGCGCACACTTGCGGTCAAATGCGCTGAGATCACTGGTTCACCGTGATGGTCGCCAAGTGCTGTCATGATGTGAACACCGACTGAGAATCGGTTATTAATCCTCGACATATTGTTACAATAAATATAACATTTAGGTCGAGCAAAAACTCAAGGCCTCCCGTCCGATGATCTCGGCCCCTATGACGGCTAGGTCAGGCGCGAAGACCCTCCTTTCTGCATCCCATACCTCAGTTACTACTCCCCGCGGAGATACAATCGCTCCCTGCGTCTTGCTGGGTCAGCGCGGCAACCGTCTTGGGCGCGCCGTCGCGACAAACGCCCTGATCTGGCGCCGCGCCTGGCGCCAAACCATCGATCGCCTCGATTCCATGCATGTCCCGAATTCACTTCACCAAGTACCGGCGGTGATCTACACTCGGGCTTTCGTGGACTGACGGAGCACGCGCCTACCGATCAACTCCTTGGACGCGGTGCCGACTGCCGTCGGGGAACTGCGGCCGTCCAAAGTCCGTAATAGCGCGAGGGCCGAAAGAAAAATCAACGTCCATCAGCTTGCGAGACGCTAACGTCGCCAACCCCAAGAACCACAAGCGCGTCGCGATTGTAATCGCAAACCCCGCCGTCTCCACGACGACTGGCTGGCCGGTGGGATTCTGGTGGAGCGAGTTGACGCACCCCTACTTCGAGCTCACCGAGAAGGGCTACGAGGTCGAGGTGTTCAGCCCAAACGGTGGCAAATGTGAAGCGGACGCCATGAGCGACCCGCCGACGCCAGCGGCTACTCTGCGAGCGACCTCGTTAGCCTCGGCTTTATTCACTCGCCGAAGCTCGTCGCGCTCGTGGAAGCGACGAAGGCGGTCTCGGAGATCGCGGTCGACCGCTTCGACGCGATCATGGTGGCGGGCGGCCAGGCGCCCATGTTCACCTTTGAAAAGGCCTCGTCACTCCATCAGAAGTTCGCGGCGTTCTATGAAGCGGGGAAGGTCGCCTGCGCACTGTGCCACGGCGTCGCGATCCTGCGCTACGCGAAGACGAGGGATGGGCAACACATCGCGAAAGGCAAGACCGTCACCGGCTTCGCGAACGTCGAGGAGGACTTCGCGGATAACGCGGTGTGGAGCATGAACCTGCTCGCGCGCGACGAGCACGTGATGCCCTGGCGCATCGAGGACGAGGTCAAAAAGCTCGGCGCCAACTACGTGCAGGCCGGCCTCTGGCGCGGGTTCGCGATCCGCGACGGCACCTGCTCACGGGCCAGCAGAACTTCTCGGGCGGGGAGACGGCACGGGCCCTCATCCAAGCCCTTGGCAAGTAAGGCCGCTCACGCGCGGCGCGGTCGCGGCGAGAGGCAGGGTACCGAAGGCGTGAAGGACAATCCTCAACTCGACAACCTGTCGTCTCCGATCGATTGTGGAGTGTCAAACCCTTAAAGGAGTCTTCATGAAGCACATCGCTGTCTACTTCGTCGTCATGGTGTCCCTCTGTAGCGTCGTGAATGCGCAGCACGGGCCCCGGGGAACGGCTGAAGCAACCGTGGGCGGCAAGAAAGTGACCGTGGAGTATGGACGGGCCGAACTCAAGGGTCGCACCATCGATTCCTTGATCGCGCAGTTACCGGCGGATCGCGTGTGGAGGACGGGCGCAAACGAGCTCACGACCCTCACAACCGCTGGCCCTCTTTCCGTGGGAGGCAAGAACGTGCCCGCAGGGACCTACTCGGTCTATGTCTACGCCCCACAGACGGGTGACTGATCCCTGATCCTGAACTCAGACCCAGGGATCGAGCTCGGCGCCTTGGTCAAGTTTTTTGGCGTTTCCATCCCAGAGGCTGACGCCAAGAGGCTATGGCCCCACAATGAAGGGTATGCGCCTGACCCAGCGAAGAAGATTCCCGGGATCGCCGACAAGGAGGTCGCACGAGGGTCGATGAAGGCAGGTACCGCAAACCCGGCCGTCGATCCGTTCACGATCAGCCTGAAGCCCTCGGGGAACAGCGCCATCCTGACCTTCGCCTGGGGCGAGAAGACCTGGTCCGCGGATCTGAAGCCGGGCAAATGACCCGGTCCGGCGCCGGCCAGGCGAAGCTGGTTGCGAACCCCAGATGGCCAAACAGAGCCTCTCTGCCGTTTCCAACCGTGCTCTTGACGCCGCACGCGCCCCTGTCATAGGGTCGCACGCGGAGGTGAGGGCTATGCGAAACCGGCTCAAGGTCACTGTGCGCGCGGTCTGCTTGCTCGGCAGCCTGTTGGTCAGTCCATACGCGGCCCCTGCCTCCCTGGGCCCCGAGGATCCGACCCTTCCGGCGAAACTCAAAGAATTGGATGCGTATGCCCAGAAGGTCGTGAAGGACTGGAACGTGCCTGGCCTCGGCATCGCGATCGTGGTCAAGGACAAGGTCGTGTTCGCGAAGGGCTATGGGTTCCGAGACTACGGGAAGAAGAGCCCGTTCACGCCGAGGACGACGGTCCCGATCGCCTCCAACACAAAGTTGTTCACGGCGGTGGCGGCCGGCCTCCTGGTCGAGGAAGGCAAGCTCGACTGGGACAAGCCCGTTCGGCAGTTCGTGCCCACCATCCAGTTCTACAACGACGAGCTCAACGCCACCGTGACGATCCGGGACATGCTGTCGCACCGCACCGGCATCACTCGCCACGACGCGATCTGGTACAAGTCCGACTTCACGCGCAAGGAGCTGTTCGAGCGGCTCAAATACCTCGAGCCGTCGGAGCCGCTCCGGCAGACCTTCCTCTACAACAACATGATGTACGCCGGCGCGGGCTATGTGATCCAGCTCCTGAGCGGAAAGCCGTGGGAGGACTTCGTGCGGGAGCGGCTCTTGTCCCCTCTGGGCATGACGAGCACCGTGTTCTCGATAGACGAGATGGTGAAGCAACCCGACCACGGCGTCCCCTTCACCGAGCGGCGCGACTCCTTCGAGCTCTATGAGATCCCTTATTACCGTGAAGCGGCCGGGATCGGCCCCGCGGGCTCCATTAACTCGAATCTCGAGGATATGACCAAGTGGCTGACGGCGCTCATGAACGAGGGTAAGGCCGGCGGGCAGCCCGTCATCCCCCTCGGCGTGCTCAAGGCGACGCTCGCGCCCGCGATCGCGCTCCCGAACGCCCAGCTGGAGGCCCGGGGCTTTGGCGAGCTTCTCAATTCCGTCTACGGCACCGGACGCTGGACGGCCTCCTACCGGGGGCACGCCATTGCCTACCATGGAGGCGACATCAACGGGTTCCATTCGCAGGTGTCGCTGATGCCGTATGACGGAATCGGAGCCGTCGTGCTGGTCATCGGCGATCACGCCGCTCCGCTCTACAACGTTGTTTCCTACAACGTTTACGAGCGGCTGCTCGGCATGGGCCTGACCCCGTGGAGCGAACGGATGCTCGACATCCGCCTCAAGGGGAAAGAGGCGGCCAAGCAGGCCCGGTCCCGGGCGGGCGCCGAGCGCGTCTCGGGGACGAAGCCGTCCCATTCCCTCGAGGACTACGTGGGTGAGTTCGAGCACCCGGCGTACGGCGTCCTGACCGTCTCCAGGCAGGGCGAAGCCCTGGGGTTCGACTTCCACAAGATCAAGCTGCCCCTGAGCCACTTCCACTATGAGCGCTTCGACACGCCCGACGACGAACAGGACGGCAAGTGGTCGGTCAACTTCTCCACCAACCCGCAGGGAGAGGTGGACAAGGCGCTCGTCTCCGTCGACCAGGCCGAGGTCAGCTTTGTGCGGCGGGTGCCGGCCGTGCTCTCGGCCACCACGACGCTGCGCCAGTATGCCGGTAACTACGAGACGCCGACGGGGGCCAAATTCGAGGTCGTTCTGAGGGAGAACGGCAGCCTCGGCGTCGTGTTCCCCGGGCAGCCCCCGCAAGGGCTGATTCCGTGGAAACCACACCGCTTCCGGCTCAAGGAGTTCTCGGATGTCGTCGTGGAGTTCGTGGTGTCGGATGGGCGCGTCGTGGAAATGAAGCGCCTCGAGCCCTCCGGTGAGTACCGGTTCCCGCGCAAGTAGGGACTGAGGCCGGGTGGCTTGGTTTGCGCCGCGCCCCGATGGATTCAAGCCCCATCGCAGGCCGGCTGCTGCCTAGGCGAGCCAGGAGTCGATCTTGATCTCCGATGTGAGTGTCCGGTGCACGGGGCACATGTTGGCGATCTCCAGCAAGCGATCCCGCTGTTCCCCGGTGAGGGGGCCCGACAACACGATCTCGCGCGCGATGTGATCGAGCATCCCCTCCTTGGTTTCGCAGTCTTCGCAGTCGCGGGCGTGGATCCGGGAATGCTGCAGCCGGATGGTGACATCCTTGAGCGGCCACACCTTCCGTCGCGCGTACAGCGCGACCGTTATCGACGTTCAGGTGCCCAGCGCGGCCAGGAGCAGATCGTAAGGCGAAGGGCCCGTGTCGGTGCCTCCGGCCGACGTGGGTTCATCCGCACTCAGGCGGTGACGTCCGGCGATCACGTCCTGAGCAAAGCCTGAAGCGTCGCCGTGGACGGTGACGCTCGGCTCACCCGTGAATCGACCCGCGCTCGCCATGGCTCACCTCATTTTTCCAGGGCCCGGAGGCGAGCACGCTGGCGGTGTGGTTTGGGGAGGAGAAGGGCCCTCTCGGGCTTCGCACCGTCGGCGGGTTGTCCCGGCCACGGATGGTGGCTCGTGCTCGGCAACCGATGCCTTGGTTCACTACCTCTCTCGGACTCCGCTCCAATCAGGCTGCGCCACGCTTTCCATGCAACGCCTCTGCAACAGCCTTGGGATTCTTTGCGGCCACGCGAAGAAGGGCCAGCGCGGGACCGTCCGGCGCACGACGGCCCTGCTCCCAGTTCTGCAAGGTGGCGACACTCACCCCGATCATGAGCGCGAATTCAGTTTGCGACGCTCCGAGTTTAGCGCGAACAGCCTTGACATCGGCGGGCCGGAACAGAGTCATCCGAGACGGCTTGAGGCTGCCGCGCCGAATGCGACCAGCTTCTCGAACGCTGCTCAGCAATGCTTGAAATGCTGCGTCCTTCATTTGAATTCCTCCCGAACGAGGCGACTCAGCGTCCGTTCCTGAGCCGGCGTCAAGTCGCCCTGACCCGAATGACCGAGCCTTGCTCAGGGCGCAACATGAGCGCAATCTGCAGGCTTCGGTACTCATCGCTGTCGAGTAGCCGGTCAATAGCCCTAGTGAAGATTGGCGTCTCAACGAAGCGCACGGTCGACTATACGCCAATGGCGTACAGAAGGCAACAGCTAGCTCTGCAGACCCTTGAGGCGTCGCCAGGCATCAGGAACCGGGATATCGCACCGCATCCATGCGGTACACCTTCGGGGGGGTCCGTCAGACTCTTTCAGTGGCCTCGGTCATGGAAGCTGACGAGTTGGGCTTGGAGTGTTAATTGGCGACGTTTGTGGCGGCGGGGGACAGGCAAACTGATCGCGGAACCGCGCGCCGCCGGCTGCCGGGGGGGTCGGTGCCCGCCTTGGAGCGATGCCCGCCTGGCCTTCCGCTAGAGTCCGAGTCCGAGAGTCGGCATCAGGCGCTGCATTCGCCCTCCATGACCTCCATCTTGAACTCCGAATCCTCGCCGAGGTCCACGTAGTCGGAGGGTCGGGCCTCCGCGGGGGTCAAGGCCGCCAAGTCGGCCAGGACCGCCTTTGCCCGCTCGAGGTCGACGCGCCGGAAAAACGCGTCCGCCGTCTCCCCTTCCGCACGCTCGGCCTGGAAGAGGGCGAGGAGCCGCTCCACGGCCTCTGGGGCGCGCCGAACCGGAATCTTGGCCGCCAGGCGGCCGAAGCGGGCTCCGGCGTCGTCCACCCCTCCGCCCACCATGACGAAGTACTGCGGCACCACACGGTCGCCGACCTTGCGGACACTCCCCTGGAAGCCGATCCCGGCCACGTGGTGCCGGCCGCAGCCGTTCGGGCACCCGCTGATTTTGATCGGCAGCTCGCCGGCGAGCGCCACCAGCTCGGGGCGCGCCCGCAAGTGGTCGCCCAGGAGGCGGCCCAGGCCGCGCGACTGGGTGACGGCCAGTCGGCAAGACTCGGCTCCCGGGCAGCTCGTCACGTCCGCAATGGTGTTAGCGTCGGGAAGGCCGAGCCCTGCAACCGCTAGCTGGCGATAGAGCGACGACACGTCCTTCGCGCACACCCAGCGCAGGAGCAGGTCCTGCTCGCTCGTGACCCGCAGCGTCCCATCGCCGTAGGCCAGGGCGAGGTCGCCCAGCACTCGCATCTGCTGCCCGGTTATGTCGCCCAGGGGAACGGTAGCGGTGATGAGGACATAGCCGGCTTGTTTCTGCGGCCGCGTGTTCGTGCGGACCCAATGGGTGAAGTCGCCGTTCATGACAGGTAGGAACGGCTGCAGGCTGGGGGTGATGCCGGGCCCCTTGATCACGGAGGCCGCCACCCGGTCGGCGGTGGTCTCCAGGGATGGGGCGGCCGCTCGCTCCCAGGAGGGCTCCTCCTCGACGGGCGGCGCCTCCGGATCGAAGGGAAGCTGCGCGCCTCCCTCCCGGCGGAATGCGGCCAGCGTCTCCTCGAACTCCTGACGCCAGCGATCCCAGCCCAGCTCCCGGATCAGGAACTTCATCCGGTTCCGCTGCTTGTGCTTGAAGTCGCCCAGTCGATGAAAGACGCGAAGGAGGGCCTCGGCCACGTTCAGCACCTCGCCCGCGGGCAGAAAATCGAAGAGCACGGAGCCCGACGTGCAGAGGATGGCGGTTCCCCCCCCGGCCGTCACCCGGAACCCGCGGCGCGGCACTCCGTCCTTGGTCTCGATGCGGGCCCGCCAACCGATGTCGTGGATGGGGGTCAGGGCGTGGTCCTGGGCGCAGCCCTCCCACGCGATCTTGAACTTGCGGGGGAGCGATGAGCTCAGCGGATGCCGGAGCAGGTGACGCGTCATCGCCTCGGCGTAGGGAGTGACGTCGAACGCTTCGTCGGGGGCGACGCCCGCGTAAGGACAGGCGGTGATGTTGCGGACGGAGTTGCCGCAGGCCTCGCGCGTGGTCAAGCCGGCCGCGGCCAGCCTCAGCATGGCGGGTTCCACGTCGTGGAGTTTCATGAAGTGAAACTGGAGGTTCTGGCGGGTGGTGATGTGGCCGTAGCCGCGGGAGTAGGAATCGGCCACGTCGGCCAGGGCGTGGAGCTGCTCCGCGCTCAGAATCCCCTGCGGAATCTTCACCCGCAGCATCTGGGCGTCCGCGGTCTGCCGCTGACCGTAGGTTCCGCGCACCAAGCGGAAGGCCCTCCATTGGTCGGGGGTCATCTCGCCCGCCTCGAACCGCTCGAGGGTCGCCACGAACTCTTCAATGTCGGCGCGGCTGGCAAAGGACAGCGAAGCGCGTCCCAGTGTCTGGGGGTCGTCTACGGCCGCCATCTCACCCTCCTTGCCGTCGCCCGCCGGCGGCGGCTGCTGGCCTCGCCACGTCCGGGGACGCAGCCAAGGCCGAGGCCACAGACACGGTTTCACCGACCACGAGGATCCCCGGGGCGTGCCGTCGATCGGCCGGCAACGAGACGCTTCCCAGCGAGTCCAGGGTGCCGATCCACGTGAAGGCTTGCGGCGTCGCGGCGGCCAGAATGATCGCGGCTGGCGTCCGGGAAGCCCAGCCGCGGCCCAGCAGGAACGCCGAGAGGGCGGCCCGGTTGGCCATGCCCATGAGGATGACCAGGGTGAGGGATCCGGGCACCAAGGATTCAAGGATGGGCCGCCAGGCCGCCTCTTCATGGCCCGATACCACCGCGAGCGCGGAGGAAAGCCCCCGGTGCGTGACGGGGATCCCGGCCAGAGCGGGGGCGGCCAGGGCGGAGCTGAGGCCGGGCACGACCTCGTAAGGGATGCCGGCGTCGGCCAGGGCCAGGGCCTCCTCGCCTCCTCGACCAAGCAGAAACGGGTCCCCGCCCTTGAGGCGCACCACCCGCCGCCCCCGGCGCGCGGCCCGGATCAACAACCGATTGATCGTGTCCTGGTGGATGGCCGGGCGGTGGGCCCGCTTGCCCACGAAGAAGCGCTGGGCGCGGGGAGCGAGGGCCAGGATCTCGGGGGTCACGAGGGCGTCGTAGAGGATGAGCTCCGCCTCGGCCAGGCGGTGGGCCGCCCGGCGAGTGAGCAGCTCGGGGTCGCCCGGACCCGCTCCCACCAGGGAGACGAAGCCGCTCATGGCCTCAGCCCCGGCTGAACGCCCACGACAGGGGCGCTGCCCCGCTCGGCGTAGAGCCGGTTGAGCGCCTTGAGCAGGAGGGGGCGCCGGCCCGCCATGGGAGTGCGGTTCGCCCGCCATTCACGCCGGAGGGTCCGCGCTTGTTCGAGCCAGTCACCGACGTCCTCGGGGACGAGGGCCTCCAGCCCCTCCCGCAGCAGACCGGCCAGAGCCGGGGCCTCGCCCCCGGTGGAGATGGAAACGGTGACGCCGGCTCGGTCGAAGACTCCCCCCAGGTAGGCGGTGGCGCTCCGTGGGTCGTCCACGGCATTGACGAAGACCTGCCGGGCCTCCGCGGCGGAGGCGACGCGCCGGTTCACCTCGGGAGTGGCGGCGGCGACCACGAGCCAGGCTCCCGCCAGGTCCTTCGGCCGGAAGCGTCGACGCAGCAGGCGGACCCCCGCTTCTTCGATCTCGGGACGGATCTCCGGGGCCACGACCGTGACCCGCGCATTGGCCTTCCTCAGCCCGGAGAGCTTGGAGGCCGCCACCGCCCCGCCCCCGACCACCAGCACCTGTCGCCCGGCGAGGCGCAGGAAAACCGGGAAGACGGGGTCGCTCACGACGCCACCGCCTGCGGCACCGTCGCTTCCAGGAGGCCGCGCCCCTGAAGGGTGGCCAGGATCCGCTCCACGCTCTCCTCCACCGACTCGTGGTCGCTGTGGACGACGAGGTCCGGGTCGGCGGGCGGCTCATAGGGATCGGAGATGCCCGTGAAGTGGGAGATCTCTCCGGCCAGGGCCTTCTCGTAGAGCCCTTTCACGTCCCGCTGGATGAGGGCCGCGAGCTCAGCGTGGGCGAAGACCTCGACGAAGGGCACGCCCTCCGCGGCCGCGAGCCGGCGCACCTCCTCCCTTGTCTCGCGATAGGGCGAGATCGCGGCCGTGATGGCCACCACCCCGTTGCGGCCCAGCACGCGGGCCACGTAGCCGATTCGGCGGATGTTGGTGTCGCGGTCCTCCCTCGAGAACCCCAGGCCTTTGGACAGGTAGGTCCGGACCTCGTCACCGTCCAGGATCTCCACCGGCTGGCGCGGCCGCAGCCGATTCTGCAGGGCGGTGGCGAGGGTGCTCTTGCCGGACCCGGAGAGGCCCGTGAACCAGAGGATGAACCCGTGGCCGTGGCCGTTTCGGTTGCCCGCGTAGTGCGCGCGCAGGATCTCGGCCACTTCGGGACGGGTGAACTCAGGGGGCAGGGGCCGCCCGCTCCGAAGCAGCTCCCGCACCTTGGTCCCCGACAGCTCAAGCCTCGAGGAAGCCTCGTGAGGGCAGGTGCGCAGCGAGGCGACGGTGTCGCAGGCCTGGCAGAAGAACGTCGGCTCCAGCTTCAAGGGGCGGACGCCCAGCTCCGCGGGGTCGAAGCGGTCGAAGATCTCTTGGGCCTCGAAGGGACCGTAGAACTTGCCCACCCCGGCATGGTCGCGGCCCACGATCAGGTCGGTGATGCCGTAGTTCTTGCGCGCGAGGGCGTGGAAGAGCGCCTCCCGGGGGCCCGCGTAGCGCATGGCCGCCGGGAAGACGGCGAGAAGCGTCCGCTTCTGCGGGTAGTACTTCTCCACCAAGACTTCGTAGGCCCGGAAGCGGACGGCCGCAGGCACGTCGTCGTTCTTGGTCTCGCCGACCAAAGGGTGAATGACGAGGCCGTCCGTGAACTCCAGGGCGAGCTTCGTCAAATGCTCGTGGGCACGGTGGATGGGGTTGCGGGTCTGGAACCCCGCCACGCGGCGCCAGCCCCGCGCGAGGATCTCGTCCCGGAGCTGTCGGGGCGTGAGCCGGTGGGTGGAAAACGGCAGGTCTTGGGGAAGCGGGAGCGCGTGGAGACGGCCCGCCACCAAGACGCGTGGCCGCGCGAGGAGATAGGCCACGCCGGGGTGGGCGGGGTCCTCGGTCCCGTAGACCATCCGTGCCTCGTGATGGGGATCCCTCTCGAAGACCTCGCTGACCTCGAGGAGGCCCCAGAGCCGGCCCGCTCCGTCACGGAGCGCGGCCTCGGCCCCCGGCTGCAGGCGTGAGCCGACCTCTTCATCCACGGCCAGGTTCAAGGGCAGCGGCCACACCGTGCCGTCCGCAAGCCGCATCCGCTCGAGCACGCTCTTGTAGTCGGCCGATCCGAGGAAGCCCTCGAGAGGGCTGGCCGCCCCGGTGGCGATCAGCTCGAGGTCAGCGAGCTCCCGCGCGTCGAGGGCGAGGGCCGGAAGGGCCTGGGCCCGCTCCCGCAGGGCCCCTTCTTCGGAAGGGGGGACGAATCGGTCGACGAGGACGCCGCCGTGCGGCGCGACAAGTGGAGACATCTTTGGACTCTCCCGTTCGGGTTTCAGGTTCACGACCAGTTTCCGGGGGCGGACGTGTAGCCCGCATTCCGTCTTCCCGCGACCCCGCCAGCGGCCGGCCCGCGGATCCTCCCCGGAAAGGGCGGGGGTGGTGCAGGGGACACACCCGATGCTCGGGTAGCCCCGCTCGTGGAGCGGGTTCACGGGAACGCTGTGCTCCCGGATGAACGACCAGACGTCTGCGGCGCTCCAAGCCGCGAGCGGGTTGACCTTGGCCAGGCCGAACCGCTCGTCCCACTCGAGGACGCGCGCGGAGGAACGTTCCGGCGTCTGGTCTCTGCGGATCGCACTCACCCACGCCCGGGAGCCGGCAAGGGCCGAGCGCAGGGGGAGGACCTTGCGCAGCTCGCAGCAGCGGTCGGGGTCGCGCTCCCAGAGCCGGTCCCCGAACTCCCGGGCCTGCTCCTCGACGGTCTGGGCCGGTCGCACCGCGCGGATCTTGACGCCGTATCGGTCCTCGAGCTGTCGCCAGAGCGCTAGGGTCTCGGGAAAAAGGAGGCCGGTGTCGAGAGTCAGAAGATTGACCGGAAGTCGGTTTCCTCCAATCAGATGGATGAGAACGCAGCCTTCGGGACCGAAGCCGGTGGTAAAGGTGACGGGGGCCAGGTTTTCGACCGCCCAGGCGAGAATCTCGGCCGGTGGACGCCCTTCTAGTGCCTGGGCGTGGGTTTCCAGCGACGCGTCGTTCACGGCCATGGACCCAACCGTCTCGGTTCCCAATTCACGCCTCTTTCCGGCCTCACGGTCGAGGCAAAAACAAAACGGCCCGGGGCTTTTCGCCACCGGGCCGTCTGGTCGTTCGCGCTGTCGGGCTTTTTAGGGTGTCAAGGTGATGAGCGCAGGGCGACCGTGGCCGGGGGCGACCCGGGCCCGACAACAACACGCGCCGCGCATGCTCTTCACCACCTCAAGAAATAGTCCAAGACCAGCCAAATGTCAAGGAGGTAGCGGGGAGAACCGGCTTCAACCGACTACCTAACTCTTCGCGAGCGCCTTCGACGCGAAAGATCAAGGACTCTGGACTGCGGCCGCTTCCAGCCAACTGCTGCCGTCGACGGGATGGACGGGGCACCTCTCCAGCCACTTCCGCGCCTTCTTTGCGAGCAGGGCCCATTCGGTTTCCGCGTCATGCGCGTTGCTCTCCAGCCAGAGCAGGGCCAGCGCGGTCCCGAGGGCGCGGCGGTGGTCAGGGCCCCTCTGGCCACGCAGCTTCTTCTCGAGCTCGTGCAGCGGCACGCCAAGCACCTTAGCGAGCTCGTCGGTGAGGTCCCAGGCTCCGTCCGCGCGCTGTAGGGTCACGAGCCGATCGAGCGCGCGCGTGGATCGGGGATGAAGCGTGGCCGCCCCGTCTGCGGAGGCCCCTTTGCCCTCGCGCCAGAGAGCGAACACCTTCGACAGGAAGCCCCTCTTGCGCGTGGGCGCTGCCGCCCGGCTCAAGAGGACCTCACCAGGACGCGCGCGATAGTTCATTTGTGGCGCCGACCCAAAGTACACCGTCGCACCCTCCTCGGCACCCGTACTCTGGGCCGACCTTGGCCTCATCGACACCCGGTCGACGCCTCCCCAGCCCGAGGTGAGCGCGATGGGTACCCGCCGGAGCTGCGTCTCGCCCACCACCGGCGTCTCACGCTTCTCGATGGCTACGAAGGAGGTGTGGGCGGAGCACAATTCGTACTCCGTTCCCAGCCGGACCATCTCGGCCTTGACGCCGTCCGTTTGGCCCCGTTCTTGGAGCGAGCCATGGCGGTCGTGGAGCGGACTGGATCCCTCCTCGAGGTCCCGAATCATGGTGCGCGCGGCCAGGGTGGCTATGAGCGTGCCGGCGCTGCCGGGCCCGGTCAGAGGGACCGTAAACGAGACGGGGCCGCTCGGTCCCCGCGCAGACAGCGTGGCCTCTCGGGGTGTACCCCCCTCGACCAGTCCGTAAACGAGCACGCGGCCGCCCGCGAAGACAGGAGGGACGTGGAAGGGCGCCTGCTTCACCCGCAGGCGGCCCCAGTCGAGCTTCACGTCGGTCAAGGCGGGAGCCAGCGCCTTGCTGAGCTGTCGCAGCACCTTGCCCTCGATCCGCTCGCGAGGCGCTATGAACTCGGCGGCGCCGCTACCCGCGCGCGCGAGGCCGCGGACGAGGTGATGGGAGGCGCCGGCGCCGATGCCGAACGTAAACACCCGCGTGGTGTCCGAGTGCTTCCGCACGAGCTTGATGATGGCGTCGGTGTTGCTGACCTGGCCGTCCGTAAGCACGAACAACTGCCGGGGAACGCCGGGTAGAGGGGGCTTGGACAGGATCGCTTCTAAGGGAGCTAGGATCTCGGTCCCGCCCATGTTGGCGTCCATGTTGTCGACGTGCTTGCTCGCATCCTTCAGGCTTCGTTCGTCATAAGCCCGGCTCTCGGCGAAGAGCATCTCAAAAGTGGTGCCGAAGCCCACAATATTGAACCGTGTCCCCTCGGTCAGGCTGCGCAGGCAGAGCTGGAGGGCATTGCGGGCCTCCGCAATCGAAGTTCCCCGCATCGAGCCGGACCGGTCCACGAGCAGGATGACCTCGCAGGGCGACTCCTCGGCGTTGAAGCGCGGCTGGAAGACCACAAGGGCCGCCCGCCGGCCGCGAGAGTCCGTCTCGAGCCAGGCGCGGGGGACATGCGCCTCGGCCAGCTTGACCTTGAGCACGAAGTCGCGGTCCAGAGCGGTCTCGCGCCCGCCCAGCTTAACCGTCGCCTTCGCCCCGTCCAGCTCAACGCGGACGGGGTGTGAGGGTGACTCGACGGCGCGGATGGGCGATGGCATCTCGATCCTCACCGTAACGTCGAGGCCGTAGGGGACCTGCCAGTCCCGGGGCGGGTTGAGGGCTTCTGACGGGGGCTGTCCTACGCCCTTGCTGTCCTCTGCGGGCGCGTAGCGCGGAGATACCGTCGTCGGAAGGGCGAAGCGGAGATCGTCGCCTTCGAGGGAGAGCTCCGCCACGTAGGTGATGCGGACGAGCACCTCCTTGCCCGGGGGCAGGTTGCCGATGCTTGCGGTGAAGACGTCCGCCCGCTCTTGGTCAAGCAGATAGGCCCCATGGCCGGCGGTCAGTGCTTCGTCATACTCCTCGAACGCCTTCTCCCTCTCTCTGACCTGGCCAACCACGTGGACGCCGTCGATGATGGCCTCGAAGCCGGCGACGGCGGCGCCCTCCTCCAGCGGGAACACGTAGACCGCTTCGATGGGCTGGCTCTCGGCGTTGCGGTAACGCTGGGTCATGACTACCCGCGACGCGAAGTCCCTGACCTCCGCCTCCACGTTGACACCGAGCAGCGGAACGGGCTGGCCGGCGGCGAGAAGGCCGGCCCGGGGCGGCGCCGGACGCGCCTCAGTCGTTGCCATCAACGTCCTCCTTCCGGCGGAAGTGCCGCCGGCACCACTCAGACAGCTCCCCGAGCTTCGAAGGCGGCGGCAGACGAACGTCGCCCGCGACGTGCAGCTCTACGCCGGGGAGGAGCGTGAGCCGCGTCCACGACGCGCGAGAGATCCTGGATAGGTCCAAGGCCCCTTCCGCTGAGTTCGGCTCCAGGACCCGCCGCCGGATTTCCGCAAGAGGCAGTCCCTCCTCTTGCAGGGACTTGACGAAGAGGAGGCGCTCCAAGTGCTCCGGGCCGTAATGTCGTCCGCGGCCCACGCCGAGCGGCGGGGGAAGCAGCCGCTCCTGCACGTAGTAGCGGATGGTGCGGCGCGTCACGCCTCCGAGCTCGGCCAGGTTTTCGATCCCGAAGCGCTCGTCCATCTCGTCCGAATATAGACAGTCACTGTCACATTGTCAAGTGTCATTTTATGAGGCCGGTGCCTCGAGGCAGGACGCCTGAACCGGCTCCGCGCCAGGACGCGAGACCTCGGGAACGCCACACCTTCTGAACTAGTCGGCGTGGCTTGGGCTTATGCGGGAAGCGGCCCACCGAATTGAGCTGGAGGGCCGGTCTCGTTGAGGTTCAGGAGAGAGGCTCCAATGCGGGTGGACCGGATGAGATCGCGGAGCCCTTACCTTGCGGATCGAAGCAGAACGAGTGCGAATAATTGCCCATCGTCTGTGTACCACTGCTCGGGAGTAAGGCTCGTTCCCCGGAGCAGGGCCTCGAAAGACTCCCGCGTGTACTTGCAGCTGATCTCGGTCCGGATCTCGTCGCCCCGCTCATAGTGGAGCTGGAGGCCGGCTCTCTTGATGCGAACGTCGAGCGCGCGGCGGGCGCGCAGCCGCATCTCCACCCAGGCCCGTTCCGGGTCGTAGAAGGCGACGTGGTCGAAGGCCGCGGGATCGAAATCACCGTCAAGCCTCTGATTGACCACCCGCAAGATGTTCCGGTTGAACTCGGCGGTGACGCCGGCGGCGTCGTTGTACGCAGCGTTCAGGCGCGCCTCGTCTTTGACCAGGT
>Ga0210409_10003836_pt1 | contig 16540 bp, 12 predicted proteins | sample IncBWH17MmetaG_FD_161649 | JGI IMG/M metagenome (GOLD analysis project Ga0210409, IMG submission 161649) | Forest soil microbial communities from Barre Woods Harvard Forest LTER site, Petersham, Massachusetts, United States - Inc-BW-H-17-M | ecosystem: Environmental > Terrestrial > Soil >...
CACCAAGGTGTCTATCAGGCTTTTTGCCTTGTACTTCTCCTCGCGGGTGCAAACGGTGAAAAGGGAATCGCGGCAGGGCCGGGTGATGGCGTATTCGCCGGCGCGACGCAACGCAAGCACGACGACGAGCACGGGAAAACTGGGAATCAGCGCAAACAGCACGTAGCCGGCGATCATGAGCACGGGCACCGAAGCGAGCATTGCGCGCAGACCGATCCACCGGTAGAGGCGACTGAACAGCGCCAGCTGGGTCACCATGGATAGGCACTGAACCCAGAAATCCACGTTCGAAAAGAAGCGTGTACGGGCATCGGGGCTGGTGAAGACGTGAGCTACGAATCGCTGTTGTTCGAGATACAGGAAGGTCGAAACCCATGAAACGAGAATCACGAACAGCGCGATGCCGAGCAGATAGCGTGAACGTACGACCTGATGAAATGCGGCAAGGACGCCGCCGCCGAGGCGCACATCGGTTTTAACCTCATTTGAATCCGGGTGCGATTGGGAATGCCAGCGAATCACGCGCCGCATGCACAGCTGCGATACGATCAGAAATGCCGCCGATATGGGCAAGAGGTTGATGGTACCGAGGGGCACTGCGAGGCGGCCGGCAAGGAACGGCCCTACCAAACCCCCGCAACTCGCCCCAGCCGCTATGAAACCGAACATTCGCCCCGACTGCTCGCGCGTGAATACATCGGCCATCAAGCTCCAGAAAACGGCGACGATGAAGAAATTGAACACGCTTACCCAGATGTAGTAGGTGCGGGCGATCCAAGTGTGATCGGACTGCAGGTTGAACCAGATGTAGAAAGCCAACAGATTCGCCGTGAAGAATGCGTACACGATGGGTAGGAACAGCGCACGGGGTAGTCGCGAAGTGAGCCATCCATACAGCGGCTGTGCAGCCAACATCGCGATGAATGTGCCCCAGAACAGGTAGGGCAGGCTCTCCAGCCCGGAGGTGACACCCATGGTGTCCCGAATGGGACGCAGCATGGTGTAACTGCAGAACATGAAGAATAGCGTGGCAAAAGAGATGAGAAGTGGCGGAACTTCCGCCGGCTGAACAACGACGAGGCGGCCAATGACCGCCGCAAAACGCGAGTCTGCCTTTGGCCGGTCCCCTATCGCATCGCGCGTCGGTGTCGTCATTGATTTTGCAGTGACTCTAACCAGCAAAGGACAGCTATCCTGCCACATCGACCGCGACCCGCCATCCAGAGATGGAAATCTGCGTGGAATTCGTCGTTGTGGAACCTGATCGCTTGCAGCAGAATCGCGGGCATACGCCAGCGACATGGGCACCACGATGCGCACGACCCGCCGAGATCTCCTTCGCCTGTCCGGTTCCGCACTTCTTGGCGTGGCAGCGGGGCTGCACCTGCCCAGCGCCGCCGCGGCCCGAAACGCTCGAAAGCCACTGCGCATTCTTATTCTCGGCGGCACGGGATTTATCGGCCCACATCAGGTTCGCTACGCGCTCAGCCGCGGCCATCAAATCACCCTGTTCAATCGGGGCAGGCAGCCGCGCGAGTGGCCCGGCGCCGTCGAGGAACTGCTCGGCGACAGAAACACCGGCGATCTGAAGGCGCTCGAAGGTCGGGAGTGGGACGTGTGCATCGACAATCCGACCACCTTGCCATTCTGGGTGAGGGATGCCGGCCGCATTTTGCACGGCAAGATCAAGCAGTATGTTTTCATCTCAACCATCTCCGTGTACGCCGACAATTCAAAGCCCGCTGATGAGTCGGCGCCGGTATTGCCGTATACCGGCAAAGACGCCATGGCCGAGACCATGGAGACGCTGCGCGCCGCCCAAGGAGAGCTTTATGGCCCGCTCAAGGCGCTTAGCGAGAAAGAGGTCGAAAAGCAGTTCCCCGGTCACGCCACGATCATTCGGCCCGGCTTAATCGTTGGACCGGGAGATGAGACCGATCGCTTTACCTACTGGCCGGTGCGCCTTGCGCGCGGCGGCGAGGTGCTCGCGCCGGGTGACGGCTGCGATCCGGTGCAGATCATCGACGCCCGTGATCTCGCAGAGTGGACCATCCGCATGGCCGAAACGCATACCTTGGGCACCTTCAATGCAACCGGTCCCGAGCACCTGCTGCAAATGAAGGAAATGCTCACCGGCATTGGATCCGCCATTCACGCCGACGACCGCCTCCTCTGGGTTGCCGCAGATTTCTTGGAGGCCGAGAAGGTGCAAGCCTGGAGCGACATGCCCGTCTGGGTGCCGGGTCAAGGCGACACGGCGGGATTTGGCAGACGCAGCATCCGCAAGGCGCTCGCGGCGGGACTGACGTTTCGTCCGCTGGCGATGACTTCTTCGGACACCCTGGCATGGTTCAAGGAACAACCCGCAGAACGCCAGGCGAAATTGAAGGCGGGATTGACCGCCGCGCGCGAGGAGGAAGTGCTGTCAAAATGGAAATTAAAAATGAGCATCGGCTGAGAACCGGCTAATGACCAGGTCTATTGATCCGCGATGGATTCTTGCCGCTTGCCTGAGTTTCTTCGGCATGGCAGCCACGGTGCCTGCCGCGCCGGCGACGAATCCTCCAGCCGTTGTCGCAGAGGACACGAGGCCGCCCAACGACACCCACAGCGATGAAAATCTTTTCTATATCCGGTCTTCAGGCGTAATTGCCGACGGCACGTTCATCGCCGCCTCGCTGAACTCCGGTGGGTCGGCACTATCCGAAAAGTTGGCCTTTCTCATTCTTCAGGCACAAGATCGCCCGTACCAGATAACCGTGGCCGGCGGAAATGAGGCCAAAACGATGCGGGTCATCAAGGACGCCTTTGACAGCGCCGGCGCGACTGAGCTGCCGAACCTGGACTTCACCTTCATCGGCTCCGCCAAGGCCGCTGCCCGCGTCGCGAAACTCGTGACAGGTGTCCATGGCGCATTCCACACCCGACCCACGTTGTATCCGTAGCTGCTTGCTCCGAGAGAGTCCCTGGCTCTAATCCCCCGCATCGGTGGATAACCCGGTGCACAAACGGTTCCTTGTCATCGATTCGTCATCATCAATCAATTGCTTACATTCAACTGCTGCATTATTGACCATGTCTTGCCTCAGTGGTTGTCGCGAGGCAAACCGGCGGTCTGTGCGAGACGCTGATATTTCTCCGAGCCCTCCAAGATCGCGCCGCTTTGCAACTGACCGACGAGCGCGCGTTGAATCTCCTGCCAGGGCGTCTGCGAGGGCGGATACGGGTAGCCGCCGGCATCCTCCAAGGCGCGTCGGCGCTTGGCCAGTTCTTCTTCACTCAAGAGTACATTGACCGTGCCGCGTCCGAGATCGACACGCACCCGGTCTCCCGTGCGCAACAGCGCGAGGCCGCCAAGTACAGCCGCTTCGGGCGAGGCATTGAGGATCGATGGTGAGGCCGAGGTACCTGATTGGCGTCCATCGCCAAGGCAGGGCAGGGAGTGAACCCCCTCGCGAATCAAATACGCGGGCGGACGCATATTCACGACTTCGGCGGCACCGGGATAACCCACCGGACCCGCGCCGCGCATGAATAGGAGGGTTTCCCGCGTAATCTTAAGAGTCGCATCGTCGATGCGGCGGTGGTAGTCCTCCGGTCCGTCGAAGACCACCGCGGGTCCCTCGAAGGCGTCGGGATCGTTCGGATTCGAAAGGTAGCGGCCGCGGAATTCCGCGCCAATGACACTGGTCTTCATGATCCCAGCGTCGAACAGGTTTCCGCGGAGCACGATGAAGCCGGCTTCCTTCAACAATGGCTTCTCGATCGGAAAGATCACCCGCTCATCCGCCACGGCCACGCCGCGGCAGTTGTCGCCGATGGTGTGGCCATTTACGGTCATTGCGCCTTCATGGATCAGGCCATTGCGCATCAGTTGGTTGACTACCGCGGGCACGCCGCCGGCGTGATAGTAATCCTCCCCCAAATATTCGCCCGCCGGTTGCAGGTTCACCAGCAGGGGTACCTTGTGACCATGTGTCTGCCAGTCGGTGATATCCAACTCGACGCCGATGTGGCGCGCAATCGCGGCCAGGTGAATCGGCGCATTGGTCGAGCCGCCAATGGCAGAGTTGACGACGATCGCGTTCAAGAACGCCTCGCGGGTGAGGATTTGCGAGGGTTTCAGGTCCTCCGCGACCATCTCCACTACGCGTTTGCCGGTTCGATAGGCGGCCTCCTGCCGGTCGCGATAAGGCGCGGGAATCGCAGCCGAGCCCGGCAGCATCATTCCAAGTGTTTCGGCAAGCGAGTTCATCGTGGTTGCGGTACCCATGGTGTTGCAATAACCGGTGGATGGCGCCGACGATGCCACCAGCTTGATGAATCCCTCCTCGTCGATCTCGCCGGTGGCCAGCATCTGCCGTGCCTTCCACACGATCGTGCCCGAGCCGGTCCGTTCACCCTTGTACCAGCCGTTGAGCATCGGCCCGACCGACAGGGCGATCGCAGGTATGTTGACCGTGGCGGCTGCCATCAAACAGGCGGGCGTGGTCTTGTCGCAGCCGGTCGTGAGTACCACGCCGTCGATCGGGTAGCCGAACAGAGCCTCGACCAATCCCAAATAGGCAAGATTGCGATCGAGCGCGGCCGTCGGGCGCTTGCCGGTTTCCTGGATCGGATGCACCGGAAACTCGAGAGCGATGCCGCCTGCGTCGCGGATCCCCTCGCGCACGCGCTGCGCCAGCACCAGATGGTGCCGATTGCAGGGAGAGAGGTCCGACCCAGTCTGCGCAATGCCGATGATGGGCCTGCCCGAACGCAGTTCCTCAAGGCTTAAGCCGAAGTTCAGATATCGCTCGAGGTACAGCGCCGTCATGTCGATGTTGGCGGGATTGTCGAACCACGCACGGCTGCGTAGCCGGCTCTTGGATGGGGCTTTGGACATGTAAAGGTTGCTCCGGATCAAGGAACGGTGAAGACGTGGAAGATCATGCGGTGATGGTAGGGTGAGCCGGGATCGACCCGGGCCGAACCAAATTTGGGCTGATTGGGCGTGTCGGGAAACTTCTGCGGCTCCAGTGCGATTCCATCGCCCATCCGATAGAGATGGCCGTGTTTGCCGGCGCGTGTCCCGTCGAGAAAGTTGCCGGTGTACACCTGAACACCCGGCTCGGTCGACAGCACCTCGAGCACGCGGCCGGAGTTCGCGTCCGCAAGCCGCGCCGCGAGCTTGGGTTCCTGGGTTGCACCGGCATCGAGCGCGAAGTTGTGATCGTATCCGCGACCGGCCACTATCTGCGCGTCGCGTCCGTCGCGCACGCCGTCGACGATGAGGCGTCCGCCGCGGAAATCAAAATCGGTGCCGCTCACGGCCCGCAGTTCTCCGGTGGGGATCAGCGCGGCATCGACGGGAGTGTAGCGGCTCGCCGGAATGGTCAATCGATGTCCGAGGACATTCTCGAGCGCGCCTTCGCCCGCCAGGTTGAAGATCGCGTGATTCGTGATGTTGACGATGGTCGGTGCATCCGTGGTGGCATCGTAGTCGATTGTCAAGGCACCGGATTCGTCGAGCGCGTAGGTGGCGCGCACCAGGAGCGTACCGGGATAGCCTTGATCGCCAGCGCGACTGGTGAGTTCCATCGTGACGCTGGCGACCGGACCTTCCATAATCCGGGTGATGCGCCATACCTGCTTGTCGAATCCGTTTGCGCCACCGTGCAGCGAATTGGTCTTGTCATTCAGAGACAATTGGTAGCTCTCGCCGTTCAAGGTGAAGCGTCCGCCGGCGATGCGGTTGGCGTAACGGCCTACGGTTGCGCCGAAAAAATTTGGCTTTTCAACGTATGCGGCCAGATCGTCATAGCCAAGCACGATGTCGGCCATGCGCCCTGCGCGATCCGGAGCCTGCAATGCCTGCAGCGTCGCACCATAGTTGATGAGGCGGGCAGAAATCCCCTGGCTGTTGGTCAAGGTGATCGCCTCGATCACGACGCCGTGATCGAGGGTGCCGAAGGGTAGGCGCGTTGCCGTGACCGCGGCCGCGCCGTTATCGAGCATGAGCAGGGCCCCGCCGCTGAACAGTGCGCGCCGAGCGGCGCTTGTCCACGATACTGCCATGACCATCTCCGTTGTACCCCGACGCGTGTTGCATAGTACTGATTAACCCGATTTTGCCATCATGACGATTGTCTGGGGGATCGTCGGCATACGGTCGGTGCCGATCGCGGCACCGTTGTACAGCAGTCGGCGGATCGACTACTTCAATCCTGTCTTGCGGGTCTTTCGTTGCCAGATCATGTAAAGCATCGCAACGGCGATGAACGTGATTACGCACGGCACCAACACGGGCAACGCCAGCTCCTGACCGTAGTTGGCGCTCACGATGGTGACCGCCAGCGCAGGATGACGCACCCCGCATTCCACGGCGAGGGTGACCCTCTCGCTCGGCTGGTCCGGGCCAAGCCGGTGGCCGATGCCTAAGGCAGTGGCGCAAACCGCAACAATGACCAAGTAAGACCACGCATCCATGTTCAGCAACGCCGGATAGAATGCCGCGACAGCAAACAGCACTACAATGAGCAACCCGAGTGAGCCGGCCATGGCGAGCACCGGGGCGGCCTTTTCGGCGAAGGTTGGGAAAAAGGCGCGGCAGACCAACCCCAAGCCGATGGGGAGCAGGATGGTCCTGGCGAGGATCCAGGTCATCGCGCCCAAATCGACATCCGCCTTAATTTCGCCCAACGGTATTGACAGCAGCGAGAGGATCAGTGGAACGCTGACCAATGCCAACACCGCCAGGCTCAGATGCAGGCTGGCCATGAACGCGGCGCTCGCGCCTCCCACCTTGGGCGCGGCTTTGATCATGAGAGGCGCGGGAGGGCAGGCGACCAAGATTGCCAGCCCGATCGCGACGCCATGGGCGGGCTTGAGCAGAAGGATAAATGCCAGCGCTACGGCGGGTACCAGGACCAGTGCCGCGAACAACGACCGCAGCAACAGCCATGGCTGCTTTCTGAAATAGCTCAACACCGTGCTCGGGGCAATGCCCAGCCCCTGGGCGAACACGATGAGCGCGACGGAGAGCGGCGCGACGATTTTCAGGATTTCGACGATGAGTTGCTTCATGGCCTGTTCTCGCGAAAACTCCGACTGCTCAATCGGACGTTTTCACGCTCTGAGCCTGCCGCTAGGGGGTTGCCCGCGATAGCACTTGCTCCAGGCCGTCGACCGGTGCTGGGTACGCCCCTGGACTAGATCAACTCAACCCGGGTGGGCCGCCGCCTTCAAGGTCTCCGCGTTCTGCCGCAGTTTCTCCAGCATCTTCTCGGGGGTCCAACTCTCCGGGCTCTGGCGGGGCGGAAACTCCTTCATGGTCTGTATATATTGGGCCACGAGGGCGCCGGCAGGGATGAGCATGAAAAGCCTGTCTGCACGCCATCTCCAGTAGGATACGTCACCGGACAGGTCCGCCTCCTCGAACGGATCGGAGCGCAGGTTCACGAGCAGCGGAAGCTTCAATCTTACCAATTCATCCTGCCAGGCCGCGGCGCCCTCATGGCGCTGCACCGCGAAATGAATCTTCCAGTTGCCGTAACGCAGCGCCATCAGGTCCCCCTCGTCGCCCCAGTACAGGAATCCAGGCCGCGGGCTTTGCTTCACCTCTCCTTTGAACAACGGGATCAGGTTGAAGCCGTCTAGATGGACCTTGAAGGTTTTCTTGCCGGCTGTGTGGCCCTTCTTGCACTTCTCGACGATATCCGGCTCGCCGGCCGCGGCCAAAAGGGTGGGCAGCATGTCCTGATGCGAGAAGATATCGTTGTAAACGGTGCCGGGCTTGATCACGCCCGGCCAGCGAATTGCCGTCGGCACGCGCCAGCCACCCTCCCAGTTGGAGGCTTTCTCGCCGCGGAATGGCGTGCTGCCGCCATCGGGCCAGCTGCATTTCTCGGCGCCGTTGTCGGTCGAGTACATGACGATGGTGTTGTCGGCAATGCCCAGCTCCTCAAGCTTCGCGAGCAGCTCACCCACGTGCCCATCGTGCTCGACCATACCGTCTGGATAGACGCCAAGCCCGGTCTTGCCCTGGGATTCCTTCTTCAAATGCGTCCAAACGTGCATCCGGGTCGAGTTCCACCAGCAGAAGAACGGCTTGTCGGCCTTCGCCTGTCGTTCGATGAAGTTGATCGCGTGCTTCGAGACCTCCATATCGATGGTCTCCATGCGCTTCTTGGTCAGCGGGCCGGTGTCTTCTATTTTTTGCGTGCCGTCCGGATTTGCCCAGCTGTGTAGAACGCCGCGCGGCCCGAAGTTCTTCTTGAAGTTCGGGTAGTCGGATGGTTTCGGATAATCCTCATTCTCCGGCTCTTCCTCGGCGTTCAAATGGTACAGATTGCCGAAGAATTCATCGAAGCCGTGAACCGTCGGCAGAAACTCATCGCGGTCACCGAGATGATTCTTGCCGAATTGGCCGCAGACATACCCCTGCGGTTTGAGCAATTCGGCGATGGTCGGATCTTCAGGCTGCAGGCCGAGTTTGGCCCCGGGCAGGCCGACTTTGGTGAGGCCAGTGCGAATCGGCGACTGACCGGTGATGAAGGCGGCTCTTCCGGCGGTGCAGCTTTGCTGACCGTACCAGTCGGTGAACAGCGCACCTTCCTTGGCGATGCGGTCGATGTTGGGAGTTGTATACCCCATGATGCCGTGGTTGTAGGCGCTGATGTTGAACCAGCCGATGTCATCGCCCCAGATGATCAAGATATTGGGTTTCTTGGCTGCCATGGTTGGTTCCTTGCAATGAAACAAGTGCCCGGTGGGCTCAGATAGGGTCGTACGCTAGCAACTAGCGTGAGCTGAAGGCATTGGACGAAGGTCCCTATTGATCGGAAAGATTGCAGACCCGGTTTCAGGCAGTGTCAGGTCGGCCTGTTGTGCTGGTTTTCGTTGCCCGGGCTTCATAGGCCTTCACGGCATCGGCAAGGTTGAAGAACATGCAAGTCGGGCCCAATGCCTCACCCAATGGCGAGCGCCTGATCGCCTCGAGGGCCAGAGGGTTGAGTGCGCTCAACCACAGCGAGATCCCGTGTTTGCGCAGATTCTCCTCGGCGAAGGTCAAAGCGCGCAGCGCGGTGTATTCGAAATCTGGGATGGCGCTGCACTCCAGGATCACCACCTCGGGATGAGCCTCCGCCACCATGACCGCCAGGCGCTCGCGGGCGCGCGGCGCGCTGGCAAAGTTCATGCGGCCTTCGGTTTTGATGATCAGCAGCCCCGGTAGGGTTTCATCGTCGGGATGGTCCGAGGACTGCGGACGAAACACGGCGGTACCGGGTTTGCGTCGCAGCGCGTACACCGGCGGATGATTCGCCTGGTAGAACAGGGTCAGGATCGATATTGCGATCGCGACCAGGATGCCTTGCAGGGTTCCAAGAATGACCACGCCGGCGCAGGCTGCGACGGCCCACAGGAATTCAGTGCGCCGGATGCGCAGTATGGCGCGAAAATCGCGGGTGCTGAGCAGCGGCAGCGTCGTGACGATGACGACGGCGGCCAGCGTGGCTTGAGGCAACAGGCTGATGAGGGAGGACAGGAACAGCACAGTCGCGACCACCATGGCCACCGTCACGAGTTCAGCAACCTGGGTGCGGGCACCGGCACGCGAATTTACCGCCGTCTGCGAGGTGCCGCCGCCGGCGGGAAAGCTCTGGAAGAAACTGCCGGCGATATTCGCCGCGCCGAGCGCGATCAATTCGCGATTCGGGGCGGGACGCGGATCATCGTGTCTGGCAAATGCGCGGCCGGCCGCGATGGACTCCGTGAAGGACATGAGCGCGATGCCCAATGCGCCGGGCCACAAGCTGTTGAGGAGCGACAGATCCGGGATGGCGGGGGCCGGAATTCGCGCGGGAATGGGGCCGGTCAATCCGACGCCGGCCGCCTGCAACCCGAAGAATCCCGCGGCAGCGATGCCGAGAATGACCGCGGCCAGTGGCGCGGGGAAGTGCGGGCGCAAGCGTTCCAATCCAAGGAGCATCGCCACGGTGGCCGCCGCCAAAATGAACGTCGCGCGATTCGTCTCCGGCACATGCTGCAGCGTCGCCAGCACTTTGTGGAAGAAGTTGCCCCCATCAATGTGCACGCCCAGCAGTTTCGGGACTTGGTCGACCACGATCACCAAGCCAATGCCGGCTCGGAAGCCGCTTAAGACCGGATCGGAAATGAAGTTGGCCAGGAACCCGAGGCGCAGAAGGCCGGCCAGCATCAGGAACGCGCCGACCAGCAGCGCCAGTGTTGCCGCAGCGGTCATCAGCTGAGCGGGATCCGCGCTTGGCACCACCAGCGCCAATTCGGTTGCGGTCAGCATGGCGATCGTACTTGTGGTGCTCACGCTCAGCGATCGCGATGATCCCAGGAGTGCGTAGACCGCCATGGGCACGAGCGCCACGTACAAGCCCGCCTGCACCGGCAGGCCGGCAATGCTGGCGAGCGCCATGGACTTCGGGATCACCACCGCCGCGGTTGTCACGCCGGCGATCACGTCGGCGCGCACCCAATCCTTGTTGTATCCCGCGAGCAAACCGCTCATAGGACGAGAGTCTACAATGAGTCTCCGGCGCTGGCGGCGACAAGTAGAGGAGGACCGATGAATCGGATGAGCGCAGTACTCCTCAAAGGCCACGGTGGCTTCGAGCAGCTCGAATTTCGCGATGATGTTCCCGTGCCCGTACCACGAGCCGGAGAGGTCATGGTTCAGGTAGCCGCCGCCGGCGTCAACAACACCGATATCAATACGCGTATCGGATGGTACTCGCGGACGGACGATGCCCGGGATTCGGGCTGGACCGGTGCGCCGCCGTCGTTCCCACGAATCCAGGGCGCCGACGCCTGCGGCAGAATCGTCGCAACAGGTTCGGGGGTCGATGCGGCGCGCATCGGCGAGCGTGTGCTGATCGAGCCGGTGTTTCGAATCCCCGGCGCCTCCGGCCAGTACCGCGCGCTCTACTTCGGTTCGGAGTGCGACGGGGCCTTCGCGCAGTTCACCTGCGTGCCCGTGGCACACGCCTACTCAATCTCGAGTTCCCTATCCGATGCCGAGCTGGCTTCCTTTCCCTGTGCTTATGCCGCCGCGGAGAACATGCTGACGCGCTTGAATTTGGCGGCCGGAGAAACTGTGCTGGTCACGGGCGCATCCGGCGGCGTCGGATCCGCCGCAGTGCAATTGGCGAAGCGCCGCGGGGCGGAGGTGCTGGCGGTCGCGGCAGGCTCAAAGGCGGCAGCTGTTTCTTCCTTGGGCGCTTCGCGCGTACTTGAGCGCGGCCAAAGCGTGCTTGCGGCGCTGGGACGGGAATGCATCGATGCGGTGGTCGATGTGGTCGGCGGCGATCAATTTGCAGAATTGCTTGGTGTCCTGCGGCGCGGTGGCCGCTACGCTGTCGCCGGCGCGATCGGTGGACCCCTGGTTGCGCTCGATCTGCGGACGCTTTACCTGAAGGATCTGCGCTTGCTGGGGTGCACGGTGCTCGATGAGTCGGTGTTCAGAAATCTGGTCGGCTACATCGAGCGCAGTGAAATCAAACCACTGATCGCCGGCGTCCATCCGCTCCGCGCCATTGTGGAAGCGCAGCAGGAATTCTTGCGCAAGCAGCACTTGGGAAAAATTGTGCTGATACCTTGAGAATGTTGATAAATGGCGGGGACGCCGAGTTGCTCACCGCCCCTTGAATGCCGGCTTGCGCTTTTCGAAAAACGCGGTGCGCGCCTCCTTGCCGTCCTCACTGGAGAAGGCGATACGAATGTTGGACAACTCATAGCGCAGCTGCTGCTCCAAGTCGCTGGTTTCCAGCGACTTGGCCATGCCGCGCTTGAGGAGACGCAGGGTGATCGGCGACCACTGACACAGTGATTCGCAGTAGGTGGCCAGGCGCAGCTGGAACTTATCGTCGTCGACCACTTCGCCGGCCATGCCTAGCGCTACCGCCTCCTCGCCGTTGACAGTGCGGTTCTCCATCATGAAGCGCATGGCCTGCTCATAACCCATGGCTTGCGGCAGGGTGATGGTCAGGCCGCCATCGGGCGATCCGCCGATGCGGGTATACCCGGCCATCAGTCTGGCGCCGCGGCTGACCAGTCTCACATCGGTGGCCATCGCCAGTCCTAGGCCGGCCCCCACGGCGACGCCGTTGATTCCGCCGACAATGGGCTTGTCGCAGCGCCTGCGCATCGACAACAGGAACTGGCCCACCCAATGAATGTCGTCCAGCTGTGCGGACTGGGATGATAGTGGAGAGTAGCGTTCAGACCCCGATAGGTCCAAGCCGGCACAAAAGGAATCTCCCGTCCCGCTTATGGCGACAACCCACACGCTGTCGGTTCTCGCCGCCTCGTCCACCGCCGCGACCACGCCCCACGCCAGCGCGTCACTGAGAGCGTTCTTTTTTTCCGGCCGATTGAGCCGGATCGTTCTGACGTGACCGACATCCGAAACGTCAATGATATTTCCCATGGCTTACAATCTCCTTTTCGTTTCTCCGGACTGCGCCCGCGAGCGGCCCCCCATGCGGTCCCGAGGGGCTATGATCGGCGCGAAGACTGCCGACTGCAATGAGAAGGGGAGGCTGCATTGAACAGTTATTGGCCGTGGGTCATCGCATTTATCATTTACCTCTTGTTTCGTGCTTGGTACGGCAATTGGCGCGGCCGCTTGTCATCCGGCGAGATCGCCGCACTGCTGCCGCGGATTTTGACCAACAATCAGAGCGAGCGTGAGGTCAGCGAGATGGATACGCTGCGTCAGTTCCTGGAAGCCGATGATGGTCGGGAATTCTTCATGCTCAATCTCATTCGCTTCGCCGACGGCGATGTTGCCGACCCCAAAACCGGGGAACAGCTGCCGGCCCGCAAGGTCATGCAGGGCTACACGCGGATGTTCCTGCCGGCGCTATTCGCGCGCGGCGGCCATCCCGCACTTGCCGCCCGCAAGATCGGCGGCTTCCTCGACACATGGGGCACCGAGTGCCCGCCTTGGTCGATGATGGGCTATGTGCGTTACCGCAGCCGCCGGGATCTTGCGGAACTGATCTGCGACCCCAGGTTCAGCGGCGCACATGACTTCAAGTACGCGGCCATCCCGCAGACCTTCAATTTTCCGACCCGGCCGATGATCATGACGCTGGCTGGTCCGCGCATCACAGTTGCGCTGGTGCTGGCCCTGGCCGCGGCTCTTTGCCAGGTGGCGCTGCTGCTGGCCGCACAGCCTTAAAGCTGCGGCGCGCGCGCGAGGCTGGCCTTGAACACGCGAAGAAAATTTCCGCCCATGACGTTCGCGACTTCGGCCTCGCGCATGCCGCGCGCGAGCAGGGCCGCCGGGATCAGGCTCCAGTCACGATAACTGCGGAACACCGGCCGGAAATTGGCATCCATGTCGGTGCCTATGGCCACATGCTCGATGCCCACGGTGTCGACCAGCCGTTGTATGGAATCGATATAGTCCGCGAGCGTGGTTTGTCCGATGCCTGACGGCCATGAGCCGATGATGCCGCCGGCCGACGCCACCAGCTTGGCGTGCTCGCTGCTGATTAAACGCGGATGATTGAGTGTGGCCGTGGCCAGATTCGAATGTGAAATCATCACAGGCTTGGACGACACCTCGAGGGTGTCCTTGGCCACCGCGAAGGTCGAATGGGCTAGATCGACGATTATCCCGGCGCGGTTCATTTCGCGAATGACGGACTTGCCGAAGGCCGTCAGGCCGCCATGCACCGGCGCTTCGGATTGAATGTCGCCGATTTGATTGACGTGATAGTGCACGATGGTGATGGCGCGCACCCCATCGCTGAATGCCTCGTGCACCCGGTCGAGTTTGTCCTCGATGAAGTCGCCGCCTTCCACGGCGAAGATCGCCGCGGTCTGGTGGTGATTTTGCGCTGCGTAGACATCGGATGGACTCAACCCCCGCGCGAGCTCGTGATTTTTGAGCAGCGACTTGAGCTCATCGAGCTGCCGCCGATAGTCCGCATAAACTTCTCCCGGCTGGAAGTCTCTGCCAGCGTGCAGCGCGCCCTGCGGCGTCGCTTCGATGAGCCGCATGTCCGCCACGGCGGCAAACAGCGCGGCGCTTACATGGCCGGCGTTAAGATCGGCGATTGCCCGTTCCTCGAACGGTTCACCGAATGCTTTAGTCGTCGGGGTCTGATAAGGAAGGTGGTTGAGGAAAAAACGGCCAGGATGACAATGCGTATCGACCGATACATGCCGATCAAGAAACGCAACGCCCGCGGCACGCTGCTCCGGGCTGAGCGGCATTCCCAATTCCACGAGCTGTGTCGAATCGCCCCCAATGGGCGCCTGTGCATTCCGGGCCCGGCCGGGCTTAGACCCAACCAGCGTCACGCTTGCAGCAGCCAACAGTTGTGCCAGAGCAGCGCGCCGCGATAGCCGCGAATCGCCCGCTCTTAAGTGCCCGAACTTGACTTGCGCTGACATTTGTAGCCTGCCTCTTTGTCGGAAAGATACGGGCGGTCCGTGCCGCGAGTCGATGCAGCCTAGCCTGATGGACCCGATTTGTAATTGCAATCAGTCTTGCGTGCGGGGCGACTCAAACCAAATCGGGTACACTACGATCGTCTAAGCACAACGACACAAACATGCGAATTTGTTCCGCGCGGCCGCTTGTTGTATTTGTTTCGCTGCTTGCGCTCGGCAGCTGCGCTACCCGTCCGGTCAACCCGAGAATCATCCAATCCGACGCGCATGCGGGCTATCGATTCGAGACGCGGCAGGTGTACCGCGAAGACCACGAAAACCTGGTGATCCTGGCTTTTTCGGGCGGCGGCACTCGCGCCGCGGCGTTTTCTTATGGGGTACTGGAATCCCTGCGCCGTACCGAATTGGTGGGACCCGGCGGCAAAAAAATCAGGCTGCTCGATGAAATCGATGTCATTACCGGAATATCCGGAGGCAGTTTCACCGCATTGGCCTACGGACTTTACGGTGACAAGTTGTTCGATGACTACGAACAGCGCTTTCTCAAGCGCAATGTGCAGGGTGCGATCTTCGGCCGGGTGATGAATCCATTCAATTGGCCGGCGCTATGGTCGCGCGGGTGGGGGCGCTCGGAAATGGCCGCCAGAATCTATGATGAGATTCTTTTCAACGGCGCCACGTTCGCCGACCTGAATCGCGGCGCCGGTCCTTTTATCAATGTGTCGGCAACCGACATTACCAATGGCTCTCGTCTGGGATTCAACCAGGGGTTGTTCGATATTCTATGCTCGGATCTCACTGCCGTACCGCTGTCGCGCGCAGCGGCCGCATCGTCCGCTGTTCCCGTCGTGTTGTCGCCGGTCACGATCAATAATTATGGTGGTACCTGCGATTACACTCGGCCGGAATGGACCGAGCCATTCTTTCAATCCAGCGGCGCACCGCGTCCCGCGGCGCGCGCGATCCGGGAGCTTACGGCATTATCAGACTACCGGGACGGCGCCCGCCGGCCCTACATCCATCTGGTCGACGGCGGTGTCTCCGATAATCTGGGTATGCGCGGCGTGCTAGATGCCCTCGAAATACTCGAAACCTTCCATGACCTCGGCGCCCCGACGCCGCTTGATCGCGCACGCCGGATCATTATTTTCATCGTCAACTCGCTCTCCACGCCGCCCACGGACTGGGACAAACATGAGCGCGCTCCTGGAACGCTGCAGGTTCTCGTCAAGGCGACCGGCGTTCCTATCGATCATTATTCCTATGAAGCGGTGGAGTTATTGAAAGACACAATGGCGCGCTGGCGAACGATGCGCGAATTGCGCAAGTCCCCAGCGTTCACACCCGGCCGCGACCCTGCAGCCGATGCGCTGGTGCGCGCGCCCGACGCGGAGATCTATGCGATCGACGTGTCCTTCCAGCAATTGAAGGACAAGGAGGACGTGAAGTATCTCAACAAATTACCGACCTCGTTTCATCTCCCGGGCGAGGCGGTTGACCGATTGCGCGCCGCTGCGGGCAAGATCATTCTGGAATCGCCTGAGTTTCAGCGCCTGCGCAACGATATCGGCGCCACCATCGTGCCTGATTCTGCGGCCTCGAGCGCCGCAAAAGGTCACTGAAGTCTTGACCTGCGCGACGCGGCGGCGCGCCTCAGTCGCAGAATTTGCCAAAGTCCGAGGAATCGAGCAGCAGCGCCACGGCCGCGTTGAGACCGCTGCGGTCTTCCTCGTCAAAGCGCGCCAACAGCGGGCTATCAAGGTCGAGGACTCCGAGAAGGCGCCCGCGCTTGATCAACGGCACGACGATCTCGGAGCGTGACGCCGCGTCGCAGGCGATGTGTCCGGGAAATTCATGCACGTCCGCCACGACGAGCGTTTCCCGGCGTGCCGCGGCCGTTCCGCACACGCCGCGGTCCAGGGCGATGCGTACGCAGGCGACTTTTCCTTGAAATGGGCCGAGCACCAGCTCGCCGCCCTGCAAAAAATAAAAACCAGCCCAATTCAACTCAGGCAATACTTGATACAGGAGCGCGCACATATTGGCGGCATTGGCGAGGCCGTTGCGCTCACCGGCGAATAGTGCCGCCAATTGCTGGTTCAGGTCGCGATATGCGGCCGCC
>Ga0210409_10003837_pt1 | contig 16537 bp, 10 predicted proteins | sample IncBWH17MmetaG_FD_161649 | JGI IMG/M metagenome (GOLD analysis project Ga0210409, IMG submission 161649) | Forest soil microbial communities from Barre Woods Harvard Forest LTER site, Petersham, Massachusetts, United States - Inc-BW-H-17-M | ecosystem: Environmental > Terrestrial > Soil >...
CGGCGAGATGATTAACATGTTAATTGTCTCGCTGCAAACCCCTTCAAATCCCCTTGGGCTATTTTGCTGCAACGCAAACTCGGGCAACGCAAAACTAGGGCAATCGATGGCGCAGAAGAAATCAAGTGGATCGGGCAAGGAAAAGGCGAATGCGAAGGCAACGCGCCGCGTGCCGATGCGCGATTTCTCCCGCTCGCTGCCGATGTCGCTGCTCCGCGCGCGCGAAGCTGTCATGCGGCAATTCCGCCCGTCGCTGCGCCGTCATGATCTGACCGAGCAGCAATGGCGCATCCTGCGTGCGCTTGCGGCGATCGACGCCATCGAGGTCACCGAGCTCGCGCACACCGCCTTTCTGTTGGCGCCGAGCCTTTCCCGCATCTTACGAGATCTCGAGGCGCGCGGTTTGATCGAGCGCAAGACCGCGGAGACCGATCTGCGTCGCGGCCTGGTGTCGATTTCGGACAAAGGCCTGCGATTGATGGAAGTGGTCGCGCCATCGTCGGAGGCGATCTATGCCGCCATCACCCGCCGCTATGGCGTGAGGAAACTTGCCGCGCTGCAGGACATGCTGGGCGCGCTGGAAGCAAGCCTTGCCGGTATGGGGCAGCCGGAGGAGGCCGGCGAGTAACGCAAATTTGCATGCTGCGACGGGGCGGACGCATAGCTTCCACGGCTGCCCGCACTTTGAGCACGGAGAAGCCTGTGCCAAAGGGGAATTACGCTGCTCCCGCGGCGTTCATGTTTGGCGGCGGTTTGCTTCCGCCGTTAGTCGAATTTGCCCCGATTTAATACCAATTTACTCAGACGCTCGGACTTCGTAAGTAGCAACCGGTTTTCGCGGGCCTCCAAAGCTCGCCAATACCAAGAAAGGCCGACAAGGAAGCCCGGCCTCAGGGAGGAATGGAATGAGACTGACCCGACGCGATTTCGCGGCCGCTCTCGCTGCCGGTATCGCAGCACCCCACATCATCACCAGTGCACGGGCGCAAGGTGAGACCATCAAGATCGGCATGTGTGCGCCGGTCACGGGACCCGCGGCCGAATCCGGTGGCTATGCCATCAAGGGCGCCAAGCTCGCGCTCGATGCGGTCAACAAGGCCGGTGGCATTCTGGGCAAGCAGGCCGAGCTGATCGTCGAGGACGACCAGACCACCAACCCCGGCATCGTGCTGGCTTTCTCCAAGCTTGCCGCGCAATCCGACATCGTCGCCTTCCTCGGCTCGATCCGTTCGACCCAGGTGCATGCGATGGCGCCCGACGTGCTCAAGCTCGGCAAGCCCGTGATGATCGGCGGCACCGATCCGAATCTGACCCACATGGGCAATCAGTGGCTGTTCCGCTTCCGCCCCAATGACAGCTATTCCGGCCGCGTCATCGCCGAATACGGCGTCAACACGCTCGGCAAGAAGAAGTGGTTCGTGCTGCATTCGACCGACGCGTTCGGCACCGCCGGCGGCAAGGCGCTGACGGAGGCGCTGGGCAAGCTCGGCGCCACGGCGACCGATCAGGGCTATGCCAACCAGAGCCAGGATTTCACGCCGGTCGTGCTCGCGATCAAGCAATCGGGCGCCGACATCCTCGGCTCCTACTTCACCTTCGAGAACGACCTCGGCATCTTCGGTCGCCAGCTCCGTCAGCTCGGCGTCAACATTCCCTGGGTCGGCTCGCCCTCGATCGTCAACATCACCGCGCTCAAGCTCGCCGGTCCCGCGCTCTACAACACCTACGGTGTTGCCGATTACGCGGAAGATTCCAGCGAGGGCTCGAAGGCGTTCGGCAAGGTCTATCGCGACGCGGTCAAGGTCGCGCCCGACAACCAGAGCTCCTGGACCTACGACGCGGTCACCGTGCTGTCGGCCGCGATCAACAAGGCCGGCTCGACCGATCCGGCGAAGATCCGCGAGGCGATCCTGGCGACGAAGAAGTTCCCCGGTGCCGAGGGCGAATACAATTTCGACCAGAACGGCGATGGGCTTCACGGCTACAACATCGTGAAGAACGACAAGGGCAACATCGTCTTCGACAAGCACATCGAGTTCACTGACTAAGCCCGGCGCCTTCGGCCTCCCCCAAAGAAAACGGGGGAGGCCGAAACGCTGTTTACGAAGCGAAACAACCCTCTCAAACCAGAACCGCGATGGATCTCGTCCTACAACTGCTGTTCACCGGCATCGGCATCGGCGCCGTCTATGCGCTGGTCGCGCTCGGTTTCGTGCTGATCTTCCGCGCCACCAATGTGGTGAACTTCGCCCAGGGCGAGTTCTCCATGGTCGCCGCCTATCTGATGGTGGTGTTCGCGGTCGATCTCGGCTGGCCCTATTGGCCGTCGTTCCTGCTGGCGCTCGCCGGCATGGCGCTGCTTGGCGTCATCTTCAATCTCGGCGTCTATTATCCGCTGCGTCACCGCACCTACCTGCCGGTGATCATCGCGACCATCGGTGCCTCGATCCTGCTCGCCAACTCCGTGCTCGCCATCTACGGCCCGCAGCCGCAAGTGTTGCAGGGCTGGTTCGAGACGCCCGGCATCCAGCTCGGGCCGGTCTATCTTGATAGCCAGTATCTGCTGATCATCGCCGTCACGGTCGCGCTGGTGATCTTCAATTTCTGGTTCTTCGAGCACACGCTGCTCGGCAAGAAGCTGCAGGCGACCTCGCAGGACAAGGAAATGGCCTCGCTGCTCGGCATTTCCGTCTCCACCATGATCATGATCACCTTCATCTATTCCGCCGTGCTCGGCGGCCTTGCCGGCATCCTGGTGGCGCCGGTGCTGTTCGTCTCGATCCAGATGGGCTCGACGATTGCGCTGAAGGCCTTTGCCGCCACCATCATCGGCGGCTTCGGCGACGTCGCCGGCGCCATCATCGGCGGGCTCGCGCTCGGCGTGATCGAAACGTTTGGCGCGGCCTACATTTCAGTGCCGTACAAGGACGGCTTCGCCTTCCTGGTGCTGATAGCATTCCTGATCTTCCGGCCGCAGGGCATCTTCGGCGAACGCGTGGCGGAAAAAGCATGAGCGCGCCGAGCGAAAACATGTCCGCCGTTCCGACCGTCATGCGCTCGAAACCGCTTCTGCTGCGGCATCTGCCCTATTTCATCGTGCTAGCCATCCTGGTCGTGCTCGCCGCGGAAATGCCGATCGACGGTTATCTCCACAACATCCTGATGCAGGCGACGACCTTCGCCATTGCCGTGTTCGGGCTCTCGGTCGTGCTCGGCCTGTGCGGGCAGATCAACCTGGCGCAGGCGGCCTTCTTCGGCTTCGGCGCCTATGCGGTAGCGCTCGGCACCACCGACTGGCATTTGAGCTATTGGCTTTGTCTGCCGATCGGTTGCATGGCGGCGTTGATCGCGGGTGCGTTCCTCGGCGCCTCGACCTTGCGGCTTGGCGGGCACTATCTTGCGATGGTGACGATCTCGTTCCAGCAGATCGTGACGCTGGTCATGATCAACGCGATCTGGCTCTCCCATGGACCCGACGGCGTCTCCAATATCGGCCGGCCCGACATTTTCCGCTCGGCGCAGAGTTATCTCGCTTTCTGCGTCGCGATGCTCGGCATTGTCGGCTACCTCGTCTGGCATTTGCCGGACACCAGGCTCGGCCGCGCCATGCGCGCGGTGCGCGACAACGAGCTTGCCGCCGGCGTCAACGGCATCGATGTGTTCCGCACCAAAGTTTACGCCTTCGCGATCTGCGCCATGCTCGGCGGCCTCGCCGGAGGGCTGTTTGCCGGCGGCTTTGCCTATGTCAGCCCGGATCAATTTTCTTTCGCGGAATCCATCGTGTTCCTGACCATGTCGCTGCTCGGCGGCGTGGCTTCGCCGATTGGATCTGCGATCGGCACCGGGCTTCTGATCCTGATCCCGGAATGGCTGCGGTTCCTCAAGAGCGTGCCCGGGCTTTATCTGGCCATTTACGGCCTGTTCGTGATCCTGATCGTGCGCTTCATGCCGGATGGTATCTGGGGCTTTGTCGCCGCCGCCTTCGAGCGCTGGCGCGCGCAGATCAAGGCGCCGGCAGCCGTTAAGGCGCTGCAGTTGAAACCTGCGATCGTCGGCGGCGACACCGTGCTTGAGGTGACGGGGCTCTCGAAATATTTCGGCGGCCTCAAGGCCGTCGACGGCGTCGATATCGCGGTCAAGCGCGGCGGCGTGCACGCGCTGATCGGGCCGAACGGCTCCGGCAAGACCACTACGCTCAACGTGCTCTCGGGCCTCTACAAGGCGACCGCGGGCAAAATCGTGCTCGACGGCACCGACATCACCAACATGCCGCCGCATCAGCGCACCGCCGCAGGGCTGGGCCGCACCTTCCAGAACATCCGCCTGTTCCGCTCGATGACCGCGCTCGAAAATGTCGAGATCGGCGCCGAACGCCGGGGCAATACCCTGGTCGGATCCGGCGGCGATGCCGCGCTGACCGAGCGGGCAATGGAAGCGCTGACCTTTGTCGGCCTCGGCAGCCGCGCCAATGAGCTGATCTCGAGCTTCTCCTATGGCCACCAGCGCCTGATCGAGATCGCGCGGGCACTGGCGTCGAACCCGACGCTGCTGCTGCTCGACGAGCCGGCTGCCGGCCTGAACTCGACCGAGAAGCTGGAGCTGCATGAGCTCTTGAAGCGCATCGCGGCGCAAGGGCTCACCATCCTGATCATCGATCACGACATGACCCTGGTGTCGGAAGCCGCCCAGCACATCACCGTGCTCAATTTCGGTCGCCGCATTGCGGACGGCGAGTCGATGGCGGTGCTGCGCCATCCCGATGTCGTCTCCGCCTATCTCGGGAGCGAATGATGCCGCTGCTCGAAATCCGCAATCTCGTGGTCCGCTACGGCGAGATCGAAGCGTTGCGTGGCGCCACCATCGCCGTTGAAGCGGGGCAGGTGGTGACGCTGCTCGGCGCCAACGGCGCCGGCAAGTCGACCACGCTGCGTGCCATCTCCGGCCTTGCCAAGCCGACATCCGGCGACATCCTCTTCGACGGCAAATCGATCGCGGGCCTCGGACCCGAGGCGATCGTGCGCATGGGCATCTCGCATGTGCCTGAGGGCAGGCGGGTCTTCCCGGGGCTGTCAGTCAAAGAGAACATCATGCTCGGCGCCTCCAACCGCCGTGCGTCGAAGTCGGAGATTTCGCGCGAGGCGGACGCGATGTTCGACCTGTTCCCTGACATCCGCAAATTCTCAAGCGCACTCGGCTGGACGCTGTCTGGCGGCCAGTTGCAGATGGTGGCGGTCGCGCGCGGCTTGATGGCAAAGCCGCGGTTGTTGCTGCTCGACGAGCCGTCGCTTGGTCTTGCGCCCGTCATCGTGCAGGCCGTGTTCAAGATCATCGGCGAAATCCGCCGCAACACCACGGTGCTGCTGGTTGAGCAGAATGCACGCATGGGCCTGTCGGTCGCCGATTACGGCTATGTGCTGGAGACCGGCAAGATCGTGCTGGGCGGCAAGCCCGATGAATTGTGGGGCAACGAAGCCATCCGCGCCGCCTATCTCGGCGGTCACGCCAAGGTCAGCGCCTAACTCAAAGAGCATCCATGGTTACAATCAAGGTCGAGAATCTCATCGACTTCGTCGCCGATGTTTTCGGACACACCGAGTCATCGCCCGAGGAGGCGCGGCGCATCGCGACTTACCTCACGACGGCCAATCTCACCGGCCATGACAGCCATGGCGTCATCCGCGTGCCCGTCTATGTCAGGTGGAAGAAGACCGGCGCGGTGGTGCCGAACCAGACACCCGAGATCGTCGTCGATACGCCGTCGCTTGCCGTGGTCGACGGCAAGTTCGGCTATGGCCAGACGGTGACGCCGGTCGCGGTGAAGCTTGGCATTGAGAAGTGCAAGAAGGCCGGGCTCGCTGCGGTCGCGTTGCGCAATGCCGGCCATATCGGCCGCGTCGGCGACTGGGCCGAGATGGCTGCGGCCGAAGGGCTCGTCTCCGTGCATTTCGTCAATGCGGCGGGCTCACTGCTGGTCGCGCCGTTCGGCGGCGTCGAGAAGCGTCTTTCCACCGCGCCTTACTGCGTCGGCATTCCGCGGCAGGGGCAGGACCCGATCGTGCTGGATTTCGCGACCTCTGTTGTCGCCGAGGGCAAATGCCTGGTCGCGAGCCGCGGCGGCAAGAAGCTGCCGAAGGGCGCGCTGATCGATGCCGACGGCTCGCTGAGCGACGACCCGCATGTGCTCTACGGCTCGTACACGCCTGATGGACCGCGCGATCACACCAAGGGGACCGGCGCGATCCGCGCCTTCGGCGAGCACAAGGGCTCGGGCCTTGCGTTCATCTGCGAGCTGCTCGGCGGCGCGCTCACGGGAACCGGCGCCACCGCGCCGGACCGGCGCTTCGCCAACGGCATGCTGGCCTTCTATGTCGACCCCAAGGTGATCGATACCGCCAACTTCTTCGACGGCGATATCGCCCGTTACGTCGATTTCATCCGGGCGACCAAACCGGGCGCCGGCGTCGAGGAGGTCCTGATCCCCGGCGATACTGAACGAAGGACCCGTGCCGAACGCACCAGGAACGGTGTGCCCTTGCCTGATGATACCTGGGCGGCGATAGTGAACACCGCGCGCGAGGTCGGCGTCAGCGAAGTGGCGATCCAGCGGGCGACCAGCTAGCAGCCCATCCCAGTTCCGAGAGAAATTCTTCAGAGAAACGACAAAAGGAAACGCGATCAATGCCAAACAAAGTCAAGCAAATCTGGGCCCAGGGCAAAGCGGTGGTGAACGCCTGGCTCGCGATCCCCTCCGGCTTTTCCGCCGAGATGATCGCGCAATGCGGCTTTGACAGCGTCACCGTCGACATGCAGCACGGCGTGCAGGATTACCTCTCCATGGTGCAGTGCTTCCAGTCGATGGACAAGCATCCGGTCACGCCCATGGTCCGCGTGCCCTGGAACGAGCCCGGCATCGTCGGCAAGGTGCTCGACGGCGGCGCCTATGGCGTGATCTGCCCGATGATCAACACGCCGCAGGAAGCCAAGAACCTCGTTTCCTATTCGAAGTACCCGCCGATGGGTGTGCGCTCCAACGGCCCGATCCGCGCCGGCATGTACGGCACCGCGGGTTCCTACCAGAAGACCGCGAACGAAGAGATCGTGCTGCTGCCGATGATGGAGACCAAGACGGCGGTCGAGAACATGGAAGCGATCCTCGACGTGCAGGGCATCGACGGCGTCTATATCGGCCCGTCCGACCTCGGCTTCTCCTATGGCCTCGAGCCGAAGCTCGACCGTACCGAGCCGGAGATCCTCAAGATCTACGAGAAGATCGTGAAGGAATGCGACAAGCGCAAGCTCAACCCCGGCATCCATTGCTCCGGCGCCGAAGGCGCGGTGCGTGCGATCAACATGGGCTTCAAGCTGGTGACGCTGTCGAACGAGGTCGGGTTGATGTCGACCTACGCCAAGATGCAGGTCAACGCGACCCGCAAGGAATCTGGCGGCAAGGCTTAGGCATACTCTATCCTCTCCCTCTTCCCGTTCTTCGCGGGGAGAGGGAAGCATTCGAATACTAGGAGACATCCCATGGCCCCAGCACCCGTCATCCGCTTGCATCCTGACGACGGCGTGCTGATTGCGCGCTCGAGCTTGCCGCCGGGCATGGTGGTGGCCGATGGCGTAACGACATCGGAGCGTATCCCCGCGGGCCACAAGGTTGCGATCAGGCCGATCGCGCAAGGCGAGCCGGTCATTCGCTACGGCCAGATCATCGGCTTTGCCACGCAGCCGATTGCGCCGGGCCAGCACGTGCACACGCAGAACTGCGGCATGGGCGATTTCGACAAGGACTATGCCTATGGCGTCGACGTCAAGCCGGTGCCGAATTTCGACCTGCCGGCGATCTTCGACGGCATCCGCCGTCCCGACGGCCGCGTCGCCACGCGCAATTATATCGGCATCCTCACCTCGGTGAATTGCAGCGCCCATGTCGCGGGGCTGGTCGCCGATGTCTTCAAGAAGAATCCGTTCACCGGCGACAATCCGCTGGCCGACTTCCCCAACGTCGACGGCGTAGTCGCGCTGACCCACAAGACCGGCTGCGGCATGACCCAGGACGAGCCGCTGGCGCTGCTCCGCCGCACGCTTGGCGGTTATGCGCGGCATGTGAATTTCTCGGCCGTTGTGGTGCTAGGGCTCGGCTGCGAGGTCAACCAGATCGGCGGGCTGATGCAGGAGCAGAAGCTGGCGGGGCGCCTGCGTGCGATGGATATCCAGGAGAAGGGCGGCACACGCAAGACGACTGAGGCCGGCATTGCCTTTGTGAAAGAGGCGCTTGCGGACGCCAACAAGGTCAAGCGCGAGAAGGTAGCCGCGAGCGAACTGACAGTGGCCCTGCAATGCGGCGGTTCCGACGGCTATTCCGGCGTGTCCGCCAATCCGGCGCTGGGCGCCGCGAGCGACCTTCTGGTCCGCCATGGTGGCACCGTGATCCTCTCGGAGACGCCCGAGACCTACGGCGCCGAGCATCTGCTCACGCGCCGCGCCGTCAGCCGTGAGGTCGGCGAGAAGCTGGTCGGCCTGATGCGCTGGTGGGAGGAATATACCCAGCGCGAGGGCGCGGAGATGAACGCCAATCCGAGCCCGGGCAACAAGGCGGGCGGCCTCACCACCATTCTGGAAAAATCCCTGGGCGCGATGGCCAAGGCCGGCAGCACCAACCTGGTCGACGTGCTGCATTACGCCGAGCCCGTCACCAAGAAGGGCTTTGTGTTCATGGACACGCCCGGCTACGACCCGGTCGCGGCCACGGGGCAGGTGGCCGGCGGCGCCAATCTCGTCTGCTTCACCACTGGCCGCGGCAGCGTGTTCGGCTGCAAGCCCGCGCCCTCGATCAAGCTCGCGACCAACACACCCATGTACAAGCGCATGGAAGACGACATGGACGTCAACTGCGGCACCATCCTCGATGGCGAGGAGAGTGTGCAGGAATGCGGCCAGCGCATCTTCGATCTCATCCTCAAGACCGCTTCGGGCCAGCCGACCAAGAGCGAAAGCTTTGACTTCGGCGGCGCCGAGTTCGCGCCGTGGGTGCTTGGCGCGACAATGTAGCCCTGCTGAAAGCGGCAGCGAGGTTGACGTTCTAAGTCGGTACAACTTTTCTAAAGTTCCACGTTGGAGCTGTCGTTGAACAGGCTCAACCTGGAAGCACTCCCTTTGTTGTGAATGGACAGCCCGGCGATCCCGGTGGGACGATCACGCCGTCGTGGGAATGCTGGGTGAATACCCGGCGCGAGACGCGCCCGACACGCGACACATCGATCATTCATCGAGACGCGTCAGCAAACGCAACGGTGCTATTGACCCTGCAGAGCAGGAGCTGGTGCCGACAAACCGACCTTTGCAACAACCATCTTCGCAACCACCATAGTGAGGAGATCGCCATGGCAGCAAATCTCACCTCCGTTGTGATGCAATTCCTGACACCTGAAGTCATCGAGAAAATCGCTTCGTTTCTGGGGCTGGACCGAACCGCAACGCAGAAGGCGGCTGGAGGAGCAGTTCCGGCATTGCTGGCGGGCTTGTCCGATCTGGTTGGAACCCCAGCCGGAACGAGCCAACTGTCCAGGCTGTTGTCGCAGCAGCCAGGGGGCTCGCCCACTGATCTCTTGGGCAACACCGGCCCGCAGGGACTGGCGGAGGCCGGAGCGAGCATGCTGTCCGGATTGTTCGGGGGCCGAACCATGGACACGATGGCTCAGGCGGTGGGCAAGTTTGCCGGCATCGGCGACATTGGCGGCAAGTCGTTGCTCGCCATTCTCGGTCCGATGGTGCTGGGCACCCTGGGTCAGCAGCAGCGCAACGCAGGTCTCGACACGGACGGCCTGGCAGCACTGCTCCGCTCACAGAAAGCCCAGATCACGGCCGCGATCCCGTCAGGTCTGGCGGATCAGCTTGGCGCCGCCGGTTTGATCGACAGGGCGGAGGCAGGCTTGCGCAGTGGGGCGGCGTCAGCTTCAGCCGGAGCAAGCCGTGCGTCTCAACAGGCCGGCAATTGGGCAAGCCAGGCCACGCAGTGGCCCTATTGGCTGGCCGCGCTGGTCGTATTGGCCGGTCTTGCCTGGTGGGCAATCCAGCGCCCGGGCCAGGAAACTGTCGCCGAGCAACCTGCCACCACCCGACCCGCGACTGGAACCGTGGGCATGGCACCCGCAGCGTTGACGGTTGATGGAGTGAACCTGGCCAACCAGCTCAACTCGTCAATCGACACGTTGAAGTCCGCGCTGCCCGGCATGACAGATGCCGCGGCCGCTCAGGCAGCTCTGCCCAAGATCAACGAAGCCACGGCCCAGCTGAACGATCTCAGCGCGCGCGTGCAAAAGCTTTCTCCGGATGGACGAAACGCATTCGTCAAGATGATCGTCCTGGTGACGCCTTCGATCAACCAGATGTGCGATAAGGTCTTGGCTACCCCCGCCGTCGGGCCCGTTGCAAAGCCGGCAATTGACGATCTTCGCGCAAAGCTGGATTCGCTGGCGAAAGTCTGAGCTGTCGCGCGCGGCGGAGGTAGAGGGCGAATAGCGAATAGGGAGTGGCGAATTGGGTCCAATTCGCCATTCGCCACTCGCTATTCGCCTGCTCCACGGGCACCCCGTGCCCGTTGTTAGTGCTTGCTCCGGCCCCGGACCGGTGTTCTGCTCAAAAAGGCAGCCGGAGATAGCCCGTCCGTGTCGATCTACGTCGCACTGCATCACGTCACGCATTACAAATACGATCGTCCGATCGATCTCGGCCCCCAGACCATTCGCCTGCGCCCGGCGCCGCATACGCGCACCCCGATCCCGAGCTATTCGCTCAAGGTCACGCCAGCGAACCATTTCGTGAACTGGCAGCAGGACCCGCAGGGCAACTGGCTCGCGCGCTATGTCTTTCCGGAGAAGGCGAGCGAGCTGAAAATCGAGGTCGACTTCACGGCAGAGATGACCGTGGTCAATCCGTTCGACTTCTTCGTCGAGCCCTATGCCTTTTCCTTTCCGTTCCAGTACACCGACGACCTCAAGGACGAGCTTGCGCCGTATCTCGCGACGACGGAGCCAGGGCCGCTGCTCGCTGCGTACCTCAAGGAGATTCCGCGGCAGGCGGACTCGACCGTCAATTTCCTGGTCGAGCTCAACGCGAATTTGCAGAAAAAGATTCGCTATATCATCCGGATGGAGCCGGGCGTTCAGGAGACGGAGGAGACGCTGGCCTCCAGCTCCGGCTCCTGCCGCGACTCCGCCTGGCTGCTCATCCAGATCATCAGGCACCTCGGCCTCGCCGCCCGCTTCGTCTCCGGCTATCTGATCCAGCTTCGCCCGGACATCGATCCCGTCGAAGGCCCGCGCGAGGTCGAGAACGATTTCACTGACCTCCACGCCTGGGCCGAAGTCTATCTCCCCGGCGCGGGCTGGGTCGGCTTCGACGTCACCTCGGGCATGCTGACAGGTGAGGGGCATATCCCCGTCGCCGCCGCGCCGCATTACCGCTCGGCCGCGCCGATCTCGGGCACGGCGGGCGCCGCCAATACCGACTTCGCGTTCGAGATGAACGTCAAGCGCATCCGCGAAGCGCCTCGAATCACAAAGCCTTTTTCCGATGCCGCCTGGGCCAAGCTCGACGCGCTGGGCGAGCAGGTCGATGCCGACCTCAAGGCGCAAGACGTGCGGCTCACCATGGGCGGCGAGCCGACCTTCGTCTCCATCGACGACATGGAGTCGCCGGAATGGAACGTCGCGGCCGTCGGCCCAACCAAGCGGGGGCTTGCTGACGACCTGATCCGGCGCCTGCGCGCGCGCTTTGCGCCGGGCGGCCTGCTGCATTACGGCCAGGGCAAATGGTATCCCGGCGAAAGCCTGCCGCGCTGGGCCTTCGGGCTCTATTGGCGCAAGGACGGGGTGCCGGTCTGGAAGAATTCGGACCTGATCGCGAAGATCGAGAATCCCAAAAAGGCCGATATCGCCGACGCCGAGCGCTTTGCCGAGGGGACCGCGCGAAAGCTCGGCCTTGCCAGCGAATTTGTCATGCCGGCGTTCGAAGACCCCGGTCACTGGCTGCAGCGCGAGGCGTCGCTGCCGGCGAATGTCGATCCCGGCGATTCCAAGCTGGCCGATCCCGAAGAGCGCGCGCGCATGGCCAAGGTGTTCGACCAGGGCCTCAACACGCCCAGGGGTTTTGTGCTGCCGATCCAGCGCTGGAACGCTGAGGCGCCGCGCTGGCGCAGCGAGCGCTGGCAGCTCCGGCGGGGCAACCTGTTCCTGATGCCCGGCGACTCGCCGATGGGCCTGCGCTTGCCGATTGCCTCGCTGCCCTACATCCCGCCGGAGGACTATCCCTACATCGTTGAGCAGGATCCGATAGCGCCGCGCGAGGAGCTGCCGGTGTTCGAGGCCGCGGCGCCAAGCGCGCCTTCTCAACCCGTGCAGGAGCAGAGCACGCGGGGCAGCGGCGGCGTGCGCACTGCGATGTCGATCGAGATCCGCGACGGCGTGCTCTGCGCTTTCATGCCGCCGGTCGAAAAGCTCGATGATTACCTGGAGCTGGTCACCGCCGTCGAAGCGACGGCGGAAGAGATGCAGATGCAGGTTCACATCGAGGGTTATGCCCCGCCCTATGATCCCCGCATGGAGGTGATCAAGGTGACGCCAGATCCCGGCGTGATCGAGATCAATGTGCAGCCGGCCAAGAGCTGGCGCGAGGCGGTCGGCATCACCTTCGGCCTCTACGAGGACGCCGCCAAGACCCGGCTCGGCGCTAACAAGTTCCTGATCGACGGCCGTCACACCGGCACTGGCGGTGGCAACCATGTGGTGGTCGGCGGCGACACGCCCAAGGACTCGCCGTTCCTGCGGCGGCCGGATCTCTTGAAGAGTCTGGTCCTGTATTGGCAGCGGCATCCGTCGCTGTCCTATTTCTTCTCCGGCATGTTCATCGGGCCGACCAGCCAGGCGCCGCGGATCGACGAAGCCCGGCACGACGGCCTTTATGAGCTGGAGATCGCGCTGTCCAAAGTGCCGCCGCCGGGCGGGGAAATCCCGTTGTGGCTGGTCGACCGGCTGTTCCGGCATATCCTGGTCGACATCACCGGCAACACCCACCGCGCTGAAATCTGCATCGACAAGATGTTCTCGCCGGACAGCCCGACCGGCCGGCTCGGCCTCGTCGAATTCCGCGCCCTCGAAATGCCGCCTGATCCCAGGATGTCGCTGGCGCAGCAGCTTCTGGTCCGTGCTCTCATCGCAAAGCTCTGGCGCGAGCCGCAGGACGGCAAATTCGTCCGCTGGGGCACCGCGTTGCATGACCGTTTCATGCTGCCGCACTTCATCTGGGCGGACTTTATTGATGTGCTGGATGAGCTGCGCGCCGCCGGCTACGACTTCTCGCCGGAATGGTATCTGGCCCAGCTCGAATTCCGCTTTCCCGCCTTCGGCCGGGTCAGCCAGGGCGGCGTCACGCTGGAACTGCGGCAGGCGCTCGAGCCCTGGCATGTGCTGGGTGAGGAGAATGCGGGCGGCGGCACCGTGCGCTATGTCGACAGTTCCGTCGAACGGCTCCAGGTCAAGGCCGAGGGCTTTGTCGAGGGCCGCCACGTCGTGACCTGCAACGGCCGCCCCCTGCCGATGACCGCGACCGGCCGTTCGGGCGAGGCGGTCGCCGGTGTCCGCTTCAAGGCCTGGCAGCCGGCTTCCGGCCTGCACCCCACCATTCCCGTCCACGCCCCGCTGACCTTTGACCTTATTGACACCTGGAACGGGCGGTCGCTGGGCGGCTGCGTCTATCATGTCGTCCATCCCGGCGGTCGTAATTATGAAACAAAACCGGTCAATTCTTACGAGGCGGAAGCGCGCCGTCTTGCCCGGTTTCAGGATCACGGCCACACGCCCGGCAAAATCGATCCGCCGCGCGAGGAACGCTCGTTGGAATTTCCTCTCACTCTCGACTTGAGGACTCCGCTCCCGCATTGAAGTATGTGTTTTTGGGGGAGAGTCGGGATGGTGGACACGACCGGCCAGGAGGCGAGCCCAGGCGGTGGCAATAGAGCCCGCCCGGCGCAGCGGCGGGTGGCGCAATGGGTGCGCGATTACGCCCGGCTGCCCGGCATTCCCGACGAATATATCGGCGAGGACGGACCGCGCCCGGTCTGGACCCGCTTTTTCGACGCCTTCGCCTCGCTTGCGCCGGCCGATATCGAGCGCCGCTTCGGCGCCGCCGACCGGCATCTGAAGGAAGCCGGCGTCACCTATCGCGCGCCCGGCGAGAGCACCGACCGGCACTGGGCGCTGTCGCATCTGCCGCTTCTGATCGGTGAATCGGACTGGCAGCAGCTTTCCGCAGGGATCGCCCAGCGCGCGCAGCTCCTGGAAATGGTGCTGCGCGACCTCTATGGCGAGGGCAAGCTGATCGCCGACGGCGCCGTCCCGGCCGCCGCGATTGCCGGCAGCAACGAATATCTGCGCCAGGTCTGCGGCATCAAGCCGCCGGGCGGGCGCTATCTCAGCCTCTATGCCGCCGACGTCGGCCGCGGGCCGGATGGACGCTGGTGGGTGCTCGGCGACCGCACCCAGGCTCCGTCCGGCGCAGGCTACGCGCTGGAAAATCGCCTGGTGCTGTCGCGCGCTTTTGCCTCGCTCTACAAATCGATGAATGTCGAGCGCGTCGCACCCTTCTTCGAGGCGTTCCGCGAAGCCTTGCGCGGCTCCGCGGACCGCGACGAGCCCCGGATCGGCGTGCTGACGCCGGGCTCCTTCAGCGAGACCTATTTCGAGCATGCGACCCTGGCGCGCTATCTCGGCTTCCTGCTGGTCGAGGGCGATGACCTCGCCGTCGCCGGCGACCGCATCCATATCCGCACCGTCGCCGGCCTGAAGCGGCTCGACGTGCTCTTGCGGCGCGTCGATTCCAACTCACTCGATCCGCTCGAGCTCGATGCGTCCTCTCATCTCGGCGTGCCCGGCTTGATCGATGTGCTGCGCAAGGACGGCGTCGTGGTCGCCAACATGCCGGGCTCCGGCGTGCTCGAGGCGCCTGCGCTTTTGGGCTTCCTGCCAAGCCTTTGCCGGCGCCTCCTCGGCGAAACCCTGATGATGCCGCACATTGCGACCTGGTGGTGCGGACAGAAGGCCGCGCGCGATGCCGTGCTGTCCCGGCTCGACGATGTCGCGATCGAAGGCGCCTATGGTCGCGGCGTGCCCGGTTTCGACAGCAATGGTCCGGTGCTGGCGAGCGAACTGTCGAAGGCCGATCGCGAACGGCTGGTCGCTGCCATCAACGAGCGCGGCATCGATTTCGTCGGCCAGGAGCTGGTGCGGCTGTCGACCACGCCGGTCTGGGACCAGGGCCGGATCGTGCCGCGGCCGTTTGTGCTGCGCGTATTCGCTGCCGCGACGCCTCAGGGCTGGACGATCATGCCCGGCGGCTTCTGCCGGATCGCCGAGCAGCTCGATGCCCGCGCGGTCTCGATGGGCGATGGCGCCCGCGCCGCCGACGTCTGGGTGGTCGCCGACAAGGCGGTATCGACCCACACGCTGCTGCCGGGCTCGGACACGGTCCGCATCCGCCGCATCGCCGGCGTGCTGCCGAGCCGCGCTGCGGACAATCTGTTCTGGCTCGGCCGCTATCTCGAGCGGGCGGAGGCGACCTTGCGGCTGGTGCGTGCGCTTGGCACGCAGCAGCGCGACCCCGGCAAGGGTTCGTCCAGCCTGCAACATGCCGCCGAACGCATCCAGCGCATGCTCGTGACCTGGGGCGCGGTGACGCAAGTATCGCGCAGCCTGCCCGCCAAGGTCGCGGCCGAAGCGCTGCAATCGGAGGAGCGCTTCGGCTCCTGCCTCTCCTTGTTGCGCTCCGCCCAGCGCACAGCGACCTCGCTGCGCGAGCGGCTGTCGCCGGACGCCTGGCAGGTCATCACCGAGATGACCACGCGTCTTGCGGAGGAGGTCGAGGATGACGAAGGCATCATCAGCGCGGCCGAGCTGACCTTGCAGGAGCTTGCGAGCTTTGCGGGCCTTGCGCAGGAGAACATGAACCGCGCCGCCGGCTGGCGCTTCCTCGAAATGGGCCGCCGCGCCGAGCGCGCCATCAACACCGCGCGCTTTGCCCGGCAGTTCGCCTATGACGAGGCCACCGACGAGGACCTCGACGTGCTGCTGACGCTGGTCGATTGCCAGATCACCTATCGCTCGCGCTATCTGCTGGCGCCGATGCTCGCGCCGGTTCGCGACCTCGCAGTGCTCGATCCCTATAACCCGCGCTCGGTCGCCTTCCAGGTTCAGGCGCTGAACGAGCACATCGCGAGCCTGCCGGCGCTGCGCGAGAGCGGCATGATCGAGCGCCCGCAGCGGGTCGCAGTCGCCGTGCAGTCGATGCTGACGACGTCGGAGGCCAGCGCGCTCGACACCAAGACGCTGTTCGCGCTGGAGCAGGACCTGCTCAACCTCTCCGATGCGATCGGCCTGCATTATTTCCCGCACGGTCCCAATGCGGCGAGGCCCGAGAAGCTGACGGGGCTGGCGTGATCTACGACATCCGCCATGTCACCACCTATGCCTATGAAAGCCCGGTC
>Ga0210409_10003838_pt1 | contig 16530 bp, 13 predicted proteins | sample IncBWH17MmetaG_FD_161649 | JGI IMG/M metagenome (GOLD analysis project Ga0210409, IMG submission 161649) | Forest soil microbial communities from Barre Woods Harvard Forest LTER site, Petersham, Massachusetts, United States - Inc-BW-H-17-M | ecosystem: Environmental > Terrestrial > Soil >...
CAGCAGCAGCCGGACAGTCCTCGACAATTTCATAGCCACGGCATTGTAGACTGCCGGCGCGTCCGCTGCACACCCGGAAACCGCGTAACGTTACAGGGCCGTTTCCCAGCAGGAATTTTTTCAGGACTTGCCCCCCCCGCGCATGCCCCTGGGGGGGCGCGCTAGGATCGCAAATTCATTGCAGCCAGTTCAGCAGGGGCGTACGATGCGTCAGAAATTAGCCCGGATTGAGAACGCCGAATTACGCGGACCTTAACACGAATGCGGGCCTTGGAAGATGACTCCTTAATCTCACTGAGGGTAGCGCGATGATCGAGCGCAAAATCGGGCGCCGTACATTTCTCAGGGGAACGGGCCTCGCGGCCTTAAGCGGGGCGGGACTATTCGATGCTTGCGTCAGCCACGCGCAAGTTGCGGTGCCGAATTCGACGGGCACCGAAATGCCGAAGCTCAAAGCCCCGCCGCTCGCCTGCGACTGCCACCACCACATCTACGATCCCGCGCGGTTTCCCGCCGCCCAGAGCGGAGCGGAACCTAATTCCACCGTGGCGGACTACCGTTTGCTTCAGAAACGGATCGGCACGACGCGGGACGTGATCGTGACGCCCAGGCCCTACATCACGGACAACCGCGTGACTCTCGACGCCATCGCTCAACTGGGGGCCAACGCCCGAGGCGTTGCAGTCATTCACCCGGACATCGCGGACGCCGAACTAAACACTTTGGCACGCGGCGGAATTCGTGGAATCCGTTTTTCACTTTCCAGCCTTCCCAACCAAAAAGCCGCCACCACCCTCGATATGATCGAACCCCTCTCGAAACGCATCAACTCGCTCGGCTGGCACGTTCAGATCAATATGGACCCCGATCAAATCGCCGCCGCTGAGGGTTTGTGGATGCGCCTCCCTTCGGTCATGGTCTTCGACCACATGGGACACATCCCGCAGCCGTTGGGCATGCAGCATCCGGCCTTCGCTCTAATTCGCAGGCTGGTCGACAAAGGCCGAACCTGGGTCAAACTGTCGGTGACGTACGACAATACCAAGGACGGTCCGCCGACCTACGCCGATGTGAACATGGTCGCCCAGGCCTATGTGCAGGCCGCGCCGGAGCGCATGGTATGGGGAAGCAACTGGCCACACCCGACCGAAACAAAAAAGCCAGACGACGCCGTGCTGTTCGACTTGCTCTCGCAATGGGCGCCGCGCGAGGCGACCCGCCATCGCATTCTCGTCGAAAACCCGGCCATTCTTTACGATTTTCCCAAGTCCGGCTGACCTTGGCCTTGCCGTAATGTCATTCGAATCCGCTTCAGCCGCGCGGCAATTCATTGAGCGGAGGGCACGAGAAGCGTACGATGCACAATTCAGGGGCCCAAACCGGAAATTCGTACTGATCCCGAAATCCGGCAGATTTGATTCGCTTCGGAGGAAATCATGCCGCCCCGTACAGCGTTTCTCGGCGAGCTAATCGGGCTCTACTGCATCGCCATCTCGATTTCTATTTTAGCGCACGCGCAAGCCACCGTGGAAATCATGAAGGCGATCATTCGAGACCCTCCACTGCTTTTCATCGCGGGTCTTCTGGGAATGACCGGGGGGCTGGCCATCGTTCTCGCGCACAATGTGTGGTCGGGCGGCGCGCTGCCGATTCTGGTCACGCTCTTCGGCTGGGCCAGCCTGATGAAAGGCGTGCTTCTGTTGGTGCTCTCGCCGGAGACGGAATCTCGGGTCTTCATTGTGGGGCTTGGCTTCGATCAGCATCCCAGCCTCTACGCCACCTTTCTGCTTCTTATGGGAGCATACCTGGCCTATGCGGGGTTCAGCTCCTCGACGCGAACTTTAAAATAAAAAACGCGGCGCGCGTTCGTGGCAGTTCGCCCAGAGCTGCGACGTTCATTTCCTAACATCCACGACTTCCGTCGCGTTCGTCACGGCCGGCTCCCGCGCCATATAAATCTTCAGAATTGCCTCGAGTTCCTGTGGCAGGATCGGCTTGGTGAGATAGCCGTCCATCCCGGCCGCCAGGCATCGTTCCTTATCCCCCTTCATCGCGTGGGCCGTCAGAGCGATAACAGGCTGGTGGAAGCCATCCTGTTTCAGCTTCTCTTTCTCCCGGAGCGCCAGGGTAGCCTGAAATCCGTCCATCTCTGGCATTTGCAGGTCCATCAAGACGAGGTCGAACTTGTCTATTGCGAGCGCTTCCAGGGCCTCGCGGCCATTCATTGTCATGGTCACGCGATGTCCCCGCTTTTCCAGTAATCGCTTGGCGAGCAATTGATTCACCGCATTGTCTTCCGCCACGAGCACCGACAATTTAGTTTGGGGAGCGCGGGCATCCTGCAACGAGTATCGAGTGACCAGGGGAATTGGGCTTTTCCCTGCCAGTGCTCCCAGCACCCGCACAATCGCCTCCCGTAACTCGGATTGCCGGATGGGCTTCAACAGGTACGCGGCTACACCCAGCTCTTGGCAGCGAGCTCCGTCCCCTCGATGGCCGGCCGAAGTGAGCATCATGATGATGGACGCTGAAAATTCCCGCCGCTGCCGAATTAGTTCGATGAGAGCAAAACCGTCCATCTTCGGCATGTGCATGTCCGTCAAAACCAATGCATAGGGATCTCCCACATCCTGCGCGGAGGACAATTGCTTGAGCGCCTCTTCTCCATCCTCCACGGATGTCGGATGCATTTCCCAACGCTGCAGCATGGCTTCAAGAATCCGCCGATTCGTCATGTTATCGTCTACGATTAGAACTTTTATGCCCCGCAATGACACGGATGGGGCCATCATTCCAGCGCCCATCGGTTTCTCTGACTTCTTGAGCCGGGCGGTGAAATGAAATCGGGTTCCGTGCCCTACTTCGCTTTCTACCCACATATCCCCGCCCATTAGTCCCACCAGGCGCTTGGAGATCGTCAGGCCCAGGCCGGTTCCGCCATATTTCCGCGTCGTCGAGGCATCTGCCTGGGAAAAAGGCTGAAAAATTAATTTCTGCTTCTCGGGGGGAATTCCAATCCCCGTGTCCGATACCGTGAAATGCAAGATGCGTTCGTCGCCTTCCTCGGCTTCAACATGAATGTTTAGCGCCACTTCGCCATGCCCCGTGAATTTAATGGCGTTCCCGATGAGGTTCGTCACCACCTGGCGAAGCCGGTTGGAATCTCCACGAACAAAGTCCGGAACCTGCGGAGCGATTTCGCATAAAATTTCCAGCCCCTTTTCATCCGCCCGCAGCGCCAGCGTTTTCAGGGTGGCTTCCAGGCTATCGCGCAGGTTGAAATCCTCCAGCTCCAGTTCGACTTTTCCGGCCTCGATCTTGGAGAAGTCGAGAATGTCGTTGATGACTGCGAGCAGGGCATCCGCGGAAAGTTTCACTGTCTCCAAATATTCGCGTTGCTCCGGCGAGAGGTCGGTTTCGAGAGCCAGGTCGGTCATCCCTATGACGCCGTTCAGCGGGGTGCGAATTTCGTGGCTCATGTTCGCCACAAACTCGCTTTTCGCCCGGTTGCCTGCTTCCGCGGCTTCCTTAATCACAATTAATTCCTGCTCAGCCCGTTTCCGCTCGGTGATGTCCTGAACCACCCCGACGACCTTCGACGGCTTGTGGGTCTGCTCGTCGTATACGATTTCGGCCTGCGAGTAGAGGTTGCGCTCCGCACCGCCGGGCAGTAGGACCCGGTAATCGGTGCTGTAAGGTCTTCCTTCGCGAATCGCCGCTGACATCAGCTCGCGCATGCGCTCCCGGTCTGCAGGGTGGATGACGCGATCGAAGTTCGCTCTCGTTGCCTCCACCTCGTCAACCCGGTAGCCCAGGAGACGATACATCTCGTCCGACCACCGCAGCGGATTGCGCGCCCAATCGTCCAGATCAATCAGGTCCCGCTGCCAACTGCCCAGATGAGCGACCCGTTGCGCCGCCACCAGGTTGGCCTCGCTTTCCAGCAACTTTTTTTCCGCTTCTTTGCGCCGTGAAATATCACGGTAGGCCACCTGCATCGAAGGTTGTCCAAGATAGTTGATCGAACAGGCCACCACTTCCGTGTAGGTTTCCTTGCCGTTCAGGCCGACCAGCCTAGTCTCGTTCTGGCGGACATTCGTAAAATCGGCGGCGTGTTCTTGTATCCTCTTTTTCACGGCGGCGCGATCATCCGGATGCACAAAGTCGAACATCGGCCTTCCCAGAAGTTCAGAAGCGGAGGAAGCGCCGAGCAGCGTGACGCAGGCCTTGTTCGCAAACAGGATTTTTCCCTGGCGATGAACCAGCACGGCATCCGGAGACTGCTCGACAAGTTTGCGGAAGGATTCCGCGGTCCCGCGAAACCTCTTAACAGCAAAGTGACTGGCCAAGGCCGCAATGGCCCCGGACATTACAATCGTGATGAAATGAGATTGCCAGAGAGTGATGGACGGAAATAGCAGCGACTTCCCGAGCTCAAACATCGTCATGAAGACGACTGCGGACAACAACACAAGAACGGACAACAAAACACTTCTGCGCCGGCCGGAAATCGCCGTACTTAGTTCCGCATTTCGGTCCGCATTGCGATGAAACGTAGCGCCCCCTGAATAATCCGGGCACAACGTTTCGATGCGCCCGTGCTATTGAGCCCACTTCGGTTGGGATATTTCTCCTGACCAATTACTCGTCCCCGGTCAAAGCGCTGCAGCCAGCGCCGGCTTACTTAAGGGGCGAGATTTAATTTCATGTCGTGCAATGAGTCAGACCAGGACATCCGTGGCAACAAAGAAGGGGGCACAGCGCTGTCAGAACCCGTTGCCGAACTCGCTTCCAACCTGCCTTACCACAGTGCACCGAAGACCCTAGGGTGTCAACAGATGTGAGGGAGATTTGGATTCGCATGCGCCGAAATGGCACATCCCGCAGTTCTTCTCGACGCGAATCTTGGAAGGCATCGCAGCTGATAAATTCTTCGGCGCATTGGATCGAGTTGGAGGAGCGCAATGCTTTGCAGGAGCGCCAAGGCATCTGGCTTTATGGGTGTGAGCCCAGTCCTGCCCGCGCCATCAAAGATTCAATGAATTCGAGGCCTGGAATGCCAGGCCAACGAAAAACAGACTTCCAGATTCAGTTGGAAAAACTTCAGCGCTTGATGATGGACTTGAACCCGTTGGCTTCGAGTTGCTGTCGCGCACTCGACGCGGACTGGTTGTCCGAATACGGCCCGACTTGAACGCGATAGTACTTGTCCACGCTGGGCGTAATGACAAAGGCGGGAAATTTTTTCTGTTGCAACGCTTGCGCAAGGGCCAGCGCGTCATCCTGGTGCAGCACCGCGGCGACCTGGAGCATGATTGCGCCTTTGGGAATCAACGAACCATCCGTGCCGGACGTGGATTTTGCCGGCTTGACAGTCTTCGACGCTGCAGCAGCACCCGGCTTGGGCGTGGCCGCGGGCGGCGCCGAGGCGGTCAAAGACTTGGGAGCCGCCTGCAAGTGATCCGCGGCCGCCTGCGGATCGGCGGAATGGTAGAAATCCCAGTCGGAATTTTTCTTCGCGACTTGCGCATCTTCGGACTCCGGCCGCGTCTTGGATTTTGCGGCCGCGGAGGCGGCTTGCGCATCGGTTCCCGCCGGCGCGCCGATGGCGGCGCGAAGCTTGGAATCGTACTGGCTTCTCCCCAGCAAATAGCCGAGAGTGAAGACGACTCCGAAAATCACCACCAGCAGGAGAAACAGCCCGACCAGGTGCCTGCTCTCCAGTACGAAATCGCCGCCGTTTTTTTTCTCTCTGAATGCCATTTATGATTTTCTGGAGCCGATCGCCTTGACCCACTCGTTGATAATATCGATCGGCAGGGGAAACACTATAGTGGTATTTTTCTCGACACCGATTTCGGTCAGCGTCTGCAGATAACGAAGTTGAATTGCGGCGGGTTGTGTTTCGAGAACTTGCGCGGCCTCGGCCAGTTTCGCCGACGCCTGCGCTTCACCCTCCGCGTGAATGACCTTGGCGCGCCGCTCGCGTTCCGCCTCCGCCTGCCGGCCGATGGCGCGCTGCATCTGCTCGGGAATATCGACTTGCTTGACTTCCACCTTCGTTACCTTAATACCCCAAGGCTCGGTATCCTGGTCAAGAATCACTTGCAGTTTGCTGTTTACTTTTTCGCGCTCGGCAAGAATCTCGTCCAGCTCGAACTGCCCGACGATGCTGCGCAAGGTAGTTTGCGCTTTCTGCGACGTCGCGTACAAATAATTCTGCACCTGCGAAAGCGCCAGATTGGCGTCCACCACGCGGAAATAAGCCACCGCGTTCACCTTCACGGAAACGTTGTCGCGCGTGATGATGTCCTGCGAGGGCACATCCAGCGTCTCGATGCGCAGCGAAATCCGGTAAAGCGTCTCGATCGGCCAGAATACGAGCCGCAATCCCGCGCCCTTCGCGTCCGGCTGCATGCGCCCCAGCCGCAGCACCACGCCGCGCTCCCACTCCTTGATGACGTACAGCGAATTCCAGAACCAGATCAGGAAAATAAACACCGCGATCATGAGCCCGTACAATGAGAAATCCATTTTCTCGCCCTCCCAAGAATGCCCTGGCTCAGTAATATTCCGGACTGGTGGCGCAGGCTTCAGCCGGTGGGGTTTGGTCCTTCCCTGAACTAACCCCACAGGCTGAAGCCTGCGCCACTATGGCGTGCTGCGGGTATCGTACTCTATCCGGAGCGTGCGTTCACGCTCCGGCCGCGTGATGGCCGGTAAGGACCACGTGCAGCGTCAGCCCCTCAATGCGCGTGACCTGGACTTGCGCCCCGGCGGGAATTTCCTCCCGCGCCACGGCGCGCCACAATTCGCCGTGCAGCCGCACCATTCCCTGAAAAAACTCGCCGTCCTTATGCCGCACCAGCGTCTCGGTCACTTCCCCCGGCGAGCCCACCAATTGTTCCATGCCCGTCGACGGCTTCCACAACCGCGAGCGCAGCACCAGCCGCATCAGCAGAATCGTGAGCAGTGCGAACGGCAGGGTCACGCCGAATGCCACGCCCAGGCTCACTCCCGCATGCGTCAACGGCGAACGCACCAGCATCAGCGCGCCGAGCAGCATGGCCACGATGCCGCCGATCGCCAGCACGCCGTGGCTGGTGTACTTCGCCTCCAGAATGAATAATCCCAACGCCAGAAAAATCAGCACGATGCCCGCGGGAGCCACCGGCAAAATATGCATCGCGTAAAGCGCCAGCACCAATGCGATCCCGCCGATCACTCCCGGCGCTACCATTCCCGGATGCGTGAATTCGGTGTATAGCCCCAGCACTCCCACGATCAACAAGATAAAAAACGCGTCCGGCTGCACGATCCGCGAAAGAAACCGCTGCCGGAACGACATGGAGAATGCAATGCGCTGCGGGTTGCGCAACGCCAACTGCACGCTCGATCCGTCAAATCGTTTGATCGTCCGGCCGTCCAATTTTGAAAGCAGGTCTTCCGGCGAGTTCGCGATCAAATCAATGAGTTTGCCGTCGAGCGCTTCTGTTTCGGTCCAGGCCTTGCCGTCGACAACCGCCGATTCCGCGAGCTGCACATTCCGTCCGCGCTTCGCCGAGTAGCTCCGCAGGAACGCTGTCGCGTCATTCAGTATTTTTTTCTTCAGAGTCTCATCCACCTGCAGTGGTACTCCTCCGATAGCCAGAAGCGGCGAAGCCGCGCCCGCATGCGTTCCCGGAGCCATGGCCGCGATGTCCGCGGATTCCAGAATAAAAAATCCCGCGGACGCCCCGCGCGATCCCGCGGGCGAAATGAAAATGGCCACGGGCACGGGCGATTGCAGAATTTTGTGGATGATGTCTTCCATGGAGGTCGAGAGCCCTCCGGGAGTGTCCATCGTGATCAGGACCAGGTTTGCCTGACGCCGGGCAGCCTCTTCGATGCCGTTATCAAGATACTCCGCCATCACCGGCTCGATTTCATCGCCGATGCGTATTTCGATGATTTGCGCGGGCCCGCCGGACGGCGCGGAAATTTTCGTTTCCGGTCCTTGCGCCGGCAGAGCGAATGCACCGAACAGCGCCGCCGCAAAAGTTGCTATCCCTAAGGCACTCATACGGCTCGCCGGGCAGATTGTTTTTGCGCGGCGATGGCCCAAATCCTTCATGGACGCTCTCCGCCGCTGTCGCTCTTACGAGGCCCCTTCCCTGCCGGCGCCTGCCCCTCGGGAACTTCCGCACCCGGGCGCAGAAGCACGCGGTCCAAATTCCTGGAAACGCGCGCCAGCCGCGCCAGGCCATTGCCATCCTGCAGATTCGGCGGCGGCGTCTTATCCGCATTTTCGGGGTTCTCGGCGCGAATCGCCGCCGCTTCCGGTTTCCGTCCGAGCGATTCCAGGGTCGCAATCAACAGCGATTTCGCTCCCTTGTCATCCGGATCGATTTTTCTCGCGCGTTCCAGAGGAGCGACCGCTGCGGCCGCCTGCTTTCCAATGATCTTCGCGATGGCATTGTTGACCCAGAAATCGGCTTCTTCCGGATCGAGCGCCGATGCGCGGTCGAATTCCGTCCCCGCCTCGTTCCACTTACCGAGACGCAGGCGCGCCACGCCAAGGTTGTTGTGCATTTCAGGCAATTCCGGGAGCGCGCCTTTCTCGCCCGTCTTGCGCGCGCGTTCCAGCAATCCGGAAAACGCCGCATCCGCGCGGGCCGCGTCGTTGCGCGCCAGGTGGCAGATCCCTGTCGCGAAACTTGCCTCGGCCCCGTCCGGCCGGTTCGGAGGCACGCGCGAATACCACACCAGCGCCGAGTCGCAATCGCGCCGCTTGAAATAAATCTGCCCGAGTTCAAACGCCGGGCGGTCCCAGGAAGGTTCCAGGCGCGCCGCCTCGCGCAGCATGCGCAGGCGCTCTTCATCCTGCGATGCGCCAAACCCGCGGACAAAATTTTCGAGGGCGTCCAAATGCAGCGAAGCCGGCGGTTCGGAGAAACTGGTTTCGTCCCTGCTCGCGCCCTGCGGCGGGCATAGCTTGCGGTCGATCGCGCATAGGATCTGCCAGGTCAGGCGTGCATGTGCGCGCGGCAAATCTTGCATGGCGCTCGTCTCCATCAGCGGCGGCGAGAGCGACGGCGGACTGAGGTGCAGTACCCGCGCTTCCAGCGTCGCCGTTTTGCCGTCGGATTGGAAGCGCCCGTAAACCACCGCGTCGGCGTCGGCCTCCGTGGCAATTTTCACGATGGTGGCGTGCGAAAACCGTGCGGAATCCGGAAGTCCCATTCGTTCCAGCGTCGCCAGCCGGTCTTCCCGGGAAAGCACATTCATTTCCCGGTCCTGAAGCCGCTCCGCCGTCAGCTCCGAAAGGCCTTCGCCCATCCAGTCGAGATTGGCCATGCGGGTTTCGTTCTCAAAAGGAAATATCAGAAGCGTTTCGTGGCGTGATTCCGTGGCAGCGGGGCGCGCGTCCGGCGCGGATTGTCCGGGAGCAGCGCGGCCCATGATCACGGCGCCGCAAAGGGCCGCGCCCAGAACGAAAAGCCCATATCGAAAAATTCGAGGGGGCATCGCAGTCACATTGTAACAGAGGCCGCGCGGCGCGTGTTCGCGCACGTCGCGCCGTGCGGTTAACTTACACGCCCGGGCGCGTCGCGGACCCTTTCTGCTCCGCCGGAATTATGCGCGCCAGCACGGCCTGCACGTCAGGGTCGTTGATGACATCCTTAAACGCGGGGTCGGTCGCCGCCTTGGCGATGTCCTTGTAGCCTTCGTCCAGTGATTTCCGCAGATATTCCGCGCAGTGCCCGGCATCGCGCTTCTGCGCGTATACCTTGGCCATGGTAAAGAAAAACAAGCCATGGTTGGAAACCGAGCGGTCCTGCACCGTGGTGCCTGCGCGGTCGTTGCGTTCGAATATGCGCGGGTCAAGTTCGATGGCCCTTTGAAATTCGGTGGCCGCTTCCGGATATTTATTCGAATTGTAATAGGCAAATCCCAGGTTGGCGTGAGCCGCCGCCTGGTCCGGTTCGATGGCCACCGCCCCTTGATACTCGCGGATCGCCCGACGGAAATCTTTTTGGTGGTAATAAACCATGCCTAGGTTGTTCACCGCGCTCGAATATTTTTTGTCCGCCTTGGACGCGCGAGTGAAGTACTTCTTGGCCTGGTTGTAATTGGACAGGTCCAGGTACGCGATCCCGATCATGTTCAGGAAGACGGCATTTTTCGGATCGGCTTTCAACAAATCCTGATAGCTCTGAATGGCCGCATCGTAGCGCTTTTCCGCGATTTGAATTCTGGCCCGCTCCTCCTGCATATCTTTGGGGGAAAGCGCGGCGGGCGCGGTGTTGTCCGCCTGGGATTGCACGGATTGATCCGCCTGGTTCTGCGCCGGCTGTGGCGCGGCCAGGCAAGTGGCCCCGAAAAATAAAACCAGGCTCGGGAAAATCCAGTGAGGAGGATTCCATTTCATGGCGAATACCTCCGAACGACGCCGCGCTAATGTTGCTGATCTTGTGAACTTGGCGGTGCCTTGTCGGCGTCTTTCTTGCCTCCAAAGATACCAAAAATTCGCCTCAGCACGCCTTTTTTGTTCTCCTCTTCCGGCTGTTGATTATCAGCCGCAGAGGGCGGCGTGGAAGAAGGACTCGCGCCGGCGCTGCCCGCCGCGCCCGAAGAAGCGCCGTCTGACCCCTTGGCCTTATCGCCACCAAAAATATGCGATAGCCAGGAACCCGGCGCCGTATCGCCGGTCATATGCCCGCCATGCAAGGGGCAAAACTCGGTGGGTTCGGTGCCGTGGATGTACACTTCCTCGCGCGTGACCGGGCATTCCGGAGTAGCCAGCGCCAAAGACTCCGGATCGATGGTGACCTTGGTGACCCCTTCCGGCATTACAAATGGTTGCACGTCGCGATACACCGGCAAAGTAATCGCGCGCTTCATGAAATCGGCCCAGATGGGCGCCGGAGCATTTGCGCCGGAAAGGCCCAGGTCGCGGTTATCGTCAAATCCCACCCACACGATGGCCAGCAAATTCGAGGTGTAGCCGGCGAACCATCCGTCCCGCGAGGTTCCGGTTTTTCCCGCCGCGGGCGCGATGAATCCTCGCGCGCGAACGGTTGCGCCGGTGCCGTGGTCGATGACGTCCTGCAACATACTGGTCACCAGGTAGGCCACGCGCGGATCGAGCGCCCGCCGCGACCGAATCGAGTTTTGTTCCAGCGATGCTCCCTCGGCGTTGACCACGTTGCGGATGAACATCGGCTCGGTCCGCACGCCTTCGTTGGCCAGGATCGTGTACCCTGTGGCAACTTCGAGCGGCGTCATTTCATACGCCCCCAGCGCCACCGAAGGCGTCGGCTGAATAGATGGATCGAGCCCGAACTGGTGCGCCATGTCCGTGACCCGTGTGTAACCAACCAGCTCGGCAACTTTCACCGTTGCCACATTGAGCGAAAACGTCAGAGCTTCCCGCAGCGTGACCTGGCCATGGAATTTTTCACCGTAGTTGTTGGGCGTGTATTCCTTGCCGTCAAAATCGAATGTGGTCGGCTCGTCCATCACGGTCGTCGCTGGAGTCACGATAGGCTTCACCCCATCGACCGCGCCTTCAAACGCCGCCGCATAAACAAACGGCTTGAACGCGGAGCCGGGCTGGCGCCGCGCGAGTATGTGGTTGAGCTGGCTTTCGCCGTAATCGCGCCCGCCGATCAGCGCCTTGATCTCTCCCGAGTGCGGGTCCAGCACCACCATGGCGATCTGAGCCTGCGGCGCGGGCTGCCCTTCTTTTTTCCACCGCGCGTATCGGCGGGCCAGCTGCGCGTCAATGCTCTTCGCTCCCGCGTCCACAGCGTCGCTGGCCGCGCGCTGCAGCTCCGGATCGAGCGTTGTATAAACGCGGAAGCTCTGGGAGAGCAGGTCCGATTCGGAGAATCTGTCGAGCAGGTGGTCCTTCACCATGTCCACGAAATATGGCGCCGTGCTGCCTTCCAGCCCGCCGCCAACGATCTGCAACGGCGTTTTCTTTGCGCCGGCCGATTGCTCGGGCGTAATCACGCCATTCTCGGTCATCGCCAGCAGCGCGCGGTCCCGCGCCTCCACCGCCCGGTCCGGCCGCCGTTCCGAACTCGAGTAACGATTCGGCGCGTGGATGATTCCGGCAAGAAACGCGGCTTCCGGCAGGGTCACTTCGCGCAGATCCTTGTTGAAGTACGCCAGCGAAGCCTCGCCAAATCCGTGAATCGCGAAGCTGCCGCGGTTCCCCAAATAAATTTCATTGGCGTAGAGTTCAAAAATCTGCTGCTTGTTGAAGCGGTGCTCGAGTTCCAGCGCCACGACGGTTTCGGCAATCTTGCGCCGCAAGGTACGGTCCATATTGAAAAAGAAGCTGCGCGCCACTTGCATCGAAATCGTGCTTCCGCCCTGAACGCGCGCCCCATGGCGCAGATCGGCCCAGGCCGCGCCCAGAATCCGGATGGGATCAAATCCCGGATGCTCGAAAAAGCGCCGGTCCTCCACGGAAAGCACGGCGTCGCGCAAAACTTTTGGAATGTCGTTGTAGCTGATGGCGCGGCGCTTCTCGCGGGAGCTGTCAAACAAGCTGGTCAGAAGTTCCGGCTCGACCTCCGCGGAATCAACCGCGGCGCCGCTGTCCATCGAGCGAATCTTCTGGATCGCCGTGCTGCTGAAATCCACCACCAGCCGGTTCTTGCTTCCAAAATACGACTCGCTCGAGGGCCGAATTTCGATTTCATTCCCGTGCAGAACGTAGCGCCCCGGAGTCCCCGAAACGTCCAGTTCGCTGTAACCGGCGCGTTGCAGATGATTCGCCATATCCGCCACGGTAAGGGTTTCGCCGGCGTAGATCCGCAGGGGAGCGGCATAAATCCTGGCGGTGGTTTGCTGAATATGGCCGGATAGGCGCAGATCAATCATCCGGCCGTAGGAGATCCAGTAGTAAGTGCCAAACCCGGCAATGGCAATGACAAGAAAAACCGCGGTCCCAAGAAGGATGAGGCCCAACCGGGAGCCCCAATCACCCCGGCCAATTCGAATACGCAAGGTATTTCTCCGTTCCGCCGCGAAAAAACCGCCCGTCGCCCTTACGACCCCGATCCCCCACCTAAGAACTTAGATGCGCCTTCGGGGTGAACTGGAATATTCTTACATGCCATGGCGACTACCCCGAATTCCGCGAATGAGTGGCGAGGAGGATCATCGGCAGTGGCCACCGCTTACGCGCACTTGGCTGGGCGCCAGTGCCATCGAATGCCCCGCTTATCCTGGCCGGCTATAACAGCGAGGCGTTGCTCGCGGCTGGGTGGAAGTTCAGCGTCCACTGGTACACTTTCAGATCCACCGTCACGGAATAGTCGACGTCGATGCGAATGTTTCCGGCGTTGCTGATCACCTTGACATCTTCGGCTTGAACCGGCAAATCCTCTTTCTGCGCTTCCTCCATTACGGCCTGCCGGATCTGCTCGGGATTTCTGCGATTGACGCTGGCAAAACGCGCGATGGTCTGCAGGCTGTCCTGAAATTGGTATTCATTAATTAATACCGGAAGCATCATCGCTGCCGCATATATAAACGCCGCCAGAATCATGGTCCAAATAATGGCTTTAGCTTTGCCCGCCCCGCTTTCGCCATTGCGTTTCCGCGGAGCACTCCCGCCAGGGCCCGCAAGAAAATACTTGTGCCGGTCCGCCAGCCGGAACGCACCCGTTCCGGGCAACTTCGGCCATGGGAAAAGATCCATATTGTAAAATGCTAGCATCGGAGGGGAGGGGTGTCGAGAGTGAGTGCGCGCCCGGTTTCGGCCCAGTCACTTTCCACAATTGTCTGATAATAAATGGGTTGCCTGCTAAAAAGAGGTCTGAAAAGGCCTTAGTAAGCCTTCCCGAAGATGGCCAGTTCGCGGGACGCTTTTCCGCACTGGATGCATAGGCCCGTTCCGCCAGGCTGCTCCATCGGGATGCAGCGCAGCGTGGCCTTGGTCGTTTCCTTGATTTGCTCTTCGCATTTGGCGTCGCCGCACCAGTAGGATCGCGCAAATCCCTGTTCCACTGCCGCCCGGAATTCTTCGAGATTCTTGGGATCAAATGTGTGCGCGTCGCGGAATGCCAGTGCGCGATCAAAGAGCGCCTGCTGGATCGCGGCGAGTTGCTGCTCGACGGAGGCTGCTATTCCGTCTTGAGACACGAAGCTCTTCCCTTCCTTGCCCGGCCGGTCGCGCCGCGCCAGCACTACGCTGCCCTTGGCCACATCCTTCGGTCCGATCTCCACGCGTAGCGGCACGCCGCGCATTTCCCAGTCATTGAATTTGAAGCCGGGGCTTTGCCCCTCGCGATCGTCCACTTTCACGCGAATATCCGCTTTCACCAATGGTTCGCGGATTTTTTTCGCGGCCTCCAATACCAGCGCCTTCTCTTCGTCGTTCTTGAAGATCGGCACGATCACCACCTGGTGCGGCGCGAGCCTCGGCGGCAGAATCAGCCCCTGATCGTCGCCATGCACCATGATGATGGCGCCGATGAACCGCGTCGAAAGCCCCCACGACGTGGTCCAGCAGTGCTGCAGCGTGCCGCCCTGATCGAGGTAGCGGATCTCGAAGGCTTTGGCGAAATTCTGCCCCAGGTTGTGCGAAGTGCCGGCCTGCAAGGCCTTGCCGTCGCCCATCATGGCCTCGATCGAATACGTGGCGTCGGCGCCGGCAAAGCGCTCGGACTGGGATTTTCTGCCCGGTATGACGGGGATGGCCGCTTCCTTGACCGCAAAATCGGTGTAAATCTCAAGCATCTGGCGTGTTTCAGCTTCGGCTTCCTCCAGTGTCGCGTGCGCCGTGTGCCCTTCCTGCCAGAAGAACTCAAGCGTGCGCAAAAATAATTTCGTGCGCAGCTCCCAGCGCACCACGCTGTTCCACTGATTGATTAAGACAGGCAAGTCGCGGTACGACTGAATCCACTTCGCATACGCATGCCCGATGATCGTTTCCGAAGTCGGGCGAATCACCAGCGGCTCTTCCAGCTTTTCTCCGCCCCCGTGCGTAACCACCGCCAGCTCCGGCGAAAACCCGGCGACGTGGGACTGCTCCTTGCTGATGAAGCTCTGCGGAATCAGCAGCGGAAACGCGGCGTTCACATGTCCTGTAGCTTTGAAGCGACGGTCCAGCTGCGCTGTAATGTTTTCCCACAGCGCCCAGCCGTACGGCCGCACGATCATGCATCCTCGCACCGGAGCGTAATCTGCAAGCTCCGCTCGCAGCACCAGCTGGTTGTACCACTCGGAAAAATCTTCCGAGCGAGTAGGAAGCTTCAAATCCGCCATGCGCACCGGCCCTTATACGATGAAGTAACGCTAGTCAAAGCAAAGAAGCGTAGCCGAGGGTGCCAGAGGTGTCAACCAACTACGGGTATCGATTATTAAGGCTTCGAACAGTGGCTGCCAAGCTAGCATCTGCCGCAAAAATCCGAGGGAGAAAACGGGCGGGTGGCACCCTCGGGCAATTCCAAGCCTTGACAATCCTGTTTTTGCGTCGGCTCACTAATAAATATATGATTTATTTGCATCTTAAACTATAAACAATAAGAATATCAATTGGAAACCCTCGGCACGGGCGGTAAGTCGGCAGATCAAGTCGGACCATTCAGAACGGTGAAACTTAGAGAGTAATTCAGTTCGAACCCACGCGGTCGAGTTTGCAAGTGGAGGGTCATATAACCCAAAAGACCAGCCCCCAGTAAGCTAGGTTAAAAAGCCAGGCACCCATGACTGAAGAGTTCTATTTTTACGATCAGACAGCCCTGTTGGATAGGCTTTCTAAGGGCCTAAATAAGCGCGGCCAGGAGGTCGTATTCCTTGTGGGCGCCCCGATGTCTGCCCCAATCCTGTCTGGGAAGCCCGGAGTCCCAGGAGTGGAAGGCATCATCGACCTTATCCGGCACGAATTCGATGACGATGTAGCACAAGTTGCGGCGTTGAACCAAGCCTTGGAAGCCGCAGGGCCGAATCGATACCAAGACGCTTTTGTATTCTTGCAAGGTCGTCGTGGCCAGCAGACTGCCAATGAAATCGTTCGTGATGCAGTTTTGGCCGCTCGGGTTTTCACAACCGGGCCCATTCCAGCAATTGTCGGGAATTCGGCCGCTAACGATGACTCGTACCGACTAATAGATTTGGACAATCGTGGTTGGGTCTTAAGCCCTGGAACCGAAGCACTAGGAAAGCTCGTTACCAGTTATCCCGACCGCTTCGGTAGATCAATTCTGACGACAAATTTCGATCCTTTGATTGAGGTAGCGATTCAGCGCGCTTTTGGAAATTACTTCAGAACTACTCTCCATGCTGACGGGAACCTCTCGCAAACAGAGGGAACAGGCTGTCATGTTATTCACGTCCATGGTTACTGGTACGGGTCTGACACACTCCATACGGGCAGGCAACTGGGGCAATCTCGTCCGCGCCTGAAGTTGTCCCGCCTTTAGTTGAAACCTGAAAGAGGAAGTAGCGGCTCTCGGCCCGGACTCAGATAGAGTCCGGGATGAGAACTTTTCTTTGGAAAAGGAGAGCCGCTATGGCCATGAGATACCA
>Ga0210409_10003840_pt1 | contig 16529 bp, 17 predicted proteins | sample IncBWH17MmetaG_FD_161649 | JGI IMG/M metagenome (GOLD analysis project Ga0210409, IMG submission 161649) | Forest soil microbial communities from Barre Woods Harvard Forest LTER site, Petersham, Massachusetts, United States - Inc-BW-H-17-M | ecosystem: Environmental > Terrestrial > Soil >...
TCTCGCGGCGCAAAAGCACCCGAGCTGTTGCTAGGACCACCCTCGAAAGAAGAGAGGGCGCAGGGAAAGCCGGGTGCCCGTTGCACCCGCAGCCTCGCGTGCGAATGATGGAAGCACACGAGAATAGTCACCACAGGTTCACCGGAAACATCCGGCCTTCCCTGCGCAATGGTTTTAACGGCTTATTCCGCGCTCTCCCCGGTGACCGGGCTCTTTTGCCACCGTCGCCCGCAGGTCACTACCTGCAAGCTTGACGCCAGCGTCGGGGCGTCAGGACCACACGACTTCGCCGTCCGTCTTAAGCGTCGCTCGTCTCGCGAAGCTAAAGCGTCCATCGCATCCCGCCCAACGTTCGTGACGATGGCCAACGCCCCTCTCTTCGGGCGAGATGGCCGAAGTTCTAGAAGTGATTTGCCCGACGGGTTAAACGAAATATTTTTCGCGAGGGGACTGGACGACCCAAATCAGCTTGAATCTGTTCGAGAAATTAGAGTTTACACGCATGCGAATTTCGAGCCTGCGAGCGGGGGTCAGTGATCCTTTCAGCGAAAGGGCGCCTTCGCGAAAACAATCGGTGTCATCGTGAACGAATTGACCGGTGAATTTGACCCTCTGTCTCATTCCGATTGCACTTGGACCGCCGCGCCGAGGCTCCCGACGGTGCCGGGCGCGATCACGAGGTAGCGGCGCTGGATTTTGTCTTCACCGCGCACGACCTGACGGATCGGTCCAATCGCGTTGACGATCGCCGAGCCGGCCGGATTGGTCATGAAGCCCTGCAGCGGCTCCAGCACGCCGGCACCCGACGCCTCAGTCGATAGCGCCAGCACGTAGGGTTTTCCTGGTTCGAGCCCGCTCACCGAGGCCTCCAGCACTTGCACCAGGCCCTGGTCGGATAGCGAAATGCTGGTGGGGGCCCTTTCAGCTTTCCGCCCCGGTGATGCCAGCGACAACTGCGTTGACAGCCCGGCTACACCGAGCGGCTGCAGGTTCGCTGTTCCGGCTGGTTCGGGGACGATCGGCATCGAAGTCATTGCGGCGTTGCCGTGGTCGCTCAGCATCGCAATGGCGTCAGGCACGTAGACGACTGCCTGGGCGGCCTGGCCGATCGGGCTCGTCGCAATCACCTTGTTGGTCAGCGTATCGACCGCGGCGATACGGTCCTCGTTCTCGAGCCCGACATAGACCCGGGTGCCATCCCCGGACGGCCAGATGCCATGTGGCAACTTCCCCACTGGAATGGTCGCAACCTTGGAAAAATCGTCGGTGCGAAATACCTGAATCTCATTAAGGCCGCCCACGGTGACATAGGCAAACATGCCATTGGCGTTGCGAACGATATTGACGTGGTTGGTGATCGGACCGGTGTCGAGCGTCTTCAACAGAGAGAATGGCGCCTGACCGTCGAAGACCTGAACCTTGCCGGTATCTTTCAGCGTAAACCAGACTTGGGAACTGTCCGGCGTAGCGGCAATGTTGGGACAGAACGGGCTCGCCTGCCGGACCTTCCCGACGATCTTGTGGTCGGCGACGGTGATGACGTCGGTCTCGGGCACGAACGACGAGCAGACATAGCCGTATTTCCCGTCCGGCGAGAAAATCGTCATGCCGGGTCCGTTAGCAACGACAATCCGCGTTTTTTCCTCGTAGTTCGCACCATCAAGCACGGCGACGTAGTTCTCGCCCCGCACCGTCACCCACACTTCCTTTCCATCATTGGTAAAGAACGCCTCGTGCGGCGAGCGCCCAACGTAGGTGATGTGCTTAATCGAGTTGGTGGCGGTATCGATGAAATTCACGGCATTCGAGCCGATCGCGACGACGGCAAGGGTGCGATGGTCAGGCGAAAATCCCATGCCGTGCACCAGCAACTGGCCCTTGTAGAGCGGGCTGAAGCTGGCCGGCAGCGGGTCACCGAGCCGGATCACGCCGAGAAGCTTGTTGTCGACGGGATCGGTGACGGAGACCGTGTTCGAGAACTGCTCTGCAGAATAAACGCGATCGCGATGGCTGATCGGTATGTCGGGATCGGTGACAGTGCCCGGCACTTGTCCGGCCGAAACATATTGCCCACCTGACAGTGTGGTGGCGACCAGCAAGACCATCCAAGTCGAAGCGCGCTTCATGTTACGGCTCCCTGATCGCGTTAGCGAGGCGGCTGGATTTCGATCGGCTGCGGTGGAAGCACTTCGGTTGGCGAGGCCGCAGATGCCGGCAATTGTTGGCCGACCGCCAATCGCATCGCGGCGATCTCCTCCTGCTGGGTAACGATGATCTCCTGGGCCAGCCGCCTGATGTGCGCGTTGCGACCGTAGCGAAGCACGGCGACCGCCATGTCGATCGCGCCTTGATGGTGCGGCACCATCATGGCCACGAAGTCGGCATCGACGTCACCCGTCGGCTTTACCGTCATGCCGTTCATCATTTTCGTCATCGCAGCGTCGTTCTCAGCCATGAAGGGGGCTTCGGCGCTAGCGGCCGAAGTAGTCGTCGAGCAAATGTCCTGCTGCGACAGCGATCCGTCACGGGCCGAAACCAGATGTGCCGCCCCGACGACAAATCCGATCGCAAGGGTGACCGCCGCTAGCGGCGCGAAGCTGCGAAACGACCAGCTCATGTCAGGACCTCCCGGCGATTTCGTAAACAGCAAAGCTATTCCAATTCCCGGGCCGGTGTAAGGGTTACGATTTCCACTCAAGGCAATTAGCGAATTATAGCTACCCCTCTTTCCGCTTGTCCGTAGCCGTCAAGCACCCGCCACCACCGGCAGCTTTTCGATCGAGCGCAGGCCGGGGCGTCGGCGCCAGTGGATTTGCGCCGGCTCGACCGCAAGCTGAAGCTTTGGCCAGCGTGTGAACAGCGCCTCCAGCGCACACATGGTTTCGATGCGCGCCAGCTGATGACCAAGGCAGAAATGGATTCCGGTGCCGAACGAGATATGCCGGTTCGGCCGCCGCGTCAGATCGAGCTGTTCGGGATGCTCGTTTGCGCCGGCGTCCATATTGGCGGCGACGATCATCGCCATCACCCGGTCGCCCTTGTTCAGGCGAACGCCGTCAAGCTCGACATCCTGCCGCACGTAGCGCGGCTTTGAGAATTGCACCGGGGAGACGAAGCGCAGGAATTCCTCGATCGCAAGGCCGGCGCGGCTCCAGTCGGTGGTGAGCTGATCGCGCAGCGGCGGATTTTTGAGAAGCTCGAAAACCGATCCGCTGATCAGATGGGTCGTGGTCTGCGAGCCCGCCGCCAGCAGCAGAAACACCATCGACACCATTTCATCGGGACTGATGCGCCCGCCCTCCATCTCGACCCGCACCAATTCGGCGATCAGTCCTTCCCCGCCCTGCTCGCGCGCAAGGCGCAGTTGCCCCGCCAGATAGCGCCTCATCTGCATCATCACCGGGATCATGCGCAGGAAGCCGAGGGCGCTGGTGAGCCCGGTCATGGAATTCGCCCAGGCGATGAATTTCGGCCGGTCGGCCGCCGGCAGGCCCAACAGCTCGCAGATCACCGAAAGCGGCAGCGTCTGCGCATAGCGCTCGACGACGTCGGCCGGGCTTCCCTGCGCGAACAGCTCGCCCGCAAGCCCGTCGGCCAGTTCGCGAATCCGCGGCTGCATCTCGATCACCGCGCGGCGACGGAAGGCCTCGTCGACGATCTGGCGCAGGCGGGTATGGTCCGGCTCGTCCTTGTTGAGCATGTTGTCGGCCAGCGTTACGATCAACGACGGCATCCACCAGCGAAGTCCGGCCAACGCCCCGCTTTCCTTGCGCAGGCTGAAGGTCGCCGATTCCTTCAACACGCGCGCCGTCGCCTCGTATGTCGTGGTGACCCAGACCGGGCCCACGATCGGGAACCTGGTCGCAACGACGGGTCCGGATTTGCGCAGCGTCGCGATGCCGGCGGCAGGATCACGAAAGAACGCCTCGCTGGCAAAGTCGAAACGCACGGCCATCGATCACTCCCGGCTCTCGTCCAACACCTTCCGCAAAATGGGGAGCGACCTTATGGATGCAAGCGGTAGAATTAGCCTAGTGGAACCGCCGTCGCTTCAAACCGGCGGGGTGCCATGGGTATGGAACGACTCGATCGTCTTCAGCCCCCAGGCCTGACCCTTCTTGCGCTCCTCCTCGGTCCACACGATCGGCTTCCAGTCCGGCGCCAGGATCAGGCGGGCGCCGGCATTGGCAACTTCGACCCGGTTGCCGCCGGGCTCGTAGACATAGAGGAAGAAGGTCTGCTGGATCGCGTGCTTGTGCGGGCCGGTCTCGATATAGACGCCATTTTCGAGAAAGATGTCGGCGGCGCGCAAAATCTCTTCACGGCTGTCGAGCGCGTAGGTGACGTGGTGAAAGCGGCCGGGCTTGCCGAAATGGTCTCTCGTGTAGGCGAAATCGTAGCTCTTGTTCGACATCGTCATCCACATCGCGGCCTCCGTGCCGTCATTGAGCACGATCTGCTCGGTCAGCCGGCAGCCGAGATAGTTCTCGAAGAAGATGCGGTTGGCCTTGATGTCGACCGCAAGGCAATTGAGGTGATCGAGGCGGCGGACGTTGACGCCGCGCGCCGGAAACCGCTGCGCCTGGTTCTTCAGCGCCGGCGTGAGCTCTGGCGGCGCCTGGTACCATTCGGTCTCGTAGTAGAGCTCGACGATGTGGCCGTCGGGATCGCGACAGCGGAACGCCGGCCCCTGCCCCATGTCGCCATCGGTCCAGCCGATCGCGAATTCGGAGCCTTTGAGCGCGGCAACGCGGCGCTCCAGCGCCTGCGGGCTGCGGGCGCGCAACGCCATGTGCTCCATGCCTGAGGTCTTGAACGCCGTCAGCTTCAGCGAATAGCGCTCGTAATCGTCCCAGCCGCGCAAATAGACCGACTCGCCCTTTCGGCCAGAGACCGTCATGCCCATGACGTCGACAAAGAATTTCAGGCTTTCGTCGGGTTTTGGCGTCAGCAATTCCATGTGGCCGAGATGGGCGAGATCGAAGATAGGTTCGGGGTTCATTGGCATCTCTCCTTAGATCAACGCCCGCGTCACATCGTCGAACAACTCGTCGACGGCAAGAGCGCGAGGGATCAGCCCCTGCTGGGCGGCGTAGTGCGTAATCAGTTGCAGCGAGCGGCGCATGTCGTCCGGACTGAACTGCGGCGTGGCCGGTGAAGCTTTTGCGGATTCGGCAAGCAGTCGATGAACCCGTCGCACGACATCCGGATGCTTGTCGGACAATGTCTGGCTCACCACGACCATATGGTTGATCGGCAATACCTTGTGTTTGGCGAACCAGGCCTTCTCCTCCGCGCCGGCATCGGCAAACAGCGGCTTCAAGCTGGCATGCTCCACCTTCTCGCCAAGCACCGCATCGAGCTCGCCGTCGATCAGCATCTGGACAATCTGCTTGCCCACCGGCGCCCTTTTGGTCGTATCCGTGAATTCAGCGACATGGGCAGCCTCGAACGTCACCCAGTCGATCGAATTGAGGTCAACGCCGTAGTCATTGGCCAAAATGCCGCGGAGCCAGGCGCCGGTCGTTGTGGTGAAGGAGCGGATGCCAACCCGCTTGCCGTTCAGATCGGAAGGCGTCAGCATCCCCTGTTTCGCATTGGTGAGCGCGTAAGCATGCTGAAACCGCGCTACCACCGCGTTTGGCAGCAGCACCATCGGCTTGCCGAAGCTTTTCGCCATCAGGTAGGTGACGATCGCCATCTCGGAGACGTCGAACGCCTGCTCGCGGACCATCGGCTTGAAGCCTTTATTGGTCGGCGAATACTCGACGAAATCGAAGGCTACCAAATCGGACTTGATCGAGCCGTTTTTCAGCGCCGACGTGCACGCGTGGTCGCCGAGCAAGGTGCGCAGGCGCATCACCACCCTAGTCCTCCTCCGGCTCGTCGATATAGACAAGGCCGGCTTTCTTGAGCGGCTCACGCATGTTGTACATGTCGAGCCCGAGCACGCCTGAAGCCAGTTGCTTGCGCTTGCCCTCTTCGTCGGCGTGGCGCTTCTCGCTCTTGGCCAGGACCTCGCCGGCGAATTTCCTGCCGACCACCACGACCCCGTCATCATCGGCGATCACGGCATCTCCCGGGATCACGTTGATCCCGGCGCAGACCACGGGAACGTTGACGGCGCCTAGCGTCGCCTTGACCGTGCCCTTGGCCGAAATCGCCTTCGACCACACCGGAAAACCCATTTCGCGGAGCGATTTGGCGTCGCGGACGCCGGCGTCGATCACAAGCCCGGTGACGCCGCGCGCCATCAGCGAGGTCGCCAAGAGATCGCCGAACATGCCGTCGGTGTTATCGGCGGTACACCCGACCACGAGAATGTCGCCGGGCTTGCACTGCTCGACCGCCACATGGATCATCCAGTTGTCGCCCGGCTGCGCCAGCACGGTGACGGCGGTGCCCGCGGCCTCGCCGCCGGTCCATACCGGGCGCAGATAGGGCTTCATCAGCCCAAAACGGCCATAGGCCTCATGCACGGTTGCGACGCCGAGCGCGCCGAGCCGTTTGACCAGCGCCGCATCGGTGCGCTTGATGTTGCGGACAACGACCGTCTTCATATCAACTCCTCCACTGCCATCGGGAACAGCCGCTGATAGGCCTCGCCATACGTCATGGCCTTGCCCGAATTGCGCCCGCCCTGCATGCCCCGCTGTAGCGCGACCCGCTCGTAATAGGCCCAGAGATGCTTTTGGGCTGCAAGGATCTCGAACGTCTTGCGCTTGATATCCCAGACCTCGTCGATGTTGAGGATCACCTGCGGCTTGAAATTGCACATCTCGGGTTGATGCGGCTCGAACAGGAATACCGGCGGTGCGTTGTAGCTGTACTCGGCTTGCGGCTTGTGGCCCATCGCCTGCGCCACGATGCGCGCTTCCTGCGCATAGGCGGTCGCGGCCGGATGATCGACATTGTACGGGTCCTCCAGCGAATGCGTCAGCACAAAGCTTGGATTGAGCTCCCGATAGATGTCGATCAGGCGTTCCATATGGGCGTCGGTAAGGCGCAGCGGGTAATCGCCGGCGTCGAAGAACTCGATCTCGGCGCCGAGCGCGGCCGCCGCCCGTTCCGCCTCGTCCTTGCGGCCGGCCTTGACCTTTTCAAGCGTCATGCCCGGCTGCTTCCAGGCGAACTGGGATTCGCCGCGCTCGCCGAACGCCAGGCAAACGATCTTGACGCGATAGCCCTTCTTGGCGTGCAGCGCGATCGCGCCGCCGGCGCGCCAGACGAAATCGCCGGGGTGGGCAGAGACAACGAGGCCGGTTTTCATGGGATGATTAGCTCCCTCTTCGGATTGGTTGGATCGTGTTTGTCATGACGAGCCGCGGTCGAACTCGAATAGCCGGGCCGGATTCTTGACCAGTATCTTCTCTTGAAACTCAGGCTCGGGCGCAAACAGCGGAATCAGGTCGACCAGGTCGCCGTCGTTCGGCATCACCTTGACGTTGGGGTGAGGCCAATCCGTGCCCCAGATGACCCGGTCGACCGCCGTCTCGACGATCCGTCGCGCGAACGGTACCGCGTCCACAAAGGGAGGACCGGCTGAAGAGACCCGTTCGCAGCCGCACACCTTGACCCAGCACTTCTCGTCCCGGCGCATTAGGTCGATCAACGTCTTGAACGGCAGCTGGTCCAGTCCATCCGACGCCTTGACTCGGCCCATGTGATCGATGGTGTAACTCACCGGAAGCCGCGCCAACAGTTGCGCATATTCGGGAAGATCGACGGCGTCGAAGTGCAGATCGACATGCCAGCCGAGCGGCGCGATCATCGCGATCACCCGCTCGAACACGCCCTTGTCGGGAACGCCGCCGAGATGACGCACGAAGTTGAACCGGCAGCCCCGGAAACCTCCCTCGTGCAGTTCGCGCAAGCCCCGTTCGGTGATGCCGTCATCGATATTGGCAACCGCCCGGTAGGCGCCGCCGCTTGCGGCGATCGCATCGAGCGCGACACGGTTGTCGGTGCCATGCACGCTGGCGTTGACGATGACCGCGCGGCCGACGCCAAGTTTGGCGTGCAGCGTTCTGAAATGTTCCAGCGGCGCGTCGGGCGGCGTGTAAGGCCGATCCGGCGCATAAGGGTATTTCGAGCCCGGGCCGAAGATATGGCAATGCGCGTCGCACGCCAGCGGCGGCAATTTGAATTTTGGCGTTTTGGTATCCGGGTCGGGTCCGGGAATGGTCGGCTTGAACATGGCTTTGCGTCACCCGAGACGCTGCTTGACGATCAGGGCGAGCGGCACCGTATAGAAGACGTGCGACATGAAGCCGCCAATGACCACGGTCGGATCAAGGTAGTTCGGATGATCGTTGGTGGCGATTGCGATCGCGGCATGCATCACGATCCAGAGAATGGGCGCGAACAACAACGCCACCAGCGTCGCTTCATATCCGCGACGGCGGAAGTACGGCCATGCGAAGGCGAACAGCACGCCCCAGGCGAGCACAAAAAAGAAGTGAATTGCCGTGCCGAGAACGTAAGATAACGCCCCAAGCGAATCTTGCACGGCCTTGCCGAACACCAGGCCCGTCGCATTGCGCGGAATGCCGGCCAGCGGCATCAGATGCTGCACCCCCACCCAGACGATCGCTTCGTAAATCCAGATCGTGACACCGCCGACAAGGCCTCCGAGCAGACCGGCGCGGACGATCCGCTTGGTCTCGGTTGTATCCATCGTGCCGTGGGACGTGAGTGTGCTCATGACGATGCCTCCTCCATTGCAGTTGCAACCTCGTTCAACGGGCTGCTTCGGTACCCGCGCTGCTGACACGCTTCATGGAGCAGCCTTACGTCCTGGTATGCTCCGCGGCACCACGCCGCGATGGCGCCGGCTGATCAAGTGCTGCCGCTTGCAGCGAGGCAACGGTTGCCCGCACCAGCTGTTCGATCGCATTTCCCGCGTCCGAACCGTCGGCCTCGCCGCGCGACAGGCGGGAGACCCGTTCAGGCGTGACCAGCGTGTAATAGAGCGCTCCCAGCAGAAAGTGGCCGCGCCAGACGATTTCCGTGCGGGCGACGTGCGGCAAACTCTCGTGGATCGCATCGATAAAGGCGTGACTGGTATCGTCGAAGGTCTGCGCGATGATGCGGCGCGCCACCTCGTTGCCTTCGGCCGACATCACCGCGCGCAGCCGCGTGAAGCGCGCCCCTCCGCCCGCGAGATCGCTGCCGGAAGAAAATGCCGGCAGCACATAGGCGCGGACGATCGCCTCCAGCCGATCCTGCAAATCCCGCACACGCCTGGCCGCCGCCAGCAACTCGGAGCGCCTGCGGTTCATCGGTCCGCAATGGCGGTTGTAGATTTCGAGCAGCAGGCCATCCTTGGTCTTGAAATGATAGGTCACGCTGCCGGGATTGGCGCCAGCGGCCTGCGCAATGTCCCGAACCGACACCGCGTTGAAGCCGTTGGTCGAAAACAGCTCTTCCGCGGCGCACAGAATCGCCTCGCGCATATTCGGCTTGCGGGTTGCGGCGGATTTGCTGGTGGATTTGCGCAGCATCAATTTGTACTAATGTACAAAAGATTAGGTCTGGTCAACAAAAATGATGGGCGTTAGTACTGGATCCAAAGCAAACCTTTGTCGCGCGGTTTGGGCGGGCGATCACCGCGCGATGGGTTACAAAAACCAAGAACAAGGGGAGCGCTATCTGTATGCTTGGCCTGATCAAGAAATCCGGCTGCCTGGTCGCGGGAGCCGCGGCGCTGCTGGTTGCCGGCATCGCACACGGCGAAAATCTTTCGAACCAACCCGTCCAGATCGAGAAAAAGCTGCTGGCACCCACCGGCCGCTTGCGTGTCGGCGTCTATCCGGGCAGCCCGACCTCGATGGTCGTCGATCCCGCCACCAAGCAAACGCACGGCCTGGCTTACGACCTCGGACAGGAGTTCGCCAAGCGGCTGCAAGTGCCCGCCGAATACATCACATTCCAGCGTGTTGCGGACATCGTCAGCGCCATCAAAAACGGCGAGGTCGATTTCACGATCACCAATGCCACGGCCGTGCGGGCAAACGATGTCAGCTTCAGCCCGACCCTGCTATCGATCGAGCTTGGCTATCTCGTTCCCGCAAGTTCCTCGATCAGGGAAGCCGGCGAGATCGATCGGCCGGGCGTTCGAATAGGAGTTACCAAAGGCAGCACGTCGGAGCGCACGCTGCCTGCAAAATTCAAGAGCGCGACGATCGTTCCGGCCGAAAGCGTCAAGCTCGCGGTCGGGATGCTGAGCCGTGGCGAGCTCGACCTATACGCAACCAACAAGCCAACGCTGTTCGAAATGTCTGATGCCATGCCGAACGCCCGCATTCTGGACGGCAATTGGGGCCTCGAACATCTGGCTGTCGCGATCCCGAAGGGACGCGACGAAGCCCTGCGTTTGGTTGGGACGTTCGTAGAGGAAGTGCAATCCAGCGGGCTGCTGGATCAGATTGAGAAGCAAGCCGGACTGCGCGGCGCCGTCAAAGCAGAGCCCAAGTGAGCCGGACAACAGTGAAGCCATCCGGTGCTGCAATTGCGCCCTCAATCTATCCCTATTTGTGCGCCGCCAAATCGCTCGCGATCTCGCGCAATGAGGCGCGTTGACAGTCTGCATATGAAATCAATCACACTTGCGATAGTTTAATGCTGCGGAAAATACGACGTACGCGTGTATATTGCGCGGCGGATCCAGCCTGCAAACGCGCCCGAAGAGAGTGCGCCGGCCGCATCCCCAGGGGGCAATCTGGATGGCGACGCAGAGTTCAGGAAATACGCAATCCGCCGTCACGCCGAACAAGCCAGTCGTCACGATCCGGGCGCTCGACGGCAATCTGGTGGTCGAGACGCCGATAACCCGTCCGGAGCGGCTCCAGCGCCTGGCCCAGGAATGGATGTACGTCCTGCGCGTCCGCTCGCGATGGGCCAGCGATCCGGATTTGCGCAAGTCCATCGGTGCGCGGGCACTGAAGGACCTGGAGGGCGTGGGCATCTCGCGCGACCGGCTGCAACGCCTGGCAACGGTTGACCGGATCGAAGTCGAGCTGCACGACTGGGTTCGGGACGATACCGCCGCAACCCAGGTCCATGAGGCGGCGTCCGAGATTCCCTGGGAATATCTGCTCAGCGCCGGGACGCGCTGCGAAGGACGCTTCCACCCCTTGTTGATATCGCGGTTATTCCGCAACGGCATGTCGGCCGTGGTGCCACACCCGCCCACGAGCGTGCTTTTTGTCGAAAGCGCACCAGGCCGGCTTCAAGAACTCTACGAATTTGATTCAGAAGAGGAGCGCATCGGCGCTGCCGTGGGCGACATCGGCAAACAAAAGAAACTCATGGAAATCCTGGCGACGCCCCAGCTATCCGAACTGTGGAACAAGATCCGAACAACGAAGAAGAGTTGGGAGGCGATCCACGTTACCGGCGTCGATACGCATCAGACCGCCCGGTTCATCGACAATTTTTACAAGGATCTCGAAAGCAACAAGCCGAGCATCTTCAAAGAGATCATCAATGCATCCGGCCGACTGTGCGACGGGATGCTTCTGCGCGAAGGCGGCGAGAGCGAGCGACCGGTCTGCTACGGCGATCTGGCCGACACGCTGGTCAATCCCAAGGCGCCGCCACGTGTTGTCACCTTGAACCTGTACTATTCCGGCGCGCGGCTGGCCCGTGAACTGGTCAAGCTGGGTGCGCATTCCGCGCTCGGATTTCTCGATGAAATCGACGACGAGTTGGCGGAGCTGTTTTTCCAAGCGTTCTACTGGCAGTGGTGCCGTCCGGAAAATGACCCTTTGGCCGTTCCACGCGCGTTTTTGCAGGCATGGCACAAGATGCCCAGCGACGGTCTGCACGGCACTTCGATCGTGATTTGGATGGGCCGGAGCATATTCGACCCGCCAACGGTTTCCGGAAAAAGCGCCGGTCGAGCGCCACAGCAAAGAAGGTGAAGCGATGAGCACGCGTCCGACACGCAGGAGCCGTCCGGCGCTCGCCGACACCGCGATCAACAAACGAATCCAGGTCGACTTGGGAATCGACGACGAAATCAACTACTCGCTGCTGCATAACAACAGGGAATTACTCAATAAGCTGACGCTGACCAAGCTGATCGCAGGACCGGTCGAGGACATCACGGTCCAGGTGGAATTGTCTGTCGGCGCCGAGAGCTATCCCTATCGTTACACGATCCCGATGTTGGAAGAAGTGCAGCTTGCCCTGTCGTCCCAAGTGAAGATTCCGCTGACCGCGAACCTGCCTCGTTCGCTGCACGAGCGCGTGCAGTCGACCGTCTACGTGAAAGTCACCTGCGGAGGAAGGACCGCATTCGAAGATACCAGACGAGTTACTCTCATTCCCGTGGATGAATGGCTCGATGATACCGACAACAACCCCTGGCTGCCCTCCTTCGTGCTGCCGCGCGATCCGGCCATTCTGGCGATCATCAATGCGTCGCGGCGGTATCTGGTCGGCATCATGGACGATCCGGGGGCAGGCTTCGACGGCTACCAGGAAGAGGCCGCCGCGGTAGACCTGCAAGTACAGGCCGTGTGGACTGCCCTCGTCACGAATACCGTTTTCAATATATCAACCCGCCCCCGGCCTATTCCAGGCAGACCCAGCGCCTGCGCACACCAACCGAGATTGTGAAATCGAATACGGGCACGTGCATCGACCTCGCGCTGCTGCTCGCGTCTTGCCTTGAGTATATCGGTATCTATCCGGTCGTGGTGCTGCTGACAGGACATGCGTTCGTCGGTTATTGGCGGACCGACGCGGCGCACGATGATCTGGTAGCCGTCAATACCGTCCCGTCCACGGTTCCTGAGGTCGGAGACAAAATCGCGCGCGAGGCGGGGTTGCCATACGTGGATTCCTACGGGTGGCGACTGACCAAGCTGAACTATGCCGAGATCATGGCGTATGTCACATCCGGCGATCTGGTGATGCTGGAAGCTACCTATCTCACCGGGGCTTACAGCTTCAAGGACGCCAAGAAGGAAGGAAGGGCGAACCTCCGCAGCCGCAACGAATTCGACAGCCTGCTCGACATTCAGCTCGCGCGCACGGTGACGCCGCCGGTAACTCCTCTCCCGATCATCAACGAGTGAATCAAACATGCCGCTGTACCTCACCGAGGACCCCGGAAGATTCCTGTCGCAGATCAATGCCTCGGAGGACCACGAGGAGCTCTTCAAGGATCTCTATGTCGGGTACGACGCAGACAAGGAATCAGTCGCGGGATTGCGCCGACGCCGACGGCGTGCCTCCAATACCCAGGACGATCCGATCAAGACCGTCTCGCTGATCGAAGAAGACGGCGTCCTCTATTGGCGGGACGGCATTCCCGGGGCCGATTTGCCGTCCCGTCGCCGGGCTGGACGCAGCAGTGAACCGACGGCCCCCGGCGGGACGCTGGTACTGGCGAAGCAGTTTCCGGTGTTGGAGCCAAACAAGGTAGTGGCCGCCATCGGGGCGATCGACACGCGCCTCAACCCCTCGATCAACGCGTCACTTCATTCGCGGCTACGACAAATGCAAGGCGGCAACGGCAACTTCGCCCTCAGCGACGCTGACGTCAGAGGACCGTTCGAGGGCCGTACGCTGCTGTTCGTGCACGGCACCTTCTCGAACGCCGCGAATATGCTCGAGGAGTTCAAGGCAACCCAGCCCGGCCGCGACTTCCTCAACGGCGCCATGAGCGGCGTGAACAAGTTTGACCGTGTGGTTTTCTTTGAACATGCGACGCTGGCGGTAAGCCCGGTGCTGAACGCGCTCGAACTCGGGCGAGCGTTGGCCGGCTCGTCAGGACAGATCGATGTCATTGCGCACAGCCGCGGCGGGCTGATCGTCCGCTGGTGGCTCGAAGCATTCGGAGCCTCGCTGCGCGTTGCCGGCAACCAGCCGATACGCGTTATGTTTGCCGGCTCCCCGCTGCACGGCACATCACTCGCCGCTCCCGACAAGCTGCAGCACGCAATGAGCTTGATTTCGAATATTGGCACCTTTGCCGAGAAGACTTTGCAGCTCGTGGGTGCCGCAAATCCGTTCCTGTGGGTCGCCGGCAAGCTCGTCGAAGTGGTGGTGTCGGTGACTGGCGCGCTCGCCAACACGCCTCTGCTCGACGGGCTGGTGGCGCTCATTCCCGGGCTCTTCGGCCAGTCCGCGGTCTCCAACAACTTCGAACTTAACCTGTTGCGGCTCGGGCCTTGCGCTGTCAGCCCGGCTTATTTCGCGATCAGATCGAACTTCGAGACGCAAGATCCGGGGTGGAAGTTCTGGCAGAATTTCCGTGCCACACGGATCGGCGACATGGCGGCCGATGTGGTTTTTCCTGGCCCCAACGATCTTGTGGTTGATACCTCATCGATGACGGACCTGGGCGAGTCAGACTTCCAAATCAAGGTCTCCGACGATATCTGCGATTTCGGGACCCAGGGCGACGTCTGGCACTGCAATTATTTCCGCCAACAGAAGACGATCGACTATATCACCGCAAAATTCACCTGACGCCGCGCAACGACAGGCCGCTGGCGTGCCGCCGGAACAGCGCACGCAATTTCTTCCGGAGCGGGCCAAGCGGCCGCGACGGTGCGCCGAGCTCGCCGGATGGCGCCACCAGATAGGCCTGTGCTTCGTCCGGAATGACGTGGCTCGCGTATCCTGCCTTCGCAAGCTGCTTCTCCAGCGCTGTGGTGTCGTAGGCGCGCATCGCCTCGCGCACCGCCTCGCGATAGCGGTCGTCGATGAAAAACAGCGCGTGCGCCAGTTCGTGGGTCAAGCTGTCCTTTGCTCCGGAATCATAGACGCCGATCACATAAAATCGTTCGCGCAGGTCTTTGAAGAGCCCCAGCAACTGCGTCTCTTTTTCGTTCAACGGATCGAACTTTCCTTCATAGAACGGCTGGAACGCCGTCGAAGGCACGTTGAACCCCGACCAATCCTGGTAGTAGGTGAAGTTGCCGTACCGCTCGGCATACCAATCCATGTATTGCTCGAGTGAGAAGATCCGGCCGTGAAAGCGCGGCGATTCGTAGTGTTCCTGGACCCGCAGGAAGGTCGCGGTCAGCTGATATTGGGTCTTGAAACGAAGCAGATAGATGCCTTTGCCGACCTTGCTCTTGGCAATTCTCATCGACATGTCATTTCCGATGGCGCCCGGTCACTTTGCGTTAGCCGGCGCATGCACGTGCCACAGGTCCGCGCGCCAATTCAGCGCGATCAGCAGCATAAGCGCTAAGCCCGAAGCCGCATAGAGCGTGGCGGTCGCGGCAAATCCGATCAGGTCGATCAAGCTGCCGGCCGCCAACAGACCCAGCGGCAGGCCATAGATCACCATCATGCGCACACCCATCACCCGGCCGCGGAAATGCTCACTGGCACTGCGCATCAGGATGACCGCGATCGAAATCATGGTCAGGCTCTGCGAAAAACCTGCCAGCACCAGGCAAGCCATCGCGGCCGGCACGGTTTGTATCTGCGCGAACACCAATAGCGTCGCGTACCACATCACGATGGCGCCGATCATCAGCCGAGCGACGCGGATCCCCCCGGTCAGGCTCAGCGTCATCGAGCCGATCAGCGAACCGATCGCGAAACTCGCGGAGAGATAACCGAGTGCGGTCTGCTGGGCGCCGTAAATCTCGCGCACGATAAAGGGCAGCAAGCCGTTGGACACCGGATAGGCGGTGAGGTTCGCAAAGAACGCGATCCACATCGCGGCGCGCATTCCAGGCGTCGTCCAGACGTAGGCGACGCCTTCCTTGAGGTCGCGCAGCGGCGAGCGCAGCGCGACATCGGCGAGCTCGTCGCTGGGGTGCGGTTTCGCCGGCGCCACCACGCAGAGTGTCAATAGCGTTGCGACGAGATAAAGGGTGACGATCGCCACATAGGCCGGCCCGATCCCGAGCGCGGCGAACAGTCCGGCGCCGCTCAGCGCGCCCGCGATCCGCGCGGTGTCCATCGTGGTTCGCGAGACGCTGATGGCGCCGACCAGGAGATCGCGCGGCATGATGTTGGCCACCAACGCGCCGCGCACGCCGAGATCCGACGGACGGACCAGCCCCATGACCGCCACGATGACCATAACATAGGTGGGGGTCAAATGGCCCGTCAGCGCCAGCGTCATGAGCGCGGCCGCGAGCACGGCGTAGGTCGCGCGCATCATGGCGAGGAGATCGCGATGACCGATGCGGTCACCGATCACGCCGAGCATCGGCGCGATCAACGTGCCAACATAATTGAGCGAGGCGAGCAGCGTCAGCAGCAACACCGATCCGGTCTCGACCAGCACGTACCAGCCGAGGATCAGCGTCTCCATCTCGAACGCCCACGATGTGAGCAGGTCGGCCGGCCACTGAAAGAGATAATTCCGGATGCGGAAGGGTGCCAGCGCGGAAGACCGCGCAACCCCGCTCAAAGCGCGCTGACGCGGTTCATGCGTTCCACCCTGCCCTGTTTCTTGTTGGATCAAGATTTACAGCCTCGCGGCAGACGTGACCAGCCCCGCCGGTTCCGCGAGGCCGCCGCGCCCGGCCAAGGCCCCGGTGCCAAGG
>Ga0210409_10003841_pt1 | contig 16523 bp, 16 predicted proteins | sample IncBWH17MmetaG_FD_161649 | JGI IMG/M metagenome (GOLD analysis project Ga0210409, IMG submission 161649) | Forest soil microbial communities from Barre Woods Harvard Forest LTER site, Petersham, Massachusetts, United States - Inc-BW-H-17-M | ecosystem: Environmental > Terrestrial > Soil >...
GCGTGGGTCGATCCCGATTTATTTGTGCGCTGATGCCCCAGTGGCTTCAAGTCCCGCCGAGCATGTGGTCCACGGCGGACGGCTCCATGGGGCCCGGGGCTGCCATGGCGGCCTGACGCAGGCGCGCGCTGTGCTCTTGGACCGCCGCACCCGAAGGCTGCATCTCGATCTGGCCCTGGAAAAACGCGCCTTCGCTGATGCCGACCCGGGGTGCGAACACATTGCCCTTGACCTTGGCGGTGGCGCGGATGTTGACCGATTCGGTGGCGTATAGGTCGCCCTCGACCTTGCCATCGATGAGGATGACGCGGGCGCGAATGTCGCCCTTCATGGTGCCATCGGTGCCCACGGTGAGGCTCTGCGTATGAGTGATTGAGCCTTCCACGCTGCCCTGGACGATCAAGTCCTCTTGCGCCGACAATTCGCCGCGGAATTTCAAGGTGGGGCCCAATACGGACGCCCGGCTCGCCCCTTCCGGAGCCCTGACCTCGGGTGAACGCGACTCTGCCGCACGCGGTGCCGGCGATCGCGGCTCGAGTCGCGGCTCGCGCGGCTCGGGGCGCGTTACTGAGGGTTCGGGTGCGCCGGGGCGGCTGGAGTTGGAATTCATCATGAGATCATCTCCCTCAAGAGGTTTTTTAATAAACCACGACATTGTCTAGGCGGCGCTGCCGGAGGCCTTGGGCGGCCGGTTGGAATCGTGCTGCCGTCCCACGGTACTGGACGCTTGGGCGGCCTTTTTCCCGTTCATATCGATGCTGCCGCTGAAATTAGCGCCTTCAATGATGCTCACCGTGGGGGCAAAAATGTTGCCGCAAACCTTGGCCGTCTCCTTCACGAACACCGATTTCTCGGCCTCCAAGTCGCCGTCCACCGTGCCTTCGACAATAATGAGCTGCGCCTTGATATTCGCCTTGACGGTGCCCTGGGGACCCACGGTCAGGCGCTGGGTATGCGTGATCGAACCTTCGACACGACCCTGAATCAGGAGATCTTCCTCGGCGCTCAAGTCGCCCTTGAAAAAAAGCGTGGGACCAAGGATCGACGCTCGCTCGGTAGCGCTGTTATAGGGATTGCTCATTCGAGGTATCTCCGTGGGCGTATGTGTTCGGGCAGGCATGCGCAGACTACCTGGCATAATCGGTTCGGAAGTGAGATCTCCCTCACGAAACCCCGCGCTGTAAAAAATCCCCGGGCTTGATTGTCGCCAAAAACCGACGCCCCAGCGCCTGCGGAGGACCGTCACAAAGGGGGCGGGCCGGCGTGCCCCTGGATCAGGGCGACCTTAACCTGAGGCTGATGGCTGGGCTGCCGCAGGTGCAGCCGCAGGGTTGGCTTTTTTGGCGTTGGATTTCTTTGGCGGAGGCGGAACTTCGATCAGCGATACCAACGGACAGCGTTGCCCGCGGGTTCGAATCGAGCTGAACTTATCGAATGTGCCGTTCGAGTTCGGGATGAACGCCATATTTTGTACAAATGCCAGATTGATGCAATTGCCGAACAGCGTGGCCTTGTACCACTGGCGGGCGCGGGACTCGATCAGCACGGTCTTGTTGTCGACCACCTGCCAATTCCAGATGCCGCCCTTGTTGGCAAAGGGAATCTGCCCTTCTCGCGGCGCTTGATCGGCGGCTCCCGCCCCTGCGGGCGCGGCAGGCGCGGATGCGGGCACGGCCGGGGCTGAGGGCGCAACGGGTGCTGCGGGTGCATCGACCGCCACTGCGGCCATCGCGGCAAGCCCAAGCAAGCTGGTCAAAGAAACAATCGCAAGAGCTTTGGATCTCTTCATGGCGGTCCTCCGGTTTTGGCCGCCGCCCGCGCAACATACTCATTCAGGCTATGCGCCAGCGACACAAAATCCGACGGAATCATGATTACCGTGGTGCTGTTGTTCTCGGCGCCCACTTCGGAAATCATCTGCATGCGCCGCAGTTCGAGCGCGGCGGGATTTGCGGTGATTTGCGCGGCGGCGGCCGACAGCTTCACGGAAGCTTCGAGTTCTGCCTCGGCCTTGATGATGCGCGCGCGTTTTTCGCGGATCGCCTCGGCCTGCATGGCCATCACCTGCTGCATGGCTTTCGGCAACTCCACATCCTTCATCTCGAAGCGCTGCACCTCCAGGCCCCACGCTGCCGTTGCTCCGGAGATGTTGTCCCCCAGCAGCGTGTTGATCTTGTTGCGTTCCTGCAGGATTTCATCCAAATCGTGCTGGCCTATGATGTTGCGCAGTCCGGTCAGAGCCAGCTGATATACGGCCGCCGGAGCATCGGCCACTTCGATGACTGCTTTAGCCGCATCGATGATCCGATACCAGAGCACGGCGTTGACTTTGATGGTCACGCTATCGCGGGTGATGGTTTCCTGCTGCTCCGCCGAGACGGTGCGGGTGCGGATGTCGATCCGCACGGCGCGTTCCACGCCCAAGGGAATGATCCAGTACAGGCCGGGTCCACGCAGCCCCTTGTAGCGTCCCAGTCTGAATATCACGCCGCGCTCGTATTCCTGCGCGACGCGCAGACCCGACAGCGCCACCACGACCAGCGCGACGATCAATATGTCGAGGATGGGCAATCTTGAGCTCCTCTGCCGGAAGCCAAGTTTACCGCGATCCTTAAGCGCCCGTTCAGCTACTCGATGCTTTCGCCGTGCAGTGAGATATCCAGGCCCTCGCGCTCCTGTTCCTCGGTGACGCGCAGGCCAATGGTCATATCGACGACCTTCAAGATGACGAAGCTCGCTACAAAGCCATAAACGACCGTAAAACCGACTCCCTTGAGCTGCACCAGCACCGAACCGTCCACGCCGCTGATCTCCTTGCTGACGAACACGCCCGTGAGCAGCGCGCCGATGATGCCGCCGATGCCATGTACGCCGAACGCGTCCAGCGAGTCGTCATATCCCAGCGCGTGTTTCAGCGAGGTTGCGCCGATGAAGCACAGCACCCCGGCTGCGATTCCGATGATCACCGCGGGCGTGGGACCGACGAACCCCGACGCCGGCGTGATGGCCACGAGACCTGCGACGGCGCCCGATGCAATGCCAAGAACGCTGGGCTTGCCCTTGCTGACCCATTCGGCAAACATCCAGCCAAGCGCGGCAGCCGCGGTCGCCAATTGCGTCACCAGCATCGCCATGCCGGCCCTACCGTCGGCAGCGCCTGCCGAGCCCGCATTGAATCCAAACCAACCCACCCATAAGAGCGACGCGCCCATCAGCGTCAAGGTCAAATTGTGGGGCGGCATCGCCTCTCTGCCGTAACCCAAACGCTTGCCGAGCACCAGGCAGCTGGCGAGACCCGCAATGCCCGCGTTGATGTGTACGACAGTGCCGCCGGCGTAATCCAACACCCCCGCGATGTTGAGCCAACCCGTGGGCTCCCAAACCATGTGGGCGATCGGCGCATACACCAACAAGGACCAGACGCCCATGAATACCAGCATGGCGGAGAATTTCATTCGATCCGCAAATGCGCCGGCGATCAACGCCGGAGTGATGGCGGCGAATGTGAGCTGGAACATCGAATACACGGTTTCGGGTATGGTCAACGCCAGATGCGACACCGACAGCTTGTTCGTCGGGTCATGCATGAATGTCATGCCGTTGAACAAGGCGCGGCTCGATCCGCCCAGGAACTTGCTCCCGGGGGTAAATGCCCAGGAGTAACCGATCAGCCACCACAGAATCGTGACCACGCAAACGATGGCGAAGGTCTGCATCAGGGTCGCCAGCACGTTTTTCTTGCGCACCATGCCGCCGTAAAACAGCGCCAGGCCCGGTATCGACATCATCAACACCAAAGCCGTCGATGTCAGCATCCAGGCGGTGTCACCCGCGCTGATTTTATCGACGCCGATCAAGGTGGGCGCGGTCGGCTGCGGAGCGGCGGCAGGTGCCGTGACCGGTGCCGCCTGCGCGGTGGTGACGGAAGCACCCGGCGTGTCATCCGCCCACGCCGCGCCCATACTCAACGTCAACACTGCGAGACAGGCCAGCAACGGCAGCTTTTTCATCATATCCCCTATAAGTCTAAATGGCGCTCGCGCCCCGCTCGCCCGTGCGTATCCGAACGACCTGCGTGAGATCGAAGACAAAGATTTTTCCATCCCCTACCTTTCCGGTCTTCGCTGATTTTACTATCGCTTCGATCACCTGGTCGACGAGCATGTCGTCAACCGCGATTTCTATTTTGGTCTTCGGCACGAACTCAACGGCATACTCGGCGCCGCGATAGATCTCCGTATGACCGCGCTGCCTGCCGAAACCTCGAACTTCGGTGACGGTGACTCCCTGTACGCCGACCTCTCCGATCGCCTTGCGAACGTCGTCAAGCTTGAACGGTTTGATGATCGCGGTAACGAGCTTCATCCAATAACATCCTTCGTGCAGCCATCGCTGCGTGGCCGCAAGCACCGCTTGTGCCAGCCGGGAAGTATTGAACATGATCAGCAAGTTAGGGCGAGGCGCGAAATGCCGCGCGTCGTCTTTGCACCGAACCGGGGCGGCACGAGTGGTTGCATGCATTAATAAGAGGCGCGCCGCGCCCGAATCAACGCAGCGAGAACTCCAACCGCACCATTCCGCCCTGGTTCTTAGCCTTATCGTTGGCAACCAGAAACACCCGCTCCGGATCAATCTGTGTGCCGGTTAGCAAGGCCTGCTGAAAGTTCGCCGCTCTTTGTTGCCCCAAGGCCGTCAGATCGGCATCGCTGACCGCAATGTGCTGGCGCAATTCGCCGCTGAGGAACTCGATTCTGGCCGCTGTTATCTCCGGCTTGGTCTTCAACGCGGCGATTGATTCAGGGTATTTGGGCTCGCCGCCCACATTCTTGGCATAGAGTTCGTCGAGTACCTTGAGCCGTGCCGCCGGTTCCAATTGATCAAACGGCGGCGGGCCGGGCGATTTCCCGCGGCTGCGCGCCGCTTGCGCCTCCTCGATCTCTGCCTGCAACTTGGCGTCGATGAGGCGCGGACGATCGAGATCGCCGACCACCGCAATCGGCACCTCGATCTTGAGCTGCGGGCGTGCATTGAGGGCTTTGACCATGGCCTGCGCCTTGGCGACAGCAGCGGCATCTAAATCTGCCGTGCCCGGCTTGAAGTCGACGAATTGCAGATCCGGGCCCCCGCCAAACAATGAGCCCAGCAATGCGAAGGGCGCCGTCACCGCCTTCTCCAGAATGTTGACGAAGACTTTCCAGATGATGGGCGCCAATCTGAACTTCGGATCATCGAGCGAACCATTGACGGGGAGATTCAGGTCGATGACCCCGTCGCGGTCCTTGAGCAAGGCAACCGCGAGTTTGATCGGCAGGGATACCGCATCCTTGCTTTCGGTCTTGGCGCCGAATTCCAGCTGATCAATGCTGATGTGATGCTGCGCATCGAGCTTGCGGCCATCCACTTTGTAATGCATCTCGGTGCTCAACTTGCCCTTGCTGATGTTGTAGCCGGCAAATTTTCCGGAATACGGATTGAAAGTGCTGAGTTCGATATTGCGGAAACTCAAGGTTATATCCGCATACAACGCCGGCCCGAGTGCACTGACCTCGCCGCTGATCGACACCGGCGAGAATTGATCCACCGAACCCTTGATATCCACCTTGGCGCGGGAATTCTCCTTTGACGACAATCCGAGCACCGTGCCTTCGAGGTTCTGGATACCGGTGGCGAAATTCGGCGTGACCGACAGATCCGCGAAATTCGCCTGCCCCGCCTGCAGCACGATCTTTTTGATGGTCATGGGCATCATGGGGGGTCCCGGCGCCGCGGTTGCTGCCGGCGCCGCGGCTGCCGCCGGCTTGCTCGCCTTGGCAGCTCGCTTGGGCTTGACTGGTTGCGCCTCAGGCGCCGGAGCCGTTGCCACCACTTGCGCACCGCTCGCCCCTGCGGGCGCAATCACCGTGGCGCCGGGGGCCGCGAGCACGCGCTCTACGTTGATGCTGGCGTCGGGCTCGATGATCACTCGCGCATACAGTTTGCGCGCGAGGATTTGATCGATGTCGAGCCGGTCGGGATCGCGTTGGTAGTTCAGGCCCTGAATGTCCAGGCGTTCCCAATCGATGAAGCTCTCGTGCAACGCGTTGTCAATGGTATGTAATCCGGCGATGCTGATGTCACCGCTGAGCTGCAGCGTGGGTTTCTTCGCGCCGTAGCGCACCCTGAGATTGCCGCTCGAGGCTCCTGCAAGCAGCGTCGCCGAGGTGTATTTCGCCAGGTAGGATTGAATCACCGGCATATCGACGCCCTGGAACTTTATGCCCAAATTTGCGGCCAGCGGCTGCGGGGTGACATCCCCGGTCAGGTTCAACGTACCCGTCTCATTGATCTTGGTGTCCAGGGCCAGGGTTATAGACTTGCCAAGATCCAGGCTGGCGCCATCAATTGTGAGCGATAGCGGCGCCAGGATCAGCTTTGCTGCCGGCCGGACGCTGCGATCTTCGGCGGAAATGCTCGCGTCTTTTATCGCGAATTCGCGCAATTCAAAACGCCACTCCGGCCCTGCCGGCGAAGTGGGCGCGGCGACCGGCACCACGGCGGCGGGCGCGGGAGCGGCATTACCCGCCGCGGCCGGCGCCGGCGCCCCGGATGCTGCCGCTGTCGCGGCACCCGGCGTCATCGCGAGCTTCAGCAGGTTAAACGACCAGTCCGGCTCCAACCAGGTAAGAATTTTTGCGCCGGTCACCGTCAGTGAATCGGTGTGCGCGTGGCGCGTCGCAAGGTCCACCGTGGTTCCGCTCACCAGCAACTCGGGGACCGTGATCCAGTCGGTGTCCGCATCCCTGGGCCGCACGGCGAAATCGGACAATGCCACCCTGGATACGTCCAATTTCAAATCGACGGCGTCGCGCAAGGAGAATTTATAGGTCGCGTTCAAATCGATCTTGCCCGAATTGACCTGGAAGTTCAGGCGATCTTCCAGATACTCCCATATGGTGTGCACCTGAAGTCCATCGATACGAAATTCGCCGTCCGACTCGATCGGTTGAACCGAAACATGTCCATGCCACTCCAGCCGCTCACCGAGCTTCGATGAGCCGGTAAACGTGAAGCGTCCGCCCTGCACCCCGGTGGTGAAGTCGCGCAATTCAAAATTGATCGGCTGCAATTGCGCCGCAAAGCGCGACGGCCGGCTGCGATCGTCGTAGGTCACTAATCCTTGAGAGACTTTGAACGAGCGAAACCTGATGGCTGGTACCGCCTCGCTCTTCTTCGGCTCAGCTTCAGGCTTCGGCGGCGCTGACTTTGGACGCAAGTCCAGCAGATTCAGGCGGCCGTCCTTTGCCACCACGGCGTTGACATAGGGCGAGGCGATTTCGATGCTGCCGAAGGTATAGGCGCGGTGCCAAATGGACGAGGCCTCGAAGTCGACGAAAAAGCGCTCGAAACCCAACAGCTTGTCGCCGCCCGGTTCGCGCAGCGAGAAATTCTTGATTTCCAGCTGCAGCAGAAACGGGTTGATGCGAATGCCGCCGATCTCGGGCTTCAAACCGATCGTCTTGGGAATCTCATCCAGCAACGCATTGCGCAACAGCTTCGGCGCCAGCCAGAATCCCGCGAGCGCATACACGCCAATCAGCAGCAGCACTGCGGCGGCAATTCGAAACAATCTTGATCGGGTGAATTGCGGCACGCGTCCATCCTGACAATGCGGCCCGGTACTCTGGCTTTAGTCTACCTCACCTTTTATTGCGTTGGATCAACCGTTTGCGCTTGCGCACCTGCCGGGGCGTCAACGGATTTCGCTTGCCGGCAAACGGATTCTCCTCGCCGCGGAATGCGATGCGCACCGGCGTTCCCTGCAAATCGAAGGCCTTGCGATACACGTTGACCAGATAACGCCGATAGGCATCCGGTACATGATCGGTCTGATTACCGTGAATCACCACCACCGGCGGATTTCGGCCGCCCTGATGCGCATAGCGCAATTTGATGCGGCGCCCGCTGACCAAGGGCGGCTGATGGCTTTCGATGGCCGCCTCGAGTACACGCGTCAATTCCGGAGTTCCCATGTCGCGCATGGCGGCGGCATGGACTCGGCGCACCTCGGCCAACAGCTCGCCGACGCCGCTGCCGTGCCGCGCCGATATGAAATGCAGCGGTGCGAAATCGGCGAATTGCAGGCGCTGTTCGATCTGCTGGCGTATCAAGTCGCGCTGCTCCATGGGAATGTTGTCCCATTTATTGACGGCCAGAATCAGCGCTCTGCCTTGTTCGATGACGGTACCCAGCAGGCTCGCGTCCTGCTCGGCAACGGTATCGTGAGCATCCATCACCACCACCACTACGTGCGCGGTTTCGATCGCCTGCAGCGTCTTGATGACGCTGAATTTCTCGACGCCCTCCGCGACGCGCGACTGGCGCCGCACGCCGGCGGTGTCGATCAGCGTGTAGCGCTCGCCGTCGCGCTCGAACGGTACCAGCACGGCGTCGCGCGTGGTGCCGGGCTGATCGAAGGCCACCATGCGGTTCTCGCCGAGCAGGCGATTGATCAGCGTGCTCTTGCCGACATTCGGACGTCCAATCACGGCCACCTTGATGCCGTGCACCTCCGGACCATCCTGAGGATCCGGGCTCAAGCCCGCAAGGACGGTCTCGAGCAGGGAAATCACGCCTTGGTCGTGGGCTGAGGAAATCGCATGCGGTTCGCCCAGTCCCATCTGGTGAAAGTCCGCCACCGCCATGTCCTGATCGAAACCTTCGGTTTTATTGACCGCCAGGAACAGCGGCTTGCCGCTGCGGCGCGCCAATTGCGCGACGAATTGATCCTGAGGCGTGATTCCGGCGCGGCCGTCCACCATCACGATGAGCCGGTCCGCCTCGCTGATGGCGCGCGCCGTCTGTTCGATCATCAGGCTCTCGATGGCGCCGGCGCCGGCGTTTTCGACCAGGCCGCCGGTGTCGACCACGATGCAGGGAACCTCGGTACGGCGGGAGAACCCGTACTGCCGATCGCGCGTGAGCCCGGGAAGGTCCGCCACCAACGCATCGCGCGTGCCGGTCATGGCATTGAACAGGGTCGACTTGCCCACATTCGGCCGACCGATCAATGCGACTACCGGCAGCATTGCCTACTGCGTCGGGGGATGGGTCGGGGTGGCGGCGGGAGGAACTGTCTCGGTAGAAGGAGGCACGGCGGCGTCCGGCGCAGCTGCAGGCGCAGCTGCAGGCGCCGCGGCAGCCGCGGACGCGCGAGGAGTGGCTCGGAACCCCGCCAGGGTCCCGCCGTCGGTCAGCACCACGACGATGTTGTTTGCGCCGACCAGCGGATTGGATACGCGCTGTTTGCTGGTTCGCACCCTCGCGACAAACGCGCCGGTGTTTTTGTCGAGGTAATGCACATAGCCCTGAAAATCAGCGATGGCGATGGCGGTGCCGAGCACCACCGGAGCGCTCAAAGCACGCCGCCTTATTTTATCGTTGCGCCACAGCTCGGCGCCGTCGCGCTGCCGCATCGCGATCACCGTACCATCCGACTGCGTGACGTACAGCTTGTCGTCGTCGACCGCCAAGCCGCGGTAGCTCGACATATCGTGCGACCACCAAAGCTGCCCGGAATCAAGCGCCAGCATTGCCGTGCGCCCCTGATAGCCGGCGGCAAACACGTTGTCGCCGACCACCCACACCGCGGAATCGATATCGTCGAGCCGGTCGAGTTCGGTGCGGCCGTGCGCCGATGCCAAGGTGGTGTCCCACAGCGTATCGCCGGTGGTGAGCGAGACGGCCATGACTTTGCCGTTGTCGAATCCGCTGATCGCCACATCCTTGGCGAGGGTTGGAATCGAAGTGCCGCGCAAACTCAGGCGCGGCACCTGCTGCTCCACCGACCAGAGTTCCCGGCCGTTGTGCGCATCGAAGCCGCGCAGCCGGCCGTCAACGGAGCGCAACACCACGACGTTTTCGCCGATTGCGGGAGCGGATAGCAGCTCGGAATTGACCTTCGCGCGCCACAGCTCACGGCCGGTGGCTCCGTCCAAAGCGACGATCGCCCCCTTGCTCGTGCCTACCACGACCATGCCGAAGCGTGCGGCGGGGCCGGCGGATAACGGCATCTTCAGCTTCTTGACCCAGGCACGCTTGCCGGTTTCGAGCGACAGCGCGAGCAATTCGCCCTGATGATTGGCCGCGAATACCAGGCCATTGTCGAGCGCCGGGCCCAACCCCAAGCGCAGCACGATCTGTTTCTTGCCGCCGCCGAGGTTATTGCTCCAGATTTTCTTCACCGGCAGCGTTGCCGGAAAATCCACCAATTTCGCCGGCGGTTCGACGTCTTTGTCCTTGGTGCAGCCGGCGGCGATGAGCAGCAGGCCCAAACTCACGGAAAACAATAAGCGCATCAGGGTTTGGCCTTTTCGTTGGAGGCCAGATCGGCCAGCTTGAGTTCGAGCAGCGCGCCATCCGCCCCGCCATCGCCGGAACTCAAGGCGGCGCTATATTCGGCAATGGCGCCCGAAATATCCTTCTTGGCGTAAAGTGCATCGCCATGGACCTCGTGGTAGCGGCCGGCAAAACTCCCCGGCGTCCCCGCGGCGAGCAGTTTGATGGCATCGTCAGGTTTGCCCTGATCGATCAGCACTCGGGCAAGCCGCAAGCGGGCGATCTTCTTGAGCTCCGCATCCTTGGAGTTGTTCATCACCTCGGTCAACGGCACCGCGGCATCTGCAGAATGGCCGTCCTCGACGTTCATTCGCGCGATCGCCAGCTGCGCCTGATCGGCATACGGGGAACCCGGGAAATCCTTGACCAGCCCGTCGGCAATTGCCCGGGACTTCTTGTGATCGTCGGCTTGCATTGCAAAGGTCATCTGCTCGAACTGCGCCGCAGCCTGCAATGCGCGCTCGTTCTGATGCGACCTGTAGAACTGGATCCCATACCAACCGCCGAGGCCAAGGATGAGTCCGCCGACGATCCACGGGGCGTATTCCTTGAACATGTGTTTGACAGCTTCCAGCTGCTCATCGTCGGTCAAATATTCTTCTGCCATGGCTACTCCGCTTGCTCCGCCCTGAGACCCAATAACTTGCCTATGCGTTCACTGATTCGATCCACGGGGCATTCCTCTTGCGCCAACTCTTGGCGCAAAGCCTTCACTGCGACCACCCCACGCGCCACCTCGTCATCCCCTAAAACCAGCGCAAATTCAGCACCGCTCTTGTCCGCGCGTTTGAACTGCGTCTTGAAGCTTCCGCCGCCCAAATTGATCTGCAGGGCCAAACCAGGCCATGCATCGCGCAATTGTTCCGCCAATTTGAACCCCGGGATCTCCGTGCGTTCCCCGGCCAGGACCAGATAAACGCGCGGCCGTTGCGGCTGCAGGCTCAAATTCTGCTTCTGGAGGAGCATGACAATGCGCTCTTGCCCCATGGCCCAGCCGATGCCGGGGGTATCGGCGCCCCCCAGTTGGGCCACCAAACCGTCGTAGCGGCCGCCTGCGCACACCGTGCCTTGCGAACCCAAGGCGTCGGTGGTCCACTCGAATACGGTTCGAGTGTAGTAATCCAGTCCACGGACCAAGTGCGGTTCCACATCATACTCGATGCCGGCGCTTTGCAACCGCGCGCACAGGGATTGAAAGTGCTCGCGGGATTCCCCATCCAGTGAATCGACGATGCGCGGAGCCCCGGCGATCATGCGCTGCATGGCCGGGTTTTTGCTGTCGAGAATGCGCAGCGGGTTGCCCGTCAAGCGCCGCTTGCTGTCCTCATCGAGCGCGTCGCGGTGCGCGCTGAAATATGCGGCGAGGGTCTCGCGGTACGCCGCTCGCGAAACCGGCGTCCCCAAGGAGTTCACCAGCAGTTTCACCTGGCCGAGCCCCAAGCGCTTCAACAAACGATGGGACAGTAGAATCAGCTCGGCGTCGACATCCGGTCCCGCGAAGCCGAAGGCCTCCGCGTCGATTTGATGGAATTGGCGGTAGCGGCCGGCCTGGGGCCTTTCGCGCCGGAACATCGGTCCCATGCACCATAGCCGCAGCCGCCCTTCGCGCAGCAATCCGTTGGAGATCACCGCGCGCACGATGCCGGCAGTCGCCTCGGGTCGCAGCGTGATCTGATCCTCACCCTGGTCGACGAAGCTGAACATTTCCTTTTCGACGATATCCGTGAAATCGCCGATGGAGCGCTTGAACAGTTGGGTCTGCTCGATCACCGGAACACGGAATTCTTCGTACCCGTAGCCGGCGAACACCTCGCGAGTGATGCGCTCCAGATGTTGCCAGGCCGCGATTTGCGCCGGCAATACATCATGCACACCGCGGAGGGGCTCGATGGTCTTGTTCAAGAGCCCTCTCCGATCAGCCGGTCGGACGCGCGCTGGACGCTTGCACGCCGTGCGCAGGGTCGCTGCGCGAAGGGTCGCCCCGCGAAGGGTCGCCCCGCAAATCGCGTCGCAGAACGCCGTCGGCGCCCGCCTCGAACCGGGCGACGTCGCCGGCGAAAAATTGCGGGCCGATGGCAACCACCCGGTCGTTGATCTCGAGTTGCACGCCGCTGCCGAAGCCCAGGTACACCCGCATGGGCGCCGTGCCGGCAATGGTTTTCACACTGTTGGCAAGCCCGGTGCCGGCATAGGTGCGGCGGCCCGTCGCATCGTGCACATCCACCCACGAGTCCGCCGAAAAGCTCAAACGCAGACGTGCGCGGCCTGCGCCGGGCACCGCTGCATCGGCCGCGGGTGCGGCTGGGTTTGGTGCGGTCGCCGCGGGCGCGCCGAGCGTCGCGGCAGGCGCGGACGGAGTTTCGCGAGCCATGGCCGGCGCGGCGGCCGCAGTGGGGATCACGGCAGCGCCCGCAGCCCGCTCCGGCGCCACGCTCGGAGGCGCGAGGCTCGCCGGCGATTCGCGCGCCGCCGCCGGCACATCGGCCGCATGGCGCAGCGGCCCGCGCTGATGCCACGGCTTCCACCACAAAACCCCGAGCAGCAGCAACACCGCCGCCGCGCTGAGGGCGATCTGCTGCGTATTCAAATTCCTCGCGGGCGGCCCTTCGGCGCGCGGCGCGTGCATCAGGGTGGGTCCGGCAGCGGCCGCCTCGCCCGGTGCCGGCAGGCGCGATTCATAGCCGGCCAGGATTTCCGCGGCCGGCAGGCCCAACAATGCCGCGTACTTCTTCAAGTGGCCCTTGGCATAAACCGTCGGCCCAATGCGTTTGTAATCGTCCGCCTCGAGCGCCTCGATGACCCAGCGGTCCAAGTGCATTTCGTCGGCCGCTTTTTGCGCGCTCAATCCTCGCTGCTCGCGCGCCGCTTTGAGGCGAGCTCCGGGCGAGGCCGCGGGCTCGCTCATCGATCGACGCCGCTGCGCATATTCTTCGCCTGCTGCGAGTCGGGAAATTCCACCTGCACGCGGCGCGCGAAAACCGCTGCATTGACCGCGTCGCCGAGCTTGCGCTCGGCGCGGAATCCCAGCCATAGGATCTCGGGAGTGGGCTTGTTCACCGCGAGATAGCGCTGCACGGTCTGCAGCGCCTGCGCCGCATCGCCGCGGTCGAACGCGACATTGCCGGACTGCAGCAAGGCCTCGGGCATGTTCGGTTGGATCGCGAGCGCACGACTGAAATATTTATCGGCATCCAGCAAATCGCCCGAACTCCGGGCACAGACGCCGGCATTGACCAGCGCCACCTCGGGTGTCTGATACAAGGGACTCTGCGCCACCTCGAGGAACAGCTTTTCCCCGGCCGCGGTCTTACCCGTGCGGCAAAGAAATCCCGCGTAGCTGTTTGCGATGTCGGGATCCTGTTTGCCGAGACGCATGGCCGTCTGGAACGCATGCTCGGCCTTCGACATCTCCTGAACACGCTCGTACACCAGGCCCGCAGTTTCCTGAACGATTGGATTCGAGGAATCTTCCTTGAGCGCCTTCTCGATGCGCTCGCGCGAATTGGCAAGCTGGCCGAGCCTCATATATTCGATCGCCAGCTGCATGTTGGCCTCGGCGGCTTGGGCTGGATCCTTTTTGTAACTCCGCACCGGCGGCTGGTAGGTCGGCGGAGCTGATTTACAGGCCGCCAGCAGCGATGCAAAAATCAACGCCAGCACCCAGGTAACGCGAATGTTTTTCGTACCGAGCTCCATTTATATTTCCAGCGGCGCGCGCGCCTCCACCTTACGTTTCGTGCCGAGCCGCACCAGCGTGCGATCCGTCACTTTGCCCGCCAGCTGCCCGCATGCCGCGTCAATATCGTCGCCGCGCGTTTTTCGCGTGGTGGCGATCACGCCGTGATCATTCAGGATACCGCGGAAGCCGGCAATCGCGGCTGCCGGCGAGCGGCGATAGCGCGTGCCTGGAAACACGTTGAACGGAATGAGATTGACCTTTGCGGGGCGTCCTTTCAACAGCCGCACCAACTGTCGCGCATGCTCGGGTTTATCGTTGACGCCGTCGAGCATGACGTATTCGAATGTGACGCTGCGGCCATTCTGCTTATCGATGTAATGCCAGCAGGCGGCCAGCAATTCATCGATCGGGTGTTTTCGATTGATGGGCACGAGTTCGTTGCGCAATTCATCGTTCGGTGCATGCAGAGAAACCGCCAACGCCACGTTGCACTCTTCGGCTAATTTGTAGATCTGCGGTACCAACCCCGAGGTGCTCAATGTTACCCGACGGCGCGACAAATCGTAGCCCAAATCGTCCATGAATATGCGCATCGCCGGCACCACATTGCGGTAGTTGGCGAGCGGTTCGCCCATGCCCATGAACACGATGTTGGTGATGGCGCGGCCGCCGCTGTCGGCGGCGCGTGAAGCGCTGAGTTCGCGCTGTGCCAGCCAGACTTGACCCACGATTTCCGCAACGCTCAAATTGCGATTGAAACCCTGCTGCGCGGTGGCGCAGAAGGTGCAGTCCATGGCGCAGCCCACCTGACTCGAGATGCACAAGGTGCCGCGATCGGGTTCAGGGATGTAAACGGTTTCGATTCCCTGCACTTGGTCCATGCGCAGCATCCATTTGCGCGTGCCGTCGCTCGATACTTGTTCGGTCACGATTTGCGGCACGGTGATTTCGGCTACCTCGCCGAGCTGCGCGCGAAAGCCCTTCGCAAGATCGCTCATGGCGGAGAAATCGGCGGCACCGCGCCGATATATCCATTTCATCAGCTGCCGGGCACGGAACGGCTTGGCGTCCAGATGCTGCGCCACGAACGCCTCGAGCTGCGCTCGCGGCAGCCCCAGTAGATTCACCCGTTCGCCAGCCACCATGCCTCCTCCAAGTCGCCGCTACGCTAGCGCGTCCGCGGGCAGAGCTCAATTTCGCGGAAGAAGTAGCCGATTTCGCGTGCCGCGGTGTCCGCGGCATCCGAACCATGAACGATGTTCTCATCGATGCTTGAGGCTAGATCCGCGCGAATCGTTCCCTTGGCGGCTTTTTTCGGATCCGTGGCGCCCATGACTTCGCGATTCTTCGCGATGGCACCTTCGCCTTCGAGCACTTGAACCATCACCGGGCCGGAGGTCATGAAGCGGACCAGGTCCTTGAAGAACGGCCGCTCGCGATGCACGGCATAGAAGCCCTCCGCCTCCGCCTTCGATAGCTGCATCATGCGCGCCGCCACCACTTTCAAGCCTGCCGATTCGAAACGGCGGTAGACATCGCCGATCAGATTCCGGCCGACGCCGCCAGGTTTGACGAGGGACGGGGTACGCTCGATGGGCATGTGCAAAACCTCGCTGGGAAATCCGCCCTACGGGGGCGCGACAAAGACCGCGAAGTGTACTGGAGCCAAGGCGCTCAGGCAATCCAGATCGGTGCCGAAGTGTCTGTATTGCTTGGAAAAACCCGCCCTTGCCCCGGCGGATCCAAAGGCTCAGACGTTGAAACTCTCGCCGCAGCCGCATTCGCCCTTGGCTTTGGGATTGCTGAACCTGAACGCCTCATTGAGGCCCTGCTTGACGAAATCAACCAGCGTGCCGTCGATCAACGGCAGACTTGCGGGATCCACCACGACCTTCACGCCACGCGCCTCGAAGACCGCATCATCGGGATTGATTCGATCGGCGTAGTTCACCACATAGGCGAAACCGGAACAGCCGGTCTTCTTGATTCCAACCCGGAGACCGACGCCGATGCCGCGTTGCGCCAAGTGAGTCCGAACCCGATCAGCAGCCGATTCCGTCAACATGATCGCCATTCCGCGCGGTCCTCAATGATTCAGCCAAAGCTGGAGATATACATAACATGCTTGGGGGCGATGCGCACGGAACCAAGGCGCGTTTTCAATTAAGCTTCGGTTATTCCAAAACGGCCGCTTGATCGGTCAACTCCACCTTAAGTTACCGCTCGACCTTGAGTCCCGCGTCGATTGCGGCGAGCCATGCGTCTTCGACTATCAGCAAGCGGCCGAGTTTCTCCAAGGGAACGGCAAATTTGAGGCTGATGGCCTGCACGCTGTCGGGCAGGCGCCGCGCTACGGGCTTTCCGACCGCCTGCTCCGCCACCCAGGCGGCCGCAGCGATGGTATGCGGGCAGCCGAAGGCCAGGAAGCGCGCGTCAGCGAGATTCCCCGATGCAAACTTTAAGTCGAATT
>Ga0210409_10003842_pt1 | contig 16522 bp, 13 predicted proteins | sample IncBWH17MmetaG_FD_161649 | JGI IMG/M metagenome (GOLD analysis project Ga0210409, IMG submission 161649) | Forest soil microbial communities from Barre Woods Harvard Forest LTER site, Petersham, Massachusetts, United States - Inc-BW-H-17-M | ecosystem: Environmental > Terrestrial > Soil >...
AAAAAAATCCTTTCCGATCCAATCGGCGCCCACTACGACACCCGCCTGCCCGACCTTCCCTGGTCGCGCCGCATCCAAATCCCCTTCATCGCCGCCGCCGTTTACAGTGTGATTCGCATTCTCGGACCCACGTTGCGTTACGAAGTCCTCGGCTGGCAAAACGCCGAGCGCGTCCACGCCTCAGGCAAACGCTGCATCTGGGCCTTTTGGCACCGCGTCATCGTCCCGATTGTCTGGTGGCATCGCAATCACGGCGTCGTGGTCATGAACACCACGGCCTTCGACGGTCAGTGGACTCGCAAGGTGATCGAATGGCTCGGCTTCGGCACAGCTCAAGGAAGTTCCTCGCGAGGCGGCCTCCGCGGCCTGGCCGTCATGGCTCGCCGTCTCGAAGAGGGCGTCGATTGCGCCTTCACTATCGACGGCCCGCGCGGCCCTCGGTACATCGCCAAACCCGGCCCGGTCATGCTTGCCAGAAAAACCGGCTGCCCCGTCCTCGTCTTCCACATCGGCGTTGACCGCGGAAAAACTTTCGAGAAAACGTGGGACCACTTTCTGCTTCCCGCTCCATTCGCTCGTGCCGTAATCCTTTTCGCTCCGCCGATCTACGTGCCGCCCGATGCCAACGCGGAAATCCTCGAAGCCAAGCACGCAGAAATGCAAGGCGAACTGGAGCGCGTCCGCGACATAGCCGAATCCTGGTTTTCTCTGAGTGAATCAGACCGTCAAAAGCATCGCGCCGAATTTTCGAAATAGTAGGACAGACATTCCTGCCTGTCTTCGCTACTCAATCCCCATTCCCAACCCGTTCCCCCAACTTCACCGGCACATCCATCTTCTTCCCGCCTCGATACACTGTTACGCTCACCGTATCCCCGGGCCGCTTGCGGTTGAGAACCAAATTCATATCCGACTGACTCCCAATCTTCTGCCCGTCAATCGCTACGATCACGTCGCCGCCAATCATGATCCGCTGCATACCTGCCTGTGCTGCACGGTCTCCCCCATGCAACCCAGCCGTGGCTGCAGGTCCGCCCTTCGTGACTGCCTCGATCAGCAATCCCTCTTGCACCGGAAGATCAAGCGCCTCCGAAAGCCATCCGCCCACGGACAAAGTCTGCGCGCCAAGAAAAGCCTGCCGCACTCGCCCTTCGGTCATCAAATCGTGCGCAATTCTTTTCGCCGTATTCACGGGAATCGCAAAGCCAATCCCCGCCGTCGTCCCGCTCGGCGTATAAATCGCCGAATTGATCCCAATCACTTCGCCATGCGAATTGATCAGCGGCCCGCCGGAATTTCCTCGATTGATCGCCGCGTCCGTCTGAATGGCCTCGTCGATCAACGTCGTTTGGCTAGTCTGCACCGTTCGCCCTAGAGCGCTAACCACCCCTGTCGTCAGCGTGCTCTGAAATCCAAAGGGGTTCCCGATCGCCAGAACTTTTTGCCCCACCTGCAGCTTCGACGAATCCCCCAAGGGCAGCGCCACTAATGGCTTTCCTTTCGGCTCTATTTTTATCAGTGCTACGTCGTTGCGCTGGTCCGCGCCAATAAACTTCGCCACATACCGCGTCTGGTCGCCCAGCACCACTTCGATGGACTGCGCTTCCTGCACCACATGGAAGTTCGTCAAAATATATCCGCGCGGATCAATTACGAATCCGGACCCCGCCCCTTCCACGGGCACTGGGTCCATAAAAAAGTCATATTCCGTCGCCTTCGTCAGAACGTTGGCCACCGCCGCCGACGCCTGCCGGTAAACCCGCACGTTAATCGACTCGTCGTCGGTCAGCGCCGCGTCCCGTGCGGAAACTTGCGCCACCTGCGCTCCCGCCTCCGCCGTCCCCGCCCCGGTTCCCAATGGCAAAGCCTCCACCTTCCTCGGCTGCCGCTGTCCCCAACGCCCTCCAGCCCAATACGCCCCGGCAATAATCGCCACCGCCGCAACCGCCAATCGCACCGCATTCGACGCTCTTCCCGCACTCATATTCGCAATCCTTCCTCGAACCCACCTAATTCCAACGATACCACACGCAATTTCCTGTAGGGGCACGGCACGCCGTGCCCGCTCTTCACTCTGCTCTCCACTTAGACGCTCGCATTCGTCCCACGCCTCAACTTCGCCACCAACCCCCCCACCTGCCGCCGCGTCTCCTCCAACGACCCCGAACAATCAATCTTCTCCGTAGCGCATTTCAACTTCTCCTCCACCGGCCACTGCGCCGCAATCCGCCTCCGCGCCTCAACCTCGCTCAATCCCCGTGCTAGTAATCGCTCGATCTGCTGCTCAGGCCGGCACCACACCACCACCAATCCATCCAAATTTTTCTTATATCCCGCCTCTACCAGCAAAGCCGCCTCGACGAACGCCGCATCCTTCACGCCACTCTTCTCCCATTCCGAAAATTTCCGCGCCATCTCCTCTTCCACTCGCGGATGCACAATGGCGTTCAACCGCTCCAATTTCCCGCGGTCCGCAAACACCAGCGCCCCCAGCTTCCCGCGATCGATACGCCCGTCCGCCCCGGTCACGCCTTCTCCAAACTCGCACTGAATCTCTTCGAACGCCCGTGTCCCCGGCTCCATCACTTCATGCCCCAAGGCATCCGCATCAATCACATGGAATCCCAACTCGCGCAGCATTCCCGCAACGGCGCTCTTGCCGCTGGCAATGCCGCCTGTAAGGCCGAATCGCTTCATTATTTGTTTTTACCGCGCACCCGAGCCAGACGGCCCGCCCGCCGAAATCGTCCGCGGAATCGCTTTTGCCCGCCGCATCCGCGCCGCCTTCACCGTATTGCTCATCAACATCGTAATCGTCATCGGCCCCACGCCCCCCGGCACCGGCGTCAACGCCCCCGCCACATTCACCGCATCCGGATGCACATCCCCCACAAGCGCATTCCCCTTACCCCTAAATTTTTCCAACCGGGCAGGGAAGTTCTTAAACAATCTTTCCGCTTCGCCAGAATCCGTCACGCGGTTCGTCCCCACATCAATCACCGCCGCCCCCGGCTTAATCCAATCCGCCTGCACAAACCCCGCCTTCCCCATCGCCGCCACCACAATGTCCGCCCCGCACACCACATCCGCCAAATTCTTCGTCTTCGAATGGCAAATTGTCACCGTGGCGTTCGCATGCATCAAAAGCAAAGCCATCGGCTTCCCCACAATATCGCTGCGCCCCAAAACCACCGCATTCGCCCCCTCAATCGCAATGTCATTGCGCCGCAAAATCTCCATACACCCCGCCGGCGTGCAAGCCACCAACCCTGGCCTACCGCTAACCAACCTCCCCAAATTTACCGGATGAAACCCATCCACATCCTTAGCTGGATCCACCGCCTCCAGCACGCGTTTCGTATCCACTTGTGGAGGCAATGGCAACTGAATCAAAATCCCATCCGTATCATTGTCCCGGTTCAAATCCTCCACAATCGCCAGCATCTCCGCAGTAGTCGCGCTAGCCGCCGGCGTAATCAACCCACTCCCCATCCCCAACTGCTCGCAAGCCGCAATCTTGCTTTTCACATAAAGCTGCGAAGCCGGATCGTTCCCCACCAACACCGCCGCCAACCCCGGCCGTATCCCCGCCGACGAAAGGATCGCCACCTCATCCTTCAACTCCCCAAACATCGCATCCCGAATCTTCGCCCCATCCAATGTTTTCGCCGTCATTCCATCCCCTGTAGTGGCCGGTCTTCAGACCGGCTCTTGTCATCTTGCAATCGCTCGCCGGGCCGTTGCCGCGAGCTCCGAACGTAACAAATTGTCCTCCACTTTGCCCCCTCTGTCACCCCAGCCCACACCTACGTGGTGGCTCAGTTTCCGATTGCCGCGTTAGCCAGGCACTATCGGAAAGTAGGGTGCGTAAAGGAAATAAGGATTATTGACGCAGAGCGGCGCGAGTTTCGGCCAATTTTTTCTGTCACTGTTTTAAGTAACGAAGCGCAACACATCCTGACTTAAAAATCTTGGACTCAACAAGTTTTAATTGTAATTTCTCCGGCAGGCTAATACCTTCCAGGAGCCGTCTCCCTTCTCCTGCAATTATTGGCTGAACGACAAACTGATATTCATCAACTAGACCAAGCTCTATAAGTTGTGAAGGGATAGCTACACCGCCGATTAAAATATTCTTGCCTTGTTCCTGTTTCAATTTAAGTATTTCGTCTTGCAGCTTCGTGCGAACGATTCTCGTATTTCCTTCAGCGCTGTCTAATGTTTGTGAAAAGACAATCTTGTTGATGGAATCAAAAGTGTCAGCAAATTTGATCTCTGCTTTGGTCTCAGAACGATTTTTTGCGACATCCGGCCAATAAGGAACCATCAATTGATAAGTTTTACGCCCAAAGACGAGCAGGTTAACATCTCGCATGAGGTGCGTATAATATTCAAGTAGTTCTTCATCAGCAATCGTTTTGGTGTGGTCGCAGCAGCCATCTAAGGTAATGTTGATTGCGAAGATTACATTTCTCATTTTCGCCTCGGATTGAGCAACATGGTCTTCGAACATTAAACCAATAACTTTGAACCGCGCGTCACTGCGAAATAAGGATAGGTGCATCCAACTGGAAAAGGCCGTCCCCGATATTGCTGGCTTTCGTTGGCGGTGAACTGTCTGTGCCTTCGCCGAGCAGCCGGACGTGTAATTCTACCGTAGAGTCCTCGTTCCTATTTTCAAATAGCAGTATCACAAAAGTTGCTTTGGCCTGGTTTGTCGGGTTATCGGAAACTGACCCAGCACCCAAGCTCGTCATCCCGAGCGAAGCGAGAGATCTGCTTTCTCTTTTCCGCGTGTCTCAGCGCACTCTGCGCCTCTGCTTTATCTTTTTCTTCTGTTTCTTCTGCCGCCTCGCCTCATCTTATAATCTCCCCATGTCCACCGGCGCCTCATCCGTTCCTTCGCCGTCCCCGCACCTCCGCATCCACTCCATCAACATCTACGTCCGCGACCAGGACCGCAGCCTCCGCTTCTACGTCGACCAACTCGGTTTCCACCTCGCCTACGACGCCCAACTCCAATCCGGCGAACGCCTGGTAGCCGTAGCCCCTCCCGACGGCCAAGCCGTCCTCACCCTGATCGCCCCCAAACCCGACTCTCTCGATTTCAAACTTATCGGCCGCTCCACCCGCCTGACCCTAATCACCGAGGACGTTCTCGCCAAATACCAGGAATGGTCCAAACGCGGCGTCCGCTTCCAACACACCCCTCGCCTGCGCCGCATCAAGTTCGATCCTGCCAACTCCAACACATCCCGCGGCCCCATCCAATCCCCTCTGCTCGGCGAAGAAACCACCGTCTGGGGCGGCGTCACCACCCGCTTCCGCGACCCCGATGGCAACACCTTCTCCCTCGTCAGCTTCGACGAAATCACCCACGCCCTCGAAGCCCAGCGCCGCGCCACCGCCGCCAAACTCGAACTCGACCGTCGCGCCGTCCAGGAACTCGAAATCGCCAACGAAGTCCAATGCCGTTTTTTCCCCCAAGTCCGCCCGCCAATTCAAGCGCTCGACTATTCCGGCCACTGTTATCCCGCGCGCGCCGTCGGCGGCGACTACTACGACTTCCTCGACCTCGGCCCAGACCGCTTCGGCCTCGTCATCGGCGACGTTTCTGGCAAAGGCATCGCCGCCGCCCTCCTCATGGCCAATCTGCAAGCCAATCTGCGCAGCCAGTGCTCCATCGCGCACGATTGCCTGGAAAATATTCTTCGCGTCGTCAACCAGTTCTTCTCGCAAAACACTCCCGACGGCGCCTTCGCCACTCTCTTCTTCGCCGACTACCATGTCCCCAGCGGCCGCCTCCGTTACATTAATTGCGGTCATCCGCCCGCACTCATTCTCCGCTGCGACGATTCGATCGACCGCCTCGACCCCACCGCCACCGTCCTCGGCATCTTCAAAAAGTGGGACTGCGAACTAGGCGAACAAACTATCCACCCCGGCGACACCCTGGTCCTCTACACCGACGGCATCACCGAATCCTTCAACGAGTCCCGCGACGAATACGGCGAAGCTCGCCTCATCGAGTCCCTCCTCCGCCACCGCGCCCAACCCTCCCAATCCCTCCTCCAAAATATCGTTGCCGACGTCCGCCTATTCTCCCCCCACGAACAACACGACGACATCACCCTGATCATCGCCAAATCCTCTCCGTCGTCCCTCTAGCGAGTCGTCTCGGACTACCACGTCAATCGAGCATCAACAGCCTGTAAGTTCTGACAGGTGCTTCCCTGTGGCTAGGTTTCTAGACTCAGGGTATCTTTGCGGTCCAAGGAATCTCGATGACTAGAAATTCGTACCTTCTCGTAAGCGTGCTTGGTCTGATGGTTCTGCTTACATCCCGACCTTCACAAGCGCGCCCGCGCGACTACTACAGCATGCGCACTTGACCTGTCTATTCAAATGTCCTGCAATTCGCACCAGCGCGCTCAATGGTGTTCCGAGACACCCAAGACATTTCCGTCCGGATCCTTGAACCACGCGACTTTGCTCCCACCCGGCGCGGTCCAAATCCCGCGCTCCTTGTCCTGCACGAACGGATATTTATCAAACACCACGCCGCGTTTCACGAGCCAATCCACGATCGCTTCAATGTCGTCCACCTGCCAGCCAAGCACCGTGCTCCGCAGCGGCGTAAACGTCGGATCCTTCACGATCCGGATCATGCTCTTGCCCGCCTGCATCACCAGCGCAAACTGATCGAGGCTCACAAACTCGAATCCCAGATTTCCCTCGTAAAAAGCGCGCGCTTTATCGTAATCCTTCGTAAGAAGGAAGCCAATCATGTCCATCGAAGCCAGCATTTTTTCTCTCCTGAACGATACTTCTTGGATTTTCAGTTGTCTCATATCCAGGACACACCATCAATAAGACCTGTAAACTGGATGGGTCCTTAGAGGCGGCGAGCAGTTCATCGCAAAGGAAAACGGCATGTCATTGTTTGGCGAATTAGGAACGCGCAAGGAGCTAGAAAACAAGGCTAAGGCCGAAGGCCGTCTGCCGCCGGGGCAGTCGCTGACGCTGAAGTGGCCCGTGCTCCATTACGGCAGCATTCCGCACTTTGATCCGGCCAAGTGGGATTTCAAGATTTCTGGCGAAGTGGAAGAGCCGAAGCGCCTGACCTGGAATGACTTTCGCGCGTTGCCGCAAACTGAAACCAAGTCGGACTTCCATTGCGTCACGCGGTGGAGCCGCCTCGACAATCATTGGAAGGGCGTGCTCTTCACCGACGTGATGAAGCTGATCAAACCAAAACCCGGTGCGCAATTCGCGTCCATCCTCGCGGAGGAAGGCTACACCGCAAACGTTCCCCTCGCGGACCTCTTGCGGCCCGATGTGTTGTTCGCCTTTGAGCATGACGGCGAGCCGCTGACTGGCGAGCACGGCGGCCCGTTGCGCCTCATCGTTCCGCAACTCTACGCCTGGAAAAGCGTCAAGTGGGTCCGCGGCTTCCGGCTCCTGGACTATGACCGCCTCGGCTTCTGGGAACGCAACGGCTACCACGCCTACGGCGACCCATGGAAAGAACAACGCTACTCGGGCCGTTAAATAGCATGAAAGCAAAACGGTGAAAGCCTTAACCATGAAGAAAATCGATAGCTTGCATGGCAAGGAGACCAGGGCTCATTTTGCGCCTGAATTGACACATGTCCCGCCACTCTGGAATCATCGCAAGACTGTTCGCGTAGCACAGGCACTCTTGCCTGTGCGGTTTTCTGACGCATGCAAGCCGCTGCTCGAATCGGCATGGGATGTTGGTGCGTGGCTGGCGAGAGTCTCCCAAGGTATTGTATTTTCGCGAAGTAACTTTTGTAGGCTCACTTTCGTAAAGTAACGATAAGAGGAATTGAGACATGGCGGCCGGCATTCGCACCAACGAATTGCGCAAGGTTTACAACACGGCGCCGCCGCTCGCGGCTGGCGGGGGTGGATTTGCGTTTGCCGAAAAGCGGAGCAAGGGCAAGCAGCCGAAACCGGAAGTCGTTGCACTCAATGGAATTTCACTCGATATCCATTCAGGAGAAATCTTCTGCCTGCTGGGGCCAAACGGCGCGGGTAAATCCACGACCGTGGGCGTGCTCACCACGCGCGTCAAACCAACCGCAGGGCAGGCCTGGATTGGCGAACATGATGTGTGGAAAGAACAGTCCGCCGTCAAACGGCTGATCGGCGTTGTTGCTCAGCGTCCCAATCTTGATTTTTCTTTGACGGCTCGAGAAATATTAGTTTTTCACGGCGCCTATTTTGGCCTCAGCTCCCACGAACGCAACAGCCGCGCCGCGTCGCTCCTTGAGCGCTTCAAGCTCACCGACCGCGCCGATCAAATCGTGCGCGGATTTTCCGGCGGCATGATGCAACGTCTCTCCATCGCGCGCGCCATGATGCACGATCCTCAAGTTCTTTTTCTGGATGAGCCCAGCGCCGGCCTCGACCCGCAGACGCGTTTGCTCCTCTGGGAAATCATTCGCGAGTACAACCAGAGCGGTAAAACCGTTCTGCTCACGACACACAACATGGAAGAAGCTGATGCACTGTGCCAGCGCCTAGCTATTGTCGATCATGGCCGCATCATCGCTTTGGGTACACCGACAGAGCTCAAAGCTTCCGTGCCCGGCGGTTACCTTGTGCGCGTCCGCTTCGGCCAACACTCGCCGGAATTGTTGCAACGTCTCCAAGCTTTGGCGGGAGTCCGTGAAGTGCGCTCCACTGAAAACAACGGCGCTGATCTCTACGCCGACCGCGGCGGCTCCCTCGTTTCGGACGTTGCGAATCTCGCGGTGGCGGCCAACGCGGAATTGTGCGACGTGCACATCTCCGAGCCCAGCCTCGAAAATCTCTTCTTGCACCACACCGGCAGGAGCTTGCGCGAATGAACTACAAAGCTTTCGTGGCTATGCTGGCGCGCGACGCGCGCGTGGCGCGCCGCAACATCGTGGCGCTGCTGTTCCAGACATTTTTGCAGCCGCTGATGTTCGTGTTTATATTCGGGCGCGTGATGGTTGGCAGCGGCTACATGCCGCCATCCTACAAAAGCCTGCTGCTTCCGGGCATCATGGCGCTCAGCATGGTGGGCACAGGCATCTGGGCCGTCGCCATGCCGCTCATCGGCGAGTTTCAGTTCACGCGCGAAATCGAAGACCGTTTGCTCGCTCCCATGGACATTTCTTGGGTCGCGATTGAAAAAGTTGTTGCCGGGACGTTGCAAGCTCTCGCCGCGGGAATCATGGTGATTCCAGCAGCGTGGCTACTGCTCAGACCGGGCGTCGACTTGAGCCTCCACCGGCCGATTCTCTTTGGCATCGTGGCGCTGCTCGTAGCGTTGTTTTCTGCGTGCGGCGGACTCGCGCTCGGATGCAGCGTCGAGCAAACCCACATGGCCTGATGTTTTCTCTGGTTGTTGCGCCGATGATCTTTTTTGGCTGCACGTACTATCCATGGAGCGCGTTGGCAAATTTCCCGGTCATGCAGAAAGCAGTGCTAGTGAATCCGCTGGTCTATGCCAGCGAGGGTTTGCGAGCAACTCTGGTGCCGCAATTTCCGCACCTGTCGCTGTTAGCCGTATTCGTTGCCTTGTTTGGATTCAACGCGCTGTTTCTTACGGTAGGCCTGCGCCAATTCCACAAGAAAGCCGTCAGCTAGGAGAGTTAAAAGGAATCTAGCGCCAGCGAAAAAGCTTCAGCGCGAGAAGAAAACAGAAAATGAGCCAAGCGCTCAAAACGCCGATCTGCGGCCCCAACTGAACGAGGTTGGCTCCCTGCAACATGTTCGCGCGCAAAGCGTCGATCGCCGCCGTCAATGGAAGCGCTTTGATGATGGGTTGCACCACATCCGGAAATCGCTGCGCGGAAAAGAAAACGCCGGAAGCAATCCACATCGGAAGCATCACGGCGTTCATCAAACCCGAAGCCGCCTCGATAGTTTTGGCACGCGAAGCGAGCAGCAAGCCCAACGCACTGAATGTCAGCGAGCCCAGAAGACACACGACTGCCAGACTGAGCAACGAACCGCGCACCGGCACATGAAAAATCCATGCCCCGAATCCAAGCACGATTCCCACTTCCGCTACGAGCATCAAGATACGCGAGAGCACATACGAGAGTAAGAAGTATTGCTTGGGCATGGGAGTGGCGATCAATCGCTTCAAGAGTTTTTTGCGTCGCGCGTCCACGACGGTGAAACCCATGCCCCAGATCGCGCTGCCCATCAGATTCATTCCGAGCAATCCGGGAATAAGGAAATCGATGTAGCGCGAGCCAGGTTCGCGCATCAGCACATCGCTTGACGCAACGGGATCGACGCGGCCGGCGGCTTGCTGTACCGCGCGGTCCGCGAGCATACGCGCCGTGCGCCCTTCTGGATTCGTATCGTCGTAGCGATAGACGATGGCGCCGTTTGCACCGGGCACCGCTAGCAACGCAATCTTGCCCGTGCGCAACGCTTCTTCAGCGGTCTGCATGTCGAGTTGTTGCACCGCCAGAAGGTTTTCCTTCTGGAGAGACTGTGTAATTTCAGGCGTGACCGTCGCGATCTTCAGCACCTCCGCGGGACGATTGCGGAACGCGATGCCGAGACCGCCTGCGAGAAGGATAGGAAACGCGAAGATCCAGAAGAGAGCTTCTGGCTCGCGCAGAGTTTCGAGAAAGCGCACTATGGTCAATTGCACGAGCGGATGCTCGGCGAAGGTCTTGCCGCGCGGAGCTTTCCGATCCGCGGCGCGAACTTGAATATCGGGGATGGCGGTGGTTTCACTCATTTGGAATACCTATTGTCCTTACTCATCGCGGAGGTGGCGCCCCGTGAGGGAGACGAACACATCCTCCAGAGTCGCGGAATGGGTGCTCAGCTCGGTGAGCGGAATATTTTGGCGTGTCAATTCCGCGAGCAATGCCGGTACGGCCCGATGGAGCTCAGTGACCTGCATTTCCACGGTGCCGTTCTCGGAGCGAACGTCGCGAACCCCTTCGATTTGGCGCAAGGCGGCGACGTTCAGTACAGATGATTTAGCTCCGGCGGAAAACGCGACCATGTGTTCGGCGCAAGTGGAAGCGATGAGTTCGCGCGGGCTGCCGAGGGCGATTTGTTTGCCGTTGTCCATAATGGCGACGCGCTCGCAGAGGCGCTCGGCTTCGTCCATGTAATGCGTGGTAAGAAGAATGGTGCGGCCCGAGGATTTGAATTGCTCGATCAAATCCCAAAGCTGGCGGCGGGCTTGCGGGTCGAGGCCGGTGGTGGGCTCATCGAGAAAAAGAAAATCAGGATCGCCAACTAGAGCGCAGGCGAGAGCGAGGCGCTGTTTCTGGCCGCCGGATAGATTGCCGACGCGAGAATTCTTTTTTTCTTCTAGTTGCACGAGCGCGATCGCTTCCGACGCGCCTGGGCCTTGTTCGAAGAAGCTGCGGAACAGTCGGAGCGTTTCAAACACAGTGAGCTTCTCGGAGAGTTGCGTATCTTGTAATTGGATACCAAGACGCTGGCGAAGCTGCTTGGCATCGGAGTTCCAATGCATGCCGAGCAATTCGACTTCGCCGGAATCCGGTTCTGTGAGGCCTTCGCAGATTTCGACGGTAGTTGTTTTACCTGCACCGTTGGGACCGAGCAGGCCGAAGCACTCGCCAGCCCGAACTTCGAGATCGAGGCCGTTAACGGCGACGACGTCCTGATACGCCTTGCGGAGACCGGCAACACGCAGGGCTGGTTTGGATGCGACCGCGAGCATGAATCCAGTATCGCGTCAGAGACGGGAGACATGCAACCCTCGAATCGGAAGCGAATCGCAAGGGCTTCTTGGCGTTCGAATTTTACAAAGGCTTCACGCGATGGAGTGCATGGTGTTAATCTCGCAGCCGTTTTGGGGAGGACAGCTACGCAATGAAAAATTCTTACGGACGGATGGGCTTGGCGATTGCGGTTGTTTGCGCCATTTCGATTGGCGGAGTGAGAGCGCAGCAGGGGACACCGCTTACGCAGGAGCAAAAAGATCAGCGGGTGCAGACGGAGAAGGAGCTCGAGTCGGTGGCCATCATCGAGCGCAAAGTGATGATTCCGATGCGGGATGGCGTGCGGCTGGCGACGGATATTTACAGGCCGAAGAATGCCACCGGGCCCGTGCCGATTATTTGGGTCCGCACGCCCTACAATTTTAATTTTTGGGACGTGCGGAACGGATTGCCGGCGGACATGCGGGCGGCGCTGACGGCGGTAAAGCGCGGGTATGCGTACGTGGTGCAGAACGAGCGCGGACATTTTTTCTCGGAAGGGAACTACGACATTCTAGGCGCGCCACGGACCGACGGAACCGACATGCTGGATTGGCTAAAGGCACAGCCCTGGACGAATGGAAAAGTGGGGACGACGGGATGCTCGTCGACGGCGGAATACCAGATGGCGATCGCCGCGATGGGGCATCCCGCGTATGCGGCGATGAATATTCAAAGTTTTGGCGCGGGTGTGGGACGCGTCGGACCGTATTACGAGCAGGGAAACTGGTATCGCGGCGGGGCTGTGCAGATGCTGTTCATTACCTGGATTGCTGGAGAGCAGAACCAAGTGCGGCCGATGTTTCCGCCGAATACTTCGCAGGAAGATTTGATTCGCGCTTCGAAATTGTTTGATTTGGCGCAGCAGGCTCCGGCGGTGGACTGGTCCAAGGCGCTGTGGCATTTGCCGGAGCAGGATATTTTGAAGGCGGTGGATGCGCCGCACGGAATTTATGCGGACGCGATGCCGGTGCCGACTGGTGGCCGGATGATTCAGCGCGCTCCCAATGATCCTGCGTGGTACAAGGGCGGGTTATACCACGATGACATGCCGCTGAATTTGCCTGGGCTGTGGTTCATGACGTGGTACGACGTTTCGATGGGGCCGAACCTCGAGCTTTACAATCACGTGCGGAAGACGGCGACGGGCGGAGTAGGCGATGAGCAGTGGGTGGTTATTGCGCCGGTGGGGCATTGCGCGTATACCCGAGCGACGGAGGATACCGTGGTTGGCGAGCGCAGCATGGGCGACGCGCGGCTCGACTATCAAGAGATCACGTACAGCTTTTTCGACCGGTTCTTGAAGGGAGAAAAGAGCGCGAAGATTGATTCAATGCCGAAGGTGACGTACTTCACGATGGGGATGAACAAGTGGCAGACATCGGAGACGTGGCCGCCCGCCGGCGCGCAGACAATGACGATGTATTTGTCGAGCGCGGGGCGCGCAAATTCCTTGACGGGAGACGGGGCGCTTACCGCGTCGGCGCCTGCGGCAGATAAACCAGATTCGTTTACTTACGATCCGATGAATCCGGTGCCGTCCTACGGCGGGAATGTATGCTGCACGGGGACGGCGGTGCAGGCGGGGGCGTTCGACCAGCGGAAGATGGAAGCCCGCAACGACATTTTGGTGTACACGTCCGAACCGTTTAAGGAAGGGACGGAGCTGAGCGGGCCGATTACGCCTACGCTCTATGTTTCGTCAGACGCGAAAGACACAGATTTTACGTTGAAAGTCCTCGACGTTTACCCTGATGGGCGGGCTTACAATTTGGACGAATCGATCCAACGGCTACGGTATCGCGATGGGTACGATAAGCCGCTTGCGTGGATGGAGGCGGGGAAGGTGTACAAGGTGACGCTGCAGCCGCTGAACACCAGCAACTATTTTGAGGCTGGGCATCAATTGCGGATTGAGATTTCGAGCAGCAATTTTCCGAGATTCGACCGGAACTTGAATACAGGCGGGAATAATTATGACGAGGAAAAAGGGATGGTGGCGCACAATTCGGTGCATCACTCGAAGCAATATCCTTCGCAGGTGGTGTTCACGGTAGTGAAAAAGTGATGATGGAAGGTTGAACAGCCCGGGGATCGAGAACCCCAAGACTCACCCTCAAATACGAGGGCGGGCACCCCCGTGACACTTGAACATTTACCTTAGTCTATGCTCATTGAAAGGCATGTGGCGGTGCGCCTTGCGTTTCGCTGATGAGGGATTCTGCGCCTCAGAAGCAAATCGTGGATCTATTTCTTCTTGATCTGAACTGCGCAGCGCGTTCGATGTGGCGGGCCAAGGGATTCGCGCGGGCTGGGTGCGGTTGCGCAACAGCGTTGCTGGCTGGTAAAGTTTCGCCATAACTAGGGCCGGAAAATCCGCGCCAAGACTCGTGGTTGTTGTATGGAGTTCTAACCGCAGTTTAAATTTTCCGTGTTGCTGGGCTTCCATCCTACTTACGAAGCAAGCTAGAAATAGAACTCGACAACAATGCGCCGGATGACCTTGAAAGGGAGGACTTGCGTCATGACACGCCAAATGAAGATATGGGGATTGCTGATTCTCACCGCCGCGCTGATTCTTTCGGCTTTGCCCGGAAGGTCCCAAGAAGCGGCCAAGAATGCCAGTTCGAACACGCCAGCGTCGAGCAGCGATGTGCCGAAGATTGTCTTCGAGAAATACACGCTGCCGAACGGCTTGCAGGTGATTCTGCACGTGGACCGCAAGCTGCCGATGGTCCATGTAAACAACTGGTACCACGTCGGCTCGAAGAATGAACGCGTGGGGCGAACGGGTTTTGCACACTTATTCGAGCACATGATGTTCGAGGGCTCGAAAGACGCGAACGGCAAGTACTTCGGCTTTATCGAAAAAGCAGGAGCAAATCTTTTTGAGGGCGGCGTGAATGGAACGACGAGCGAGGACCGGACGAACTATTTCGAAACCGTGCCATCGGCGAGTCTGGAATACGTGTTGTGGCTCGAATCCGACCGCCTGGCGACGCTCACCGACGTTTTGACCAAGGAGAAGCTCGATAACGAGCGCGATATCGTGAAGAATGAGCGGCGCCAAGGGCTGGAAAACCAGCCTTACGGCCGGGCCTTTATGCTCATCACGGAAAATGTTTTTCCCAGCGGCCACCCCTATTCCCACACGGTAATTGGCAGCCACGAAGACCTGACGGCCGCGAGCGTCGACGATGTGAAGGAATTTTTCCGTACGTATTACACTCCCAACAATCTCTCGCTGGCGATCACCGGTGACTTTGACGTGGCCGAGGCAAAACGTCTGATTGAGAAATACTACGGTCCGATTCCTCCTGGACCGGCGCTAGATCGCCCCAAGCACTGGGTGGAGCAGCTAGACGCGGAAAAGATCATCGATGTGAATGATCATGTGCCACAAGAGCGCACGTACTTTGCGTGGCCCGCACCAGCTTTTTTTGACCCAGCGGATGCGGATTTGGATCTCGTCTCGCTGATCCTGACCGATGGACTGTCATCGCGTTTGAACAAGTCTTTGGTTTACGACAAGCAGATATGTTCGGATGTTGTGTCGTTCGAGAACTCCTCGGAAATAGCCGGGAATTTTGTCGTGTGGGTGACGGCCCGGCCGGGAGCGTCGCTCTCGCAGGCGGAACAAATCACCACGGAAGAAATCGCGCGGCTGGCCAAAGAGGGACCTACGGCCGCCGAGCTGAACCGCGCGAAGACCAAATGGGAATTTAGCTATGTGACAGGCCTCGAGCGTATCGGCGGTTTTGGCGGCAAGGCTGACCAGCTCAATACATACAATACCTATCTCGGGGACCCAGATAAATTCGCCGCGGACGTGCAGCGGCACCGGGCCGCGACAGCAGAAGGTGTGCGACTGGCGACGGCGAAGTGGCTGGATACACGAAACCGGGTCATGGTGAGGTTCCATCCGGAGAATTCGACGGCCAACTCGCAAGCCACGGTGGACCGGGCAAAGCAACCGGAACTCGGGGCCGACCGGCCATTCCTGGCGCCGGAAGTGAAGTCGGCGAAGCTAGACAACGGAATGGAAATTTTAATTGTCGAGAGAAAAGACCTGCCGAAGGTTTCCGTAAGACTGGTCGCGCGCGCGGGCAGCGTCGCGGACCCGGCGGGGAAGGAGGGATTGGCGAGCCTCGAAGTAGAAGTGATGAAGCGGGGAACAACGACGAAAAAGGCCCTGGAAATTGACGACACGTTGGGCGATCTGGGCACCGCGCTCAGCGGTGGCGCAGGCCGGGAGTCCGCAACGCTGAATTTTGAGGTGCTCAAGAGGAATCTTGGGCCAGCCGTGGCAATTCTTGCAGACGTGGCACGGAACCCAAGTTTTCCGGCGGAGGAAATAGAGCGAGAGAGAAAGTTGCGGCTCAGCGGACTGGCGCAGGAAGAGAGCCAGCCAAACGCAATTTCCAGGCGAGTAGGGCCGATGCTGACGTACGGGCCGAATCACCCCTATGGCCGTCCACAAGATGGGTTCCCGTCCACGGTCGAGAAAATCACAGAGGAGGACCTCACTAAATTTCATGACAGTTATTGGAAGCCTGGAGGAGCCGCATTGATTCTCGTCGGGGACGTCACCGTTGCCGAAGCGGCGGAACTCGCCAAGCAGAACTTTGGTTCTTGGCGCGGGAGCGCTCCGCCCGCAGCGACGGTTCCTCCTCCGCATGCAGTTGGGCCTGGCAAAGTGTTTTTAGTGGACCGTCCGTACGCGGCGCAAACAGTGGTGGCGGTGCTCCTGCCGGGGCCGGCAC
>Ga0210409_10003843_pt1 | contig 16521 bp, 13 predicted proteins | sample IncBWH17MmetaG_FD_161649 | JGI IMG/M metagenome (GOLD analysis project Ga0210409, IMG submission 161649) | Forest soil microbial communities from Barre Woods Harvard Forest LTER site, Petersham, Massachusetts, United States - Inc-BW-H-17-M | ecosystem: Environmental > Terrestrial > Soil >...
TCGGCCCTATCCCCGCTCCAAACGCAAGAGATGCCACGTCGGCCATAACCGTCCCCGCAAGACCTCGTGCTTATTGTGGGCTTGCCGACTCAAATAGCGAATGATAAAGGACGCTATCGACAATATTGCGCACAATCACGACTTCGCAAACCCTCAAGCCGCTTCGAATGCCACTCAGATTCCGAATCGATTATTGACCGCTTCTCTGAGGTTTTGCTTGCATCCGATGTACGGTTCTGTCGTCGCTGTCGTCGTTCTGTCGTTTGTACCGAGGCGTGGCCAAGCAGAAACTGGATCTGTTCGAGTTCGCCTACACATTCCTGACAGAGGCGAGCGCAGCTGCGGCGGTCACGCCGGCGTGCGGCATGATCGTCGCTGGACTATACCGCGGAGCGGCTTAGTCCGACCTCTTTTATGGGTCGTAAACTGTTAGCGCCAATTTGGTTTACGTTCGTTAACGATTGCTGCATGGATCAACTCACATCCCAATCGTGCAAAAGGAATTTCTTCGTGGATCTCTTAAGTCAACCGACTCCCTATGCAGATCTTAATGTCGTCTTACGTGACCTCGTCACGCGGGTCCGCAATGTGCTGGGCGATAATTTCATCGGCGCGTATCTGCAAGGTTCTTTCGCAGTTGGCGATTTCGACATCTACAGCGATGTCGATTTTTTGATCCTCCTGAAGGAGGATATTTCCGTTGAACATTTACCGCCTTTGCAAGTCTTGCACGCGGACATTTTCAAACTAGAATGTCCATGGGCTCAACATCTCGAAGGGTCTTACATCCCGAACGCTGCGCTTGCACGTCGGCCCCCGCCGCCACGTAAGTTTCTGTATTTGGATCACGGGAGCACAGAACTTGTCCGTTCTGCTCATGACGATTCTCTCGTGGTCTACTGGTCCCTGCGGGAAAGAGGCATCACTCTAATCGGACCGGAACCGCGTGGTTTGGTGCCTCCGGTGCCCGTGGATGCTCTGCGGCAGGAGGTCTTAGACACCATGCACATCTGGCGGGAACACTTGCTGAACAATCCAAACGAGATGGATAATCGCTTCTACCAACCTTTCGCCGTCTTGAGCTATTGCCGCATGTTGCACACGCTTGAGAGCGGGACCGTGGAGTCCAAGCGAGCGGGCGCAATGTGGGCAAAGGATTCCTTGCACAGCCGCTGGCATCAACTTATTCAGCGCGCATGGGATGCCCGGCCGGGAGACCCTTCACTAAAGGTTCGCCAAAAAGCTGATTCGAGCGATCTCAGAAGCACTTGGGCTTTTATGGAATACGCTGTTGATTTTAGTCGCCACCGGAAGGAGAACCGAAAGCCAATTGCTCCCGCTGCCACCCGTCAGCCGGAACATCCGAAGCGCTGAATCAACGTTTTTGTATTTCGCCGCTGCGTCGCGACTGGGATGCTTTTCTAATGCTGCACTTCTGCGGGCTTTGTTGAGGCCGATAACAGAATTTATCAGACACATCAACCCCAAAGAGAAGGGACCAAATTGCTCATGCGAACTGCGCGAGCCACACTGTATGGCCCCCGTCGGTTGGCTCTTCAGTGAGGTGTAACACGGCCTGGAATCCGTTCTCCGCGAGAAGCAAGCGATATTCTGTGCCGTCTAGACTGCCATGATACAGAGGCTCTCCACGGTAAGTGCCAATTGCTTCTCCATACGCGGGACCACTGGTGAACATCAATACAGCCTTTGGCGCCGCATGTTTTCTGAAAACCGGAAACATCTCGCGCTGGTCCTCCGGGCACAGGTGGAAAAAACTGTCCCATGCGAGAATTCCACCGAAGCGCCGTTCTAGCGAAAGTTTCCGCATGTCGGCAATTATCCAGTTCTGCCTTGGGAACTTAGACTGGCAGATATCAATGAGATCTTTCGACGAGTCCACTCCCGTTATGTCGTATCCCTGCTCGATGAAATAACGGCCGATGGGGTCAGACGATCCGCATCCAACATCGAGAATAGACGAGCCAGCCAGCATAAGCGCAAGAAACCGGTCAAGCATGGGTTTCTCGAAAAGGTGACTTGCTCGATCTGTGGCCCAATGATGAGCGTGCCTCTGATACAGGCCAATTATTCGATTAGCTTCCGATGTCACTTTCGTTTCCATGACTCGCGGCCAACTCTTGTGCATCATAGTGGCCGCTTTGTGAATGATAACGTCCTTTATCATTCATCATCCGGATGGGCCTGAGTACGGCCTTGCGAATGCCTGAACCTTAACTCCGGCACACAGCTTAGTAATAATGATGAGTGTTTCTGCGGGTTTTCCCTGCCAGCGGGCTAATCGGCTGTCAACCAAAACCTCTCAGGCAGTAGATTTGTTACGCGACAATCTCGAGAAAAAACAAGAAACTGCGCGGCCAATGGCCAGCAGATCTACTCGGTCTCGGTACATCCGGGTGGCTTACCAAGCTGGAGAGTCATCGTGGGTTTAAGGAAATTGAAGGATCCTGTAAATCCTGCGCGTCACCTGTAGTTTTGTGCCTCCCCCGAAGTCAACTAACTCCCCTGGACCTCCATCCATCTCCATTGATATCAATCGATTACCGTTTTGGAACTTGCCTTGCGCCGTGAACCCGAGTGGGCTGTCATTGTCTGCAGGACTTCTCTCAAAATGGTTTCTGGTTACTCCTTGAAGGAGGTATTTGGACATGAAGCATTTAGCCACGATTCTGATTTGTGTCGTCCTCACTTTGTGCGTGCGCGCACTGGCGAAGACCACCGCGCAGGCCGGTGCTCAATCGAGCGACCAAGTCTCTGTTCAGGTGGACAAGACGCATGCGCAAGCCTCGAGTAGTGCATCGACGTCTTCGTCAGCGGCGGCCCAAGCCAACCACACCAACGCAGGCCTGGCGTCCGGCATCACATTCAATGCGGCTCTGAACACCCCGATCGATTCGAAGAAGGCTAAAGCCGGCGATTCGGTCATTGCCCACACCACAGAAAGCGTAAACTCAGATGGCAAGACTGTTCTGCCCAAGGGCACGAAACTTGTAGGGCATGTCGCACAAGCTTCGGCGCGCGCAAAGGGCGACTCCGAGTCCTCGTTGGCAATCGCGTTTGATCATGCCATCCTCAGGAACGGTTCAGAAGTCCCGCTCAGCGTCGTAATCCAAGCGCTGGCCTCCGCACAAGCTGGGGCTACCGCACAGGAGGTAGATGCGATTGCCGCAGCGGGTGCGAGTCAGGCTGGTTCCGGAATGGGCACCAGCCGCGGCACACTCGTGGGCGCAACCTCCACTGCGGGCAGCGCCGTCGGCACCCTCGCCAACACATCCGCAGCCATCAGTAGTACCGGAGCTGGTGCAGTGAACTCAACGGTCAATTCGGCCACGGGCCCGGCCGGCGCGTCGCGAGGGGCTGTAGGCGGTCTCAATGCTGCCGGACAACTCACGTCGAACAGTCGTGGCGTGTTCGGCCTGAACGGTCTCAGTTTGAGCTCTGAAACTGCGAACAACGCGCGGGGTTCCGTGATCACCTCGGCCGGCAAGAATGTGCGTCTTGAGGGAGGAGCGCGCATGCTCATCGTTACTCAAGCTGCCTCTTCTGCGGCGCATAATCCCTAGTTGGAGAATCTGCGACTTCCTGGGCCGAGACACAAGTGCTGTCTCGGCCTACCCATGGCGCGGTCCGACAAGTTCTGCAATCCAGTGCCTAGAGTAACCCCCTCAAGTGGAGCGCTCGTGGACAGTGAAACAATCCGTATTGGGCGGGACCGCCTTCTGAGGGTCTTCCGCTACCTGGAAGCACTCAATGAGCATCGCAATCCCGTCAAGCGGCACATTGGGGAACAATTGTGGACACTGTGGCTGAAGGACCTACCGGGCCATCCCTCAATCAGGAGGGGGACTTCTCCGGCAGCCGAGTTGCCGGCCCTTATGACGAGCAAAGATGGGTCGCCGGCCGAGCCGCAGGATTCGGATTTCATACTCAAAATTGCCCGCCCGAGGCTTACCAATCCACCAACGCCTCCCGCGCTGATCGAGCCGTGGCTTGAAGCCGGTTGGGAGAATCCGTTCAAGGAAGTGTCGACGCTCGAGTCCCGCAGCCAGACGTCCACAGGCGGTAGTGTCCGAGTGCGGTTTGGGAGTGATCCCAAACGGGTGGCGGCAATCGAGCAGTGGAAGGCACATCGAAACCAGTGGGCGAATGACGAGCGACCCGCGTGGGCGGCGATGAAGATATTTGAGGATTTCTACGAGCTCCACGGCCGCGTAGAGCGCGAGGCCGAACGGGTGGAAATCGTTCTGGGCGACGGGATACTCAGCTGGCGCCGGCCGGAGGGGACGGTACGCCATCCCATCTTGCTGCAACGGCTCCAACTCAGCTTCAGCCCGTCAATTCCCGAGTTCACGCTGACGGAGGCAGAACACCCGGTGGAGCTCTATTCCGCCCTATTCCAATCGATGCCAGACGTCGATGGCCGGGCCATCGGGCGATGCCGCGACGAATTGGAGCAGGAGGGCTACTCCCCGTTCGACGACGGTCCCACGTCGGCGTTTCTGGAGCGCCTGGTCGTGCAACTCTCTCCCCGGGGCGAATTTGTTGAGTCGGGTGCACCGGACGGAGAAACGGACGATCCCCGGGTTGGAAGACAACCCGTTCTGTTTCTTCGCCCTCGAACGCTTGGTTTTGCAGCCGCGATCGAGGCGGTATTGGAAGATCTCCGCAACCGGAACGATTTACCGTGGTCGCTTCTGAATATCGTGGGCCTTGAACCACCTCCTCCAGACGTCGACGGTTCTGACGGCTCGGGTACTCGGCCGCAAGAGAACGCGGACATCCTCCTCAGCAAGCCCGCCAATCCCGAACAGATCCGGATTGCACGCCAACTCGAGCATTCGGGCGGAGTTCTCGTCCAGGGACCTCCCGGCACAGGAAAAACGTACACCATCGGAAATCTCGTCGGCCACTTGCTCGCTGAAGGAAAGAGTGTGCTCATCACTAGTCACACGACGAAAGCGCTCCGAATGGTACGCAGCCAGATTGTCCCAGAGCTGCGTTCCCTCGGTGTAAGTCTGCTGGAAAATGATCTTGACAGTCGAATGCAGCTGGAGAGTGCGGTTAGTACCATTGCCGACCGGCTGTCGAAAACGGACGCGAGGTCGCTCGAACTCGAGGCCGACAGACTCACACAAGAAAGAGCAGGGTTACTTGGCCGGTTGGCGGAGTTACGCCAGCAACTCGCGAAAGCACGTTCCGACGAGTACAGGGACCTCGTGGTTGGGGGAAAGGCGTGGCCGCCCTCTGAGGCCGCTCGGAAAATCGTACGAGAGTCAGAGGTCAATGGCTGGATACCTGGCCCAGTCCAGGCCGATATCGACTTACCGCTTTCCCTGGGTGAACTTGCGGAACTTTATGCCACTAATCGGTCCGTATCGCCGGACGTGGAGAGCGAATTATCGGGGCATTTACCGGGCCCGGACGAACTCCCTTCTCCGGCAGACTTCCAGGACCTGCTACTTGAACGGGCACGCCTGGAACAAGGGGACCACGAGTTCCGTTCCGACCTTTGGCGGCGCGCCAACGGGCATGTTTCCGCGGATTCTCTGAAGGAAATCGCAATCAGGCTCAAGCAGTCGGTCGATGTCCTTGTCAGCAGCGAGAGATGGAAACTGTCGGCTGTCTACGCGGGAAAAAATGGCGGCCCCCACCGGGAGACTTGGGAGAAACTGCTCTCCCTCGTCGAGCAAGTGCATCTCGAGGCAGCGGCCGCGCAGGAGATCCTGATCCAGCATGCAACCACGCTGGCTGACGAATCGCTCCTTGAGCAGCACGAGCAAACGGCAACGGAGATCCACGGACATTTGCGGAGCGGAGGGGGCTTGGGCTTCTTTAGCCTCCTCACTCACAAGCACTGGAAGCAGTTCATTCAAACAACCCAGGTCGATGGTGGCCAGCCCAAACTCCCGGATCATTTCTTGGCAGCCAGTAAGTTTTCACGGGTCAAGCTTCTTCGCAAAAACCTCGCCACCCGGTGGGATCGTCAAATGGCCCCATTGGGCGCAAGCCCTTCGGCTGAAATGGGGACTGAGATCGAAAAGGCCACGATTCAGTTTTGCGGTCCGATTCGAGAATGTCTGGCGTGGCACTCACACGTCTGGGCTGCGATTGAAAAGGAACTGAGGGAAACAGGATTTCTGTGGGACAAGTTTTTGTCCGAGCAGCCGATGGTCGTGGGAGACGATGGCGAGCTAGTAAGATTGCGAAGGGCTGTCAAGGACTCCCTCCCACCCATACTCGCGGCGCGCTGCGACCACCTAAAGTGGATCGAGACTAACCAGAAGCTTGCTGAGTTACGTGAGCGTCTCAGGGTCGCAATTCGGTCTTTCACAGATTCCCGTGCCATCGCAAACCTCCACGAGGCAGTAGACTCGCTCGATTCCAGGGCCTACCGACGGGGCCACACGCGGCTGTTGGAACTGCATGAGCTCCGATGCAACCTGCAACGCCGAAATATTCTGTTGGCACAGCTTGAGACCGCCGCCCCAGCTTGGGCTGCCGCAATTCGATCCCGAAGCGGTCCGCACGCGAGCGCTAATGTGCCCGGAGACCCTGCGCAAGCCTGGACGTGGCGTCAGATCCAGGGTGAACTGGACCGTCGGGCTAGCGTGTCCATCGATGAGCTTCAGACATCCATCGAACGACTGACGGCCCAGCTGCAGTCCACGACGATTGACCTCATTGACAATCGCGCCTGGATGTTTCAGGCGCGGAGGACTTCTCTCCCGCAGAGGCAAGCGCTCATCGGCTGGCTCGACACCATAAGAAAGATCGGCAAGGGCACCGGTGTACGTGCTCCGCGTTTGCGTGCCGAAGCGGCCCATAAGATGACAGAGTGCTGGGGCGCCGTTCCAGTCTGGATCATGCCCCTCTCCAGAGTGGTCGAAAACTTTGATCCAGGCAAGTCGCGCTTTGACGTGGTGATTATCGACGAAGCCAGTCAAAGCGATGTCATGGCTCTCGTAGCACTTTACCTGGGTCACAACGTCGTTGTGGTCGGGGACCATGAACAGGTCAGTCCGTCTGCGGTCGGACAAGAGACCGCCATAATTCAGAACTTGATCGACCAGTTCCTGCAAGGAATTCCTAACGCTCACTTGTACGATGGCCAAACCTCAGTTTACGATCTGGCCCGCCAGTCCTTCGGCGAAACGGTCCGGTTGGTTGAGCACTTTCGCTGTGTCACCGAAATCATCCAGTTCAGCAACCAGCTTTCCTACGACGGTGACATCAGAACACTGCGCGATGCGAGCCACGTTCGACTGAGGCCGCACGTCCTTTCTTGTCACGTCCCTGGCTCGACGCGGGACGGTAAGGTCAACCACCAGGAGGCCAAAGTCATTGCTTCTCTCATAGCCGCGGCACTTGAACAGGCCGAATACCAGACCAACCAGTTCGGGTGGCCAACCAGTCTTGGTGTCGTTTCCCTCGTGGGCGAGGAGCAAGCGCTAGAGATCGACCGCCTGCTGAGAACGCATCTCGCTCCCGACGCGTACGAACGGCATCGCGTGCTCAGCGGAACCTCCGCCCAATTTCAGGGCGATGAGCGAGACGTGGTTTTCGTATCCGTTGTGGATGCCCCGACAGGCGGAGCACTCCATTTTCGTGACCAGCAGATGTTCAAGCAACGGTACAATGTAGCCGCCAGCCGGGCGCGGGACCAGATGTGGGTCGTCCACTCGCTGGACCCGAAAACGGACCTTCAACCCGGCGACCTGCGGCGGCGGCTCATTGAGCACGCACAGGTTCCCGAACTCGTTACCAGGGCCCTCGACAACCAAGAAAGACGGGTCCAGTCCGAGCTCGAACGCTGTGTCATGAAGCGACTGGTTCAGGCTGGTTATTACGTCATTCCGCGGTGGAAGGTCGGTTCAAGGAGCATTGATCTTGTCGTAGAAGGCAACGGCAAGCGTTTGGCCATCGAGTGCGATGGGGATCGCGATCTCTCGCTCGAAAAGCTCCGCGACGAGGCTGAGCGACAGTCCCTGCTCGAACGCCTCGGATGGACATTCGCACGCGTGCGGGGCAGTGTCTTCTTCCGCGAACCAGACCGTGCAATGAAGCCCCTCTTGGACAAGCTGCAGTCACTAGAAATTTCCAGCGTGGTCCCGAGCCCCTCTTCAGCTCGCGCCGGTGGGTCTTCGAACCTCGGCGAATTGACCGAGCGTGTCATACGCCGTGCCGATGAGCTCCGTGACAAATGGTCTGCGCTTCACAACAAACGCCGCATGCGGTCTGACCCCTCTGAATCGCTTCCATGAGACGCTGGCAAACCGAAATCCCTCGCCGCGAGTGTCCCCACTTGAACGAGGGATGTGTGCAGACATTCATCGATCAAGAATTTCAATGTCGCCCCGCAAGTGAACGGCGATGACGGGTTGCCCGAATTGGCTTTGTTCTTGCCCAGGGCCTGAGGTAGTTGACATGATCGGCCACGTAACCTGCGGCGTGCGCCAACCATGGTGCCGATTTTCTTGCCCTCTTCGGCAAAGAGCCATTGCATCCGGGAATCATCATTATTGTCCCCAATGTCACGCCCGTTCTTCAGCGAGAACTCTTCAATGCCACCCTTGACCACATCGGTGCACGGGATTTGACCAATAGTGTGGAATTGCTGGATCGGCTGAACCCAACCATTGCGGAGCTGAACCAGGCCATCGAGCAGGAAGTGGAAAAGTGGCCCGCAGCGCAGCGCCTGATGAGCTATCCCGGTGTCGGTCCGCTTACCGCACTGGCTTCGTACTGATCATGGGCGACGCTGCGCGCTTTCAGTGTGGGAAGCAGGTTGCGAGCTATCGCGGACTGGTGCCGTTGGAAGACTCGAGCGGAAAACGGCGACGGTTGGGGCATATCACCAAACAAGGAAGTTCGATGCTGCGTTTTTTGCTGGTCGAAGCGGCGCAGGTTACGGCACGCAGCATCCCGGAATGGCGGAGCAAGTATGTCCACCTGATGATGCGGCGCGGACGCAAGATCGCGAAGGTGGCGCTGGCGCGCAGATTGGCCATTGCTCTCTACTGGATGTGGCGCCAGGGCTGGACGTACGAGCAGTCAAAAAGTTCGGTTCGCACGCGGGCGAGCTCGGAACAGGCGATGGTGTGCAGCACAACATCGAGCTATTGAATGGGCAGCCCGCTCCTCTTCACGGAGGAGTTCGAAGTAGTAATCATGATCGAGCTTGTGACCGAAGAGATGCATGGGTCGGATCGAGTTGCTGACCTGAAACTGATTACGAGCGAGCCTACGGTTGGAAAAGCAAAACTTTCTCCTAGAGCGAAATGGCGCTCTGTTCTGAGCGCATGCAGGAGTGCGCTCAAAAAGACCTTGACAGCGCCGGCATTGTCAGAGACGCCTGTTTATGCCAACTAGACCCGATAGCGGGGATCCTAGGCCTGGAATTTGCGACTCTAGGTTGTCGATACCAGCCCGCTGGAAGACTGCTTCGCTGGTAGCAGCGCAATGAGCCCTACGCCGATGAGAGCGAACACGCCTGACGCTATGAGAAGGTCCTGGCGTTCATTCGGGAGATGAATAGCCATGACCGTCATCACGGCGGCGTGCGCAATGTTCAACCAGGCTGCGAAGGTGATCACGCCACGATTCGCTGCCGGATCACGAGCCGCTACCAGCAAGAAAATTCCCTGCATGACGTAGAGACTGATTCCCATCGGCTCAGCGTCCTCCTTATTCACTTGCCACCCTTGCCGTATGGAAGTAACGAGCGGATAGACGCCGGCCAGAAAGATCAGCCCCACCACGACTAGCACGACCTTGAGCACAAGTTGTCGACGCATACAGTCCTCCTTCGACGATACGGGCGTCTAGATCATGGCATAACGCCGAGATGCTAGTTTGCAGAGGCGAGCGAGTCAACCATGGTCGGCGAAAATCCCGATTACGCTCAAAAGCCCTGCTGACTGGGGTCAATGCGTGTAAACGCCTGATTTCATCAACTGAGTCCGAAGGGTAATCGACGTGCCTCGCGATGCACTTTTGCGTGTAGTCAAGCAGTGGTAAGAACGAGGGTGACACACTCTCTCATCGCGGGTGGAGGAAACTGTTAAATGGCAGACGCGAAACCAAGGACAAGTCGTATCCCAGAACTGACAGACTTTCAGGCGTTCGCATGGCCGTTGACGGTTCTCTTGCTTGTCTTTATGTTCTGGTCGCCTCTCCGTAAGCTGCTTGCGACACTTCCAGACGCACTCGCGAACTCAGAGACTATAACGGTGGGTAGCGCATCGCTCCGCGTTGGGAAGAGTCTGTCCGACCAAGCTAATCAAGACGTTCGAGACGCTCTTTCGGGGATGACGGCTGCCGATGTAACCTTGGTTGCTCAGGTCCCACTAGAGGGTAGCGTTTCGTACATGGGCGGCATCTCATCCGAACTCCTCGGCCAATGGGAGAGGCTTGAACGACTTGGATTGGTGACCCGCGAGTCAGATGAAGAGCTTGCGAAACAGGCAATGCTGAACAAACAACCGAAAGCCATTTACGGCGTGAAGGCCACGGCAAAGTATTACAAGGTCCGCAAGTTTCTCTTGGGCGTTCTCACTGATGTTGTGACAGGGGCTGTCCGAGACTCTCAGCCAGCACGAAGCGGAAGTTAAGCCCCGCAGAGCCGTTCTGCGTTTGACGTAAAATCGCTATTTCACTCACTGACTCGGATTTTGGCGAACAGACGGCGCAAAGCTTGCGCTAAACGCCTAATTAACCCATCGACTTTCCACCCATTACAATGTTCGTGGTATGAGTCATCAGGGTTACCGAGGTTGGTTTCCCGAATGCATCGTTTGCCATTGCGGCAATGTCGGCCCGGTCGTTTGTCTTGATCCAACTTGCCACGAGTCTCATGGGCTCCGATCCGTAAAACCTAAGCGGTCGGGCCTGCTGCGTATCTCTTGGCGGGGAAGGTCGCTCGCAGACGCTGATCACGGGCCGCTTGGCCGGGTAATGAGCGTAAACGCCTGTTTTCGTCAGTTATGACGCTCACCAATTACGTGCAAACAGTGTCTCGTGGAAGGAGGGCGCTAGTCTGAGGCCGCGCAAGATGAATTAAGGCTTCTTCGGCGCGAGAGCCGGCTTGCTTTGTGTCGAAGGCGCCTGGATTGATTCCGAATCCGCCAGCACTTGCTCCTTCGGCGGCCTCGTAAGCTTGCGCGCAATGAATTCCTGGAAAATGCCGGCTAAGGAACTTTCGCCCAGTCTAATTAAGCTATTCGAAAGAATCACAGCCGCTTGATTTCTAGCTGGGTAATAGGTAGACGAGACTGCGGCACCCCCGAAGATCCCGGCGATATTCGAGTAATTCATCTGCCACCGCCCGTTATCACCTTTGCAGACAACCGGATTGCCCACCGCGTGCAGAATTCTCGAGCCTGTAGTGCCGGTACCCTTGTAGAAATAACGAGGATCTTGCTTCAGTAGAGACGGAAAAACCGCCCCAGAAAGGAACGTGGATGTAATAACACTCGTGTAAGCCGCGCCGAAGCGCTTGCCATAGCCCTGCGCGCCTTGCCCAAATTCTGAGTGCTGGTCACCAGCCTGCTGTAGTCCCGCGAGGAAGGCAGTGCCAAAAAACGTGACTGGGTCGGTGCTCGATTTCCATGCCAGTTGGAATTTCAGTTTCGTACTAAGGGGAGCGGCGTCATCCCGATAGGTAACGTAGAAATTGGGAATGAACCGAAGCACGCGCTGCTGCTCCTGCTCTTTGACCTGTTCGGTCGCCAATTCCACTGGATCCAATGGTTCCTTTACGTCGACAGTGGTCACCACTGTGGCGACTGAAAGAACAATCGCCGGCACCAGATACGTCTCTCCCGGGGCCAATTCTCCAGAGAATGCCTGGTTGCCAAATCCTGCCGAATTCACCGAAAGCGTAAAGTAACCAGGTGGGACGTTCGAGAAAGAAAATTGTCCGTTGTCCCCGGAAACCGCCTCGCGCGAGAAGGATTTGACCTTCGAAGTCAGGCGTATAACCGCGCCGACGCTCGCAGCCCCCGCTTGATCTAGTACCGTTCCTACGATGCTCCCCGGCCTAGCAGCCTGCGATGCACGCTCCTCTGTCTTCTGTGCAGCGTCCCTTGTATTTGCCAAGGTAGCCGCTTCGAGAGAGATTCCATTCGAAACACCGCCGGTCTCGGCAGACGCCGAACTTTGCGCCTCGGGTATCGCGCCGCAAGAAAGCAGGACGATGGCAAAGCGAAACAGCCAGCGTCGGTACATCTTGACAGAATTGCAAATCTTGGCCGGTAATATTTCACGAATGCTCAGGCGAATGCTCCCCACTCGGCCCTGAAAACACCGTTCACGCAGTCAATGACTGTTTAGGTCCGAATCGTGATATTCGTATTGGATGCGCGGCGACGAAATCGGATTTCGTTGTCGTTCGCGACTTATATTTTTTTTTAAAGGGACCGCAACCTGTCAGTAGTTACAGAGGACAGTAATCACTGGATGGGGGGGGCCGATTGTTGTCGAAAAATCTCTATTTCACTTTATCGACGCGAAAAAGGCGAAGAAAAAGCGCATGCTCATGTAATCGCTGATTTAAACAGTTACGCACAAACGCCTATAGATACTTTCGGATCGCCCGTCTTAGTTAAGCGTTGGCGCCGCCGCTGACGTTGGGCGTACCGACTTCATAGGAATCCCGGCTGGCAAAATTTCGTGGGTTCATCCATCGGAACACTCCCTTTTTGAGCAACCTCAGGATCGTTCGGCGGTTCTCGAGAACGACCCGCAGCCATGACGACTTCCTCAGCATCGGAAAATAGATTCCGCGAAAACAAAGACGTGCCAGGAAAATATTGAAGCGATCCCCGACATGCTGATCGTCCAGCGCCGCAACCGCCTGGGCGAGCGCTTCCGGGCTGTAGGAGTGAGCCCAGCCGTAATTCAGTTCGGTATGCGCTTCTTCGATCGTCATCTTCAGCGGAGTGTGCGCCATGGTGAACGGAACGAAATCCAGCCAGTGCCGCGGGCGCGTGAGCCGTCCGGCAGCCTCCAGGCGCTTGTATAAAGGCGTTGCGGGTAACGGCGTGAGCAGTCCGAAGATCGGCAGGCCCGGAGGCCATGAGCGCACCTGCTGCAAGGTGCGTTCGGCGACTCCTGGCGTGTCGTTATCCATGCCGAAGATGAACGAGGTGATCGCATATATATTGCGTTTTGCCAGACGCTCAAGCACGGCAGCATACTCGTCGGGCTTATTGAATCCTTTATTCACGTCCTTCAGATTCGCCGGATCGACCGACTCCATGCCGATAAAGATCCACTTGCATCCGGAGCCAGCCATCAAATCAACCAGCTCTTCGTCGCGCAGTAGATTCGCGCTGATCTGCGCCACCCAAAAGACTTGGGCTTTTGCTGCGATGATCTCACGCAGCAGTGACTTTGTGCGCTTTACATTGATGGCAAAGTTGTCGTCGATGAAGAAGACCGCGATCTGGCCTCCCTCTTTGCGGGCGCGGGCTTTCAGCAGGAGCAATTCTCCGACGACGCTTTCATTCGTGCGGAACCGAATAGAGTCGCCGAAGAATCCGGTAACCGTGCAGAACTCGCAGCCGTAGGGACAGCCTCGCCCCGATTCAACCGGCACGATGCGAAATGTTCCCCAACCTTCCCGGAAATTCTTGAGCAAGGGGTGCATCAGTTTGGGAATGAGATTGAACTGGCTGAGATCAAGCTTGTCCCATGGAATCACGGGATACGGATTCAGGGGCGGCTTGCGCTCTTTACCCCTACCATCCACAGGCGCGTAGATTTCCTTAAGCTCACCGCGAACAGCATCCTCCACGATTTGTGGCCAGATCTCATCGGCTTCTCCTAAGGCAACGGCATCGGCATGGCGCGGGCCACCATTGCGGCCGAGAGCTTCATCGGCCTCTTCGGTCACGTGCGGCCCTCCCATAACCACCGGAACTCCCGTCGCCCGAATGGAATCAGCCATGCGATAGGCCCTGGCGACCATCCTGGTCATGGCACCGATACCAACCAGTCCGATATTCTGGTCGCGGACGAATTGCGCAATTTGGGTTTCGTCCATCGGTTGCGCATTGCCATCGATCAGCACGACTTCATGTCCGGGGGGTGTGAGTGTTTGCAGCAGGAACATCCAGAGGTGGGGCATGAAGTTGCGGGTGACTCCATTGTCAGGGTTGTAGAGGAGAATTCGCATGACGCTCCTGTAAAACACTCGCTTGCCACGCTGAGTTGGTCACGACGATCCCGGAAGACCGAACATCTCAGATGTATTTTGTGAACTAAATGTTGGCGGTCTCCACGTATTCTGGGTCGCAGACATCATACAGAAACCCCGTCAATGTGGGTGGTGTGAACTGATGGTTGGCGTAACATCTCGATTTCACTCGTAACCGTAGGGTTACAAGGTGAAGTCGAGGGGTGGCGCGACGGTTTAGGTAATGGCCTAGCCGAGACCGGCCCTTTCGTGTGCCGGTGCCTCAATAGCCCCACCGTGCCACGTTTCCACACCCCCGCTTATCGAACTGGACAGGCGCAGTTAGCGCATCCAGCTCTCGGAGAAAGGTTCACGTTGTCGCCCACGGAAAACTGGCGGTCCGCGCTGTAAGCCGAACCAAGCCAAACTTCTGATGCAGGGCCTGCTGGGGAAACCGTGTGTTCCCGCCGGCCGGCTCTTTGTGTTTGACACACAGCCACTGGCGAAGCCGCCGACAGGTGTGTTGCTCCACCGCTCGGTAGGCTGAACTGACCGGACCCAAGCAGAAGTAGTTCGCCCAACCATGGATCTTCCGGTTGAGCGCTTCTACCAGCGTTTCCGCATCCTGCTGGGTTTGACTCCGTCGGGTCATCTCGCTGATCGACTTACATAAACGCTGCACTCGCTTCTTGGAGGGAGTGGTACCCCAATAGGCCCGCCCCGTCTTGGGCGAGTAGCATCGACCAAACGTATACCCGAGAAAATCAAACTTTTCTTCCGGCAGCCGACAGACCCGCGTCTTACTGTCGTTCACCCTCAACTTCAGCCTCCACATCATGTTCCGCATCGTGACCAGCGCCTCATCAGCTCCAGCACGACAACAGATCACGAGGTCATCGGCGTAATTAATGATGTACGCTTTCAGGCGCTTCTCGTACCCGAGCTTCTTCCACCCGAGCACGAACCGACGCATATATAGATGGCTGAGCAGCGGGCTGATCGGAGCCCCTTGCGGCGTGCCCCGACCGTCGTCCCGGTTCCTCGTACTCCGACGCTTGTTCCCGCGCTCGTCGGTTTCTTCCACCGGAGCTTCCAGCCACATCTTGATCAGCTGCAGCATAGCTCCGTCGACGACCCGACGGGCGACCGACGTGAGAAGCTCGGCATGCGGAATACTATCGAAGTAACTGCTGAGGTCTGCGTCAACAATTTCTTGATGGCCAGCATTGATCAGCTCGCGGACCCGATTCACAGCGTCCAACGCGCTGCGGTCTGGCCGATAGGCGTACTGTTCCGGCTGCAGATCGGCCTCGAAAATAGATTCGAGGACCAGAACTGCCGCCATCTGTGCCGTCCGGTCACGGATAGCGGGTACTCCTAACGGCCGCTGCTTCCCGTCCGGCTTCGGTATGTACACCCGCCGCACGGGCAGTGGTTGATAGGTTCGACTTTTCAGTTCTTGTGCCAGTTCGTCCAACCATCGCTCGACTCCATACGTTTCGATGTCCTCGAACCTCTGACCATCCACTCCCGCTGCTCCACCATTGGCTCGGCAGCATTCGTAAGCGAACGCCAGAACGTCCTTCCGGTACACCTTGTCGTACAGGGCATAGAAACGAAAGCTGGGCGATTCCTTCGCTTTCGCGTGCAGCGCCGTCTGCAACTTCTGAACACTTGCGGGGGTTGCTAGACTCATCGTCAATCCCTCAGTCTTCGTCGCTTCTTGCGTTTCCTTTCAACTGAGGCCCCTTCCCTCCACCGGAGTTACCCGGCTTCCTCGGTAGTACGGGCCTCTCCGCCACCCCACCCGGCCTGGCCTAGCTCTCGCGAGTTGCCAGTTGATCCCGACTACGATCACCGTTGGGGCTTCCCGTGTTGCGCCTGATCCACTATGTCTGCATGCCGTCGCCACTACCCCGGCAGGTTCGATGGAACTGATTCGCTCATGACTGCTCCATCGACTTCGGCCTTCCCCAGATTACAGATAGGTCGGCTCCTGCATTACCAGTTTCGAGGCCTGCTCAGCGTTCACTCGCGTTACAACCTGCAGACTCGCCAAGTCGCCTTATGCGACCCTCTACACCGGAGGCTCCGGCGGCTTTGTTGCCTCCACCGCCGCTCCGATTGCTACCGGGTGGAGCGATCCAGTTCCCGGGCGGGTTTATCTCCCGCTGTGGTCCAGCGCCTTTTCACGGCGCACTGTAATCGCCTGGTTGCAACAACTATACTGGTCAACGCGGATATGGTCAGAAAATTCTCTTTGCTCGCAGTTGCGGCTGTTCTTGGCTCCTCCCTCGCGGCGCAGACTTCTGTGCCCAACGTGATCT
>Ga0210409_10003844_pt1 | contig 16520 bp, 13 predicted proteins | sample IncBWH17MmetaG_FD_161649 | JGI IMG/M metagenome (GOLD analysis project Ga0210409, IMG submission 161649) | Forest soil microbial communities from Barre Woods Harvard Forest LTER site, Petersham, Massachusetts, United States - Inc-BW-H-17-M | ecosystem: Environmental > Terrestrial > Soil >...
AAAATGCCCATTTCACAGGCCTTTTCTCAACCGCTACCGTCAAACGAGTTGCTCGATCCATACATCCAGCCCTGTTTACCTGGCTTTTTAACCGGACAGTAGTGATCAGTAATCAGTAATCAGTAATGCGCGGCGCCTGCATTTCGTAGTTCAGCACCGAGAGGCAATAGATGGCGGCGGTGTCGGCGCGAAGGACGAGCGGGCCCAGGGTTATCGGCTTTGCGCCTGCGGCCTGGATGGCCTGCAATTCGCCCGGCGTGAAATCGCCTTCGGGTCCGACCCAGACGCCGACGGTCTCCGGGTTGCGGCCATGCTCGCTTCGGAATGTCTGAAAGTATTGCCGTGGGTGGCGAGCGTCCGATTGCAGGGAACCGATTAGTGAGAGTTCGAAGGGCTCGCGCCGCGCCAGGAACTGTGCCGGGGTGAGCGGGGCCTCGACCTTTGGCAACCAGGCGGAGCCGCACTGTTTGACCGCCTCGATCGCGATCGATTGCCATTTATCTGCCTTGCGCGAGGCGTCGCCTGACGCGAGGTGAACGACGACACGTTCGGAGAGAAGGGGCACGACCCGAGCAGCGCCGAGTTCCGTGGCTTTCTGGATGATGGACTCAAGGAGTTTCCCCTTGGGCAGGGCTTGCAGGAGCGTGAGTTCGCACGGCGGTGACGGATGCGAGTGCTTTTCGACGATACGCAGTCCGACCTTGTCGTGTCCTGTCTTAGCCACTTCGCAGGCGAACTCTCCGCCAGCGCCATCGAGAACCGTGACGCGGTCGCCGGGCCTCACCCGCAGCACATGCACGGCGTGATGCGCCTCGCCGCCGCTTAACAACAGCGCCGGCCCGCGGCAGTGGTCGGGCGGCAGATAGAAGCGATGCATGGCATCACTGGAACAGTTTTTTCGCTTTCTCGAAGAAGCTTTGGCTCAGGGGGCTCTCTTTGCCGTTGCACAGCTCGGAGAATTCCTGGAGCTTGGTTTTCTGTGCCGCGGATAAATGAGTAGGGATCTCGACGTGGATGCGGACATGGAGGTCGCCGGAGCCATAGCCCTGAATATTTTTCACGCCCTTTCCCTTGAGGCGAAACAGGGTGCCCGACTGGGTGCCTGCCGGAAGTTTGATTGCGCCTTTCCCGTCGAGGGTCGGGACATCGATGTCGGCTCCGAGGGCGGCTTGCACAAAGCTCACCGGCACTTCACAGAGCAAGTCGTCGCCCTCGCGCTGGAAGATCTCGTGCGGCCGAACATGAAGGACGACGTAAAGGTCTCCCGAGGGTCCACCCCGCCAGCCGGCTTCGCCATTGCCGGCCGAACGCAAGCGCGAGCCGGTATCGACGCCCGCAGGGATGCGCAATTTGATTTTCGAGGCGCGCTCGCGTCGGCCATGGCCGTGACAGACTTTGCAGGGCTTGTCGATGATGCGGCCGGCTCCCTGGCACTGGGGACAGTTTTGCGCGATGCTGAAGATGCCGCGCGAGCTGATGACCTGGCCGCGTCCGCCGCAGGTCGGGCAGGTGCGCGCCCGCGCGCCGGCTTCAGCCCCGGTACCCTGGCATTCTTCGCAGCGGTCGGGCTTGGTGACGGTGATTTCTTTTTCGCTGCCGTGCGCGGCTTCCTCAAAAGTCATCTCCAAGTCGTAACGGAGATCGTCGCCGCGTTGGGGCTGGCTGGGATCGCGTTGGGCACCGCCGAAGAGGTCCTCGAAGATGCCGCCGCCGCCGAAGACTTCGCGGAACACCTCGAAGGGATCGTGGAAGCCGCCGGCGCGGCCGAAGCCGCCGGCGCGGCGGTCGAAGGCGGCGTGGCCGTATTGGTCATAGGCGGCTCGTTTCTGCGAGTCGCTGAGGACCTCGTAGGCTTCGCCGAGTTCCTTGAACTTTTCTTCAGCCGTTTTGTCGCCTGGATTCTTGTCCGGGTGATGCTTGACAGCCATTTTCCGGTAGGCCTTCTTGATTTCTTCGTCGCTTGCGCCTTTCTCCAATCCCAAAATCTCGTAATAGTCGCGTTTTGTCATGGATGGGTGTCGGCGGCGGGAGATTTGGCAACCACCACGGTGGCGGGACGCAACAGGCGGTCGCGCAGCTTATAGCCTTTGCGCATTTGTTGGATGACCTGGCCTTCGGGCGCCTCGGTGGTTTCCTTTTGCGCCACGGCCTCGTGCAGGTTGGGGTCGAAGGGTTTGCCGGTGGCATCCACCGTTTCCAGGCCGGCGTCGGTCAAGAGGCCTTTGAGTTGCTGGTGGACCATGCCGATGCCTGTTTGCAGCGACTGGACTGATTTGGTGTCGCCGTTCTGAGTGGCGGCGAGGGCCATGTCAAAGGTATCGAGCACCGGGATGAGCTTTTCGAGCAGGCTTTCGTTGGCGAATTTTATGGCCTCCTGCTTTTCGCGGGCCGCGCGCTTTTTGTAGTTGTCGAAATCGGCGGTGGTGCGTACCAACCGTTCCCAGTTCTCATCCGCTTTGGTGGCGCGCTGTTTCAGCTCTTCGAGTTGTTCCGCCGTCAGCGCTGCCGGCTCGACCGGCACCAAAGGCTCGGTTTCCGGGGAGGGGTCCGGCGTTGATTGCTGTTTTGTTGTTTCCAAATCGTGCTTCTTCATGGGATGACCAACTTCCTGGCAACCCAATGCCAGGCTGGAAAATAGACGATCACTGGCGCAGGGGCAAGGGGCGAGCGGAGCGGGTCAAGTTGATAGTTGATAGCGGACGGGGGACGGGAGCGTGGAGCGTCGAGCGTGGAGCGGGGGGAGGCGGAGGTCGATAGTTGATCGAGGGAGGGCTGAGGGTCTGCGGGTGCGCAGCCTTGCGTCTTTGCGGTGAGATCAGTTATTGGCCTGGGCTGATCAGTTCGTTCCGCGGAACATTCTGGCGTTCGAACTTCCTCCGCTGCCGTTGGTCCATTCGAAGGTTTCAGCGGGCACAGTATTCTGGTCGTGGGCAAAGCTGCCGGGGAGCCAGGAGGCGGCGCTCTGGTTGCTGAGTGCGACGGCGACCATCGTGCCGGTGCCGGGGGAAGCCGGGAAGGGGTTGTTGCGCTGATTGAACATGATGCAGAGGAGCAGGAGCGCCATCGTCGCTGGTGCGAGCCAGGCGAGGCGGAACGGAGGCGACGGGTGGTCGGAGAGGGGCGACTGGTCCTCGGCGACGGATGCGCTCCGGGCGGCGGCGGGCTGGGCAAAAAGCCGGTGTTTAAGTCTCGGCGAGGGGCTGCGCAGCGGCCACGAGCGGAAGCGCGTCTCCAAATCGTTCATCTCTTTCATGCGGTGCTCCTTTCAGGTGTGAGCGGATTTTTTGCAGGCCATAGCGGTAACGGCCGGCGGCGGTGTTAGGCGAAACGGCAAGCAGCTCGCCTATTTCTTCAAAGGTATATTCATGCCAGATTTTCAGGACGATGACTTCGCGCTGCTCTGCGGGCAGGCGGGCCAGGGCTTGCATCGCTTCCCGCTCGGCTGGCCCGGCTTCAGGCGGCCGCTCGAACCAGCGTTTGGATTCCAGCTCCCGGGTCAGGCGCCTCCAGAGGCTGCGCCGATGATTTAAGGCCCGGTTGCGAAAGCTGCGCACACAGTAATGCTCCGGCTTGGAGGGTGGTTCGGCGCGCTGCAGCAATACGATAAACGTCTCTTGCAGAACATCTTCCGCCTCGCCGTGGCTGAGGCCGAGCGCCCGCCCGTACAGCAGCAATTGCCGCCCTTTGGCCTCGTAGAGCGCCTCGCACCAGCCCGGTTGCTCCGCAGGATTCACAACTTAAAGTTCACTACATAGACACCGGAACCCGGAAAGTTGTATAAAGATTTTTTAGAGGGTTGCGGGGCTCAAATCCGTCAGAGCAACAATTGGCGTTGGGCCACCAACCGGAGTTGCTCGAAGCGCCATCGGTTTTTCTCGTGCAAGGTCCAATCCTCCCGCTCACCAAGCCATCGGAAGTGAAGGTAGAGTCGCGCTGCGTCCAGGATGCTTGGAAACTCGGCCGGGGGGCCTCCCGGCCAGCGGTTGCGCAGATACTCGCGCACAGATCGCTGCACGACCTCCGGTCGCCACGGGCCTTCAATCAAGGCGGCCAAGTCGATTTCGGCGGCGGCGATGGCGGCGGATTCCCAGTCCACCGGGAAGACGTTTTTGCGGCGGACGAGAATATTATTGATGTAAAACTCTCCGTGAATGAGCGTCGGGTTCACGTCAAGGAGGGGAGCAAACATCTTGTGGGGCTGTTTGCACAGAGCGGCCAGCCAGGGGAAGAGGGGGCGGAGGGGTTTGGCCAATTCCCACGTTCGGCGCACCCAGCCGGCGTAGTACGCGGCATCGTATCGTTTGAGGAATGAGAGGGACTCGCTTGAAAGGCGGGGTTGTGCTGCGGTGTGGAATTGTCCCAGCCAGCGGGCGGCCAAAGACAAGGCGACCGGCTGGGAGATGCCTTTGCGACGCACGCGGATATCTTTGAGGCGGGTGCAGTGGTCGAGGTATTCGAGCAGCAGCCAGGTTCCGCCATCGGAATGATCGGTGTGGGCGGCGACCAGGCCGGGGCGGACGGTTCCGAGCGGGCGGAGGATGCGATAATAGACTTCAGCCTCGTAGGCCAGGCCGCCGCGATGTCCATAGGAGGAGTGGTTCCTCCCCGCTTCGTATTTGCAGAACAGCCGCCGGTTGCTGCCATCCGGCAACCGGCAGGTGACAATTTCGTTGGGGAAGGTGCTCATGTAGCGCGGACGTTTCCGCTCCAGAACGGTGACGAGCGAGGGGCGGCTGGCGTTGAAGGCCGCGACCAGGCGGGCGGTCAAGGTCAGCGAATCCGGCAACAAAGCTTCCGGGGTTTGCATAAGGTCAGGCAATTCCGAGGGACTGAATGGCATCGCCGAGCGCGGCGCGATAGACGCGGACCTTTACCACGGGCCACTCAACCCATTCATCATAAAGCGCCAAACTCTCCCAATAAATGGAGATGAGCGCGCGGAACAGTTTCCCCACTTCGGCTAATTTCGCAACCGCGTCGCCGGTCAATTGAGGCCAGGATTTCCGAGCTTCGTTCCCATAAAGTGCAAGATCCGGGCACTTCAAAAGGTCGGTGGCGGGGACCCCCCAACCGGCGAGTTCCCAGTCGAAAGCCAGGAGAACGATTTCGTAGCGGGTAGAGCGGACACGAAAGTTTTTTGCTTTGAGGTCGCCATGGACGACGGTTGGGGGGACGCCGTGGCAGAAATACTCGACCTGGTCCCAGCGCTGTTCGAGGAAATCGCATTGGGTTTGGATTGTTTTCAGCTCTTCGAAATCCCTGGGCAGCAAGGCAGGGTTGGAAAAACTTTTGATGATGTTCTCACGCGCGAGGCGAAGTTGCTCGAGATAAAAGCGCGGGCCGCGTTCGGGCAGAGTTGCCGCCAACGGGAGGCGCGCTGTAGAAGTGTGAAGCAGCGCCAGCCACCGGACAGCGGCGGCGCAATGTCCGGGGAGCCCGGGTGAATATAGCCCGCTTCCGGCATCCTCCATAAAAAGCCACTGGAACCCAGGCGCGTTATCTTCGACGTATCCGTAGAACCGGAGCGCCGGCAGCGGCAGGCGGGGAAGGATTTGCTGATAGACGGTCCGTTCGGTCAATGCCGTTGAGGTCAAACAGCGTTTGGCGATGACGGCCGAGCCTTCGGGACCCACGCCGCGCAACCGGTAGATCGCGGACTTTTGCCTCCTTTTCAGCGTTTCGATCCGTGATGGCACCAACCGCTCGGGCTGGAGCCGGCTCCAGGCCTTGACGGCCGGGTGCTGCAAGAGATCATCGGGCTCGAGGGCAGGAGTGGATGCCGACTCAGACGCACGATTGGCACCGCGCGCCCCATCGATGTTTGGCGGGGCGGGATCAGGCATTGAGTGACGCCTCCTCTGCGTGGAACCGGTTACGGCCGGCGATGGAGTCTTCGTGGGTGAGGCTGAGGTCGCCGAGGGCGGTTTGGGCGAGGCGTCCGCGTTCGAGCTTGAGGATGACATTGCACGGTTTGAGGGTGCTGAGGCGGTGGGCGATGATGAAGGTGGTGCGGCCTTGCATGAGGCGAGCCATGGCTTCGACGATCAACCCTTCGGTTTTAAGGTCCACGGAGCTGGTCGGCTCGTCGAGGATAAGAATGGGGGCGTCTTTGAGGAAGGCGCGGGCGATAGCGACGCGCTGGCGTTCGCCACCGGAGAGACACATGCCGCGTTCGCCGACGAGGGTTTCGTAGCCTTGAGGGAGGCGGCTGATGAAATCGTGGGCATTGGCGGCCTTAGCGGCGGCGACGATTTCGGCGAAGGTGGCGTGCGAGCGAGCGTAAGCGATGTTCTCGGCGATGCTGGTGGAGAAGAGGACGGGCTCCTGGAGGACGATGGCGAACTGGTTGCGGAGGTCGGCCAGCTTGTAATCGCGGAGGTCCACCGCATCGAGCAGGATTTGTCCGGCGGTGGGATCGTAAAAGCGGGTGAGCAAATTAACGAGGGTGGTTTTGCCGACGCCGGTGGTGCCGGCGATGCCGAGGCACGTGCCCGGGGCGAGCTCGAAGGAGATGTCGCTTAAAACCGGCCGGGTCTGGACGTAGGCAAAGGAGACGTGGCAAAACGACATGGCACCCGAGGCGCGAGCGAGGCGGCGGGCGTTGGGGCGTTCGGGGACATCGGGGAGCTCGTCGAGGAGGGCAAAGGCGCGCTCGGCGCCGGCCAAGTGGGATTGCATGCTGGCCATTTTTTTGCTGATCGTTTTTAGGGGCGCATAGACCTGGGCCAGGTAGCCCATGACGAGGAGGAGATTGCCGAGGGTGAGGTGCCCGGCCTGGATGTCGCGGACGCCGAGAAAGAGGACGGCGGCCATACCGACCGCGGTAATCGAAGCGACCTTGAGGCCGAAGCTGCCCTCGATGAAGGCCATGCGGATACGGGCGCGCATGCCTTCATTGGAACGTTGAACAAACCGGTCTTCTTCGCGCTCCTCCTGTCCGAAGGCTTTGACGACGCGCGCGGCGCCGAGGACCTCCTGGACCACGGTCAACGCCGAACTTTCGAGTTTTTTGACTTCGCGTGATTGGCCGCGCAACCGGCGCCGGCTGGCGCGAGAGACGGCAAAGATGAGCGGCGAGATGCCGAGGCCAACGAGGGCGAGTTTCCAATTGATGCGGGCGGTGACGGCCATCATGGAGACGAGGGTGATCGAGGAGGCGATAAACGGGACAATGCCATCGACGGCGATATTTTGGATCGAGGCCGCGTCGTATTGAATGCGGTAGATGGAATCGGCGGTGCCGCGGGTATCGTGATAGGAGAGGGAGAGCCTTTGAGCGTGGCGAAAGAGGCGGGCGCGAAACCGGCGGAGGAGTTTTTCGCCGGTATAAGTGGCCAGCAGGGTATTGCCGAAATCGCGGAGCTGGCCGAACAGGGCGACGAGGACGACGAGCGTGACGGCGACAGCGAGCATCGCGCCTGGCGAGCGGGGGAGCGCCGCCGGCAGGAGGACATCCAGGAGGTGCGGCACGGGCCGGGAGCCGAGCACATTGTCCACGGCGAGCTTGACCGGCACCGGGGTCAGCAGCGCCAGAGGTGGCGCCAGCAGGCTCAGGAGGAACATCGCCAGAAAGTAAATCCACGCGGGGCGGACTTCCTGCCAAAGCCGCCAGTAGAGATTCCGGTTCAGGCTCGCGCGTTTCATGCCCAACTCATTTTTCGGGCTGCGGGTTGGGGCGTTCGATTCTGCGCACGAGGGTAAGGAAGGCGGCGTTGGCGCCGGAGCACTCTTTGGTGAGGCGGACGAGGATCCACACGACGGTAGTCCAAAGGACGCCGCAGACGACCCAGGCCCCATCGAGAGCGGCGGCCCAGCCCAGCCCGCCGGCGAGCAGGCTCAGGGTCAGGCCGAACACCGAAGCGCGGGGCCGGCACCGGATGCGGAGCAGCTCGCGTCCGCTGCCGTGTTTTTCGACGGCCATGTGCAAGCGAGCGGAGCCGAGCAAGCCGCACGTGACGTCGAGGTCCCAGCGATCGAAATCGCTGCCGCAGCCGGTGACGAAGCCCAATCGGCGGAGGCGGCGTTCCATGGAGCTGAGGCGTTCTTCGATGGTCTGGTTGCCCTTGGTCCAGATGTCGGCGGTCCAAGGGCAGGGGAGGGCGTAACCGAGGGCGGGCTGGCGGCGCCAAAAGGTGAGGCCATGGCGGACCCGGCCCAGCAGGCGCGCGAGCGGTTGCAGCAGGTACAGGAGCGCGGTCAAGGCCCGGCGCTGCCAGCGTTCTGGCGTGGAGGCAGCGGGCAGGCGGAAGGCCGCGCCTTTAGCGCAGCGAATGGCTTGGGCGCAGGAAACGACCACGCAAAGCGCCCAAACCGGCACCGCCAAAAGCAGCGGCCTCCACGCCAGCCCCAATAACGACAACGCGGCTGAAACGACGATGATCAAATACCACTCGGGCATCACGGGCAGGGCTTCGAGTGAGCTGGGCGCCGGCTCGTAGAGCGACTGAAAGGGCGCCGTTCCCCAGATGCCGTGATAGATGCGCCGGGCGCGCCAACCGGTATAGGTCAACCCGTTGGTATAGACGCGGCCCGACCAGACGGTCTGGCCGGCGAGGTTATACTTTTCGGGCCACTTGCGTTCGAGCATAGCTTCGGCCTTACCGTAACCTTTTTGCTGGCGCCAATAGGCGCGGACGGAGTTGCGCCGATGGTGCCAGACGACGGCGGCGGGGCTGAACCCTAGCGCCAGCCCCGCCGCCTGTAACCTCCAGCACATGTCCACATCATCCCCGGCGACATGAAATTGCGGGTCGAAACCGGCGATGGCTTTAAGGGCGACTTTGCGGAAAGCCATGTTGCAGCCCGGGATGTGTTCGGCTTTCCGGTGGGTGAGCAGGACGTGAACCGGCCCGCCCGGCGCATGGGCGACGCAATCAGCAATCAACCCATCGCCGGCCGGAGCGATGTTCGGTCCCCCTACCCCAGCGTACTTTTCCCCTTCAGGTCCTTGGCGAATCGACCACGCCAGATACCGCAGCCAGTGCGGGTCCGGGTAGGCATCGTCATCGATGTAAGCGACAATTTCACCGCGGGCGGCTTCGAGGCCGAGGTTCCGGGCGTTGCTGAGGCCGCGGCTAGCCTTAGTGATGACCCAGTCGTGGCCGTTGGTTTTGCCCGGCAACGAGCTGGCCAGGCCGCGATGGGAGGTGGTCAGCACGCGGAAGCCGAACTGGCTGGCGATGAATGCCGAGTTGTCGCTCGAACCGTCATCGACGACGAGGACTTCGTAGTCCGGATAGTCGAGCCGGCGCAAACCCTCGCAGGTGTCGCCGAGGGTGCGGGCACCGTTGTGGGTGCAGACGATGACGGAGACCTTGGGCCAGCGTATTCCGGCCGGGAAGGGCACCTCGGCGAAGGCCTGGCTGACGGCATCGAGCGCACGCTTGGGCTGCCGCTGGCGGTCCGTCAGGCCGAATTTCCAGTCATAGACTTCCCCGCCGCCGCGGTACCATTCGTCCGTCCACGAATAGACAAAGACGCCCGCGCAGCCGGAGGCGAACGCAGTGCGCACCGGCCAATCGAGGGTGTGGGCCTGGACGTGTTCGCCATTCCGGAGGCTGTCGAGGCCGAGCTCGGCCATCACCAGGGGCCGTTCACAGGCGTAGTTGTGGAGGCAGGCCAGGTAGGCCTCGAGTCGTTCCTGCGTTTCGAGATAGACGTTGAAAGAAAGGAAATCCAGGAAGGGCAGCCGAAGGTATTCGGTCGAAGGATAGCTGACATAGGTGACCAGGCCGCCCGGGTCTTCCTCCTTCGCGGCCCGGTAGAGGCATTTGAGAAAGCGCTCGACTTTGGCGCGCCCTTGCCACCGCGCCACGGACGCAGGGATTTCGTTCCCAATCGTGTAGCACAGAACGGCAGGATGGCCCGCGCATGCCCGGACTTTCTCCCGCACCATTCGCTCGATTAAACGCGCGCACTTCGGGTAATCCAGGAAGCCGCTGTCCCGCTCGACGGGCAAACCGACCATGACGCGCAAGCCGTGCTGCAGGGCGGCATCGAGCAGCCACCGGGGCGGGGCGGTGTAGGTGCGCACGGCGTTGATGCCGGCGGCCGCCATTTGGGCGAAGTCCGCCTCGACCCTTTGCCGGGTGGGGAATTCGTTTCCGTGGGCATCCGGCCGGAACGTGCCGTAGGTGACGCCGCGAACGTAGAATTTCTCGTCCCCGACGAAAATGAACTTGCCTCGGACCTCGGGCCGCGGATGTCTCTCCACCGCTTGTTGAAAAACTACTTCCCGGGGCTCTGCAAGAGCTATCGCCGTGACTTCTTCGAGGTTAAGCCGGTCTGCAAGCACACCATTCATTTTGCCTGTTCCCATTTTCCGGACATCGGCTATTACCCCCCGCCTCACTCCCGTGGACGGGGCTCCCTGAGTTCCACTTCGACGCGTTTCGCTTCGAACCCAGGCCAATCGCATTGGCAACGCGACTAACCAACCCGCTTTCCAACAACCCACTCCTGATTCTACCCGGCGTGACGAACGTGTCACAAATCTGTAACAAATGCTTTACCGCGGAATGGTATAATCCTTGTATCACAGGTACAAAATGACCGCGATGGGGTGGGTTCCTACTTCGGGGGGGTGATCGCGCCCACTACCAGCGAGCTAAGGCCGAAGGATAAAGCATGTCCGGACCCAGGGGACGGTCCACGGTCCACAGTTCCAAGGCTGAAGGCTCAGGTCCCAAGTCCAAAGGCAGAGGGGGGCATCAGTCATCCGGAGGGTCCCCGGCAGGAACTCGGGAATCTGTAACGAGAATTAGCGCAAAAAAGCGAAAACAACTGCAATTAACTGCAAATCGGTGCAAAAAAGTGAAGAATTCTGACCAGAACTGAGTACAAATGAAAACTGGTGCTCATGGCGGTCGCGTCAGGTTCAGCTTCCGGCCCGAAGTCCTGGAGGGTTGTGCGCGGGTGACCTGGACAAAGGCCGTCCAAGTGCCGATGTTTGCAACTTCTCGAAGAGAGGTGGTTCATTTATGACCTTTCTCTGCGATGCAAAAGCAGCATATTTTGTTCCAGTGTTTGTGAAGTAATAGTAGCGGCGGTGGATGGAATCTAATCGAACTTGGCGTGGGGGTGGACAAGAAGTGGTGAGGCGCGGGGAAAGGAGGGGGGAATTACTGGTGGTATTGGGCGATCGAATTGTTTTTACCGGGGAAGGAGCGCTTGATAGCATTAATGGGCGTTTCAAGATGCGTGCGGGCACTGACACCTCACGGTGGTTTCGGCAGCTGCCGCCGCTCCTGGCGGCCTTCGTAGCGTTGACCGCTGAGCCTCCGGCCGTTGCATCCACTAACGGCATCCTGCCGTACACCGTCCGGATTTGGCAAACGGACGATGGCCTACCGCAGAATTCAGTTTTCGACATCGCGCAGACCAGCGATGGCTATCTTTGGGTTGGCACGAGGGAGGGATTGGCCCGTTTCGATGGCGTGCGCTTTACGGTGGTGGACGACCTGGCGGCGCCGGAATTGAAGAATGGCTGGATCACTGCCCTGTGTACCGGTCGGGACGGCAGCCTCTGGATTGGGCTCGAGGCCGGCGGCGTGACCCGGCTCAAGGACGGTGTGTTCTCTCACTTCACCGAGGCGGGCGGTTTGGCGAGCACACAGATTCATTGCCTTTTCGAAGCCAAAGATGGCACGGTCTGGATCGGCAGCCGCGGCGGCCTGAACCGATACCGGGACGGCAAACTCACCAGGCTCACTCAGCAGGAAGGGCTGGCCGACAACTTTGTGCAGGGAATTTGTGAGGATTCCCAAGGCTTGCTGCGGGTCGCTACGCGGCGGGGTCTGAACACCCTCAGCAAAGAGGGAGTGGTGACCGGTGTCGTCAGCTTCGGCACGAATTGGACCGCCAACGCGTTAAGGGAGGTGTCCGCGGACCGGCAAGGCAACTTGTGGATTGGCTCGGTCGATGGCCTCACCCGGGTCAGCGCGACCGAAACCGCCTTCTACGGGTTGGCGGAGGGTCTGCCGGACCGGGTGGTCAACGTGGTCTTTGCGGACCACGCGGGCCAGACCTGGGTAGGGACCTATGGCGGCCTGGCCCGCATCGTTAACGGCAAGGTCATTCCACGGACGGGCCACGAATCGGTTTTTGGCGACCTCGTCTATGTCATCTTTGAGGACCGCGAGGATAACCTTTGGGTCGGCGCGCGTGACGGTTTGTACCGCTTGAACCCCGCTCGTTTTACTACGTATACGACCAGCGAAGGCCTCACCCGCAACAACGTCATGTCCGTCTGCGAGGATCGGTCCGGAACCATTTGGCTGGGCATCTGGGACGGCGGCCTCAATGCGCTCCGCGGAGGCAAGGTTACCGCTTACAACAGCCCGGTTGAGCTGGCGCGGGATTCGGTGTTGTCCCTGTACGAAGGGAGGGCGAGCGTCCCCGCGAGCCCCATCTTGCCTGCCAGTGCCCAGGCTCGCGGGGACGCTCGCCCTCCCGGGGATGCCCAGAGCGGCGCGTTGGGGACAACGCGCCCTACCACCAATGTTGATTCCGGGGCTCGCGAGGACGCTCGCCCGCCCGCCCGCAGCGACATTGCCCTTTGGATCGGCATGGACCTCAACGGCGGTTTGAACCTGTTCACAAATGGCAGCCGCGAGGCCGTGCCCAGGCCCCCGGGTCTCCTCAACGGCGCCATTCGCGTCATCGAACAAGCTGCCGACGGCGCACTTTGGATTGGCACCAGTGCCGGACTCAACGTGTGGGGCGGCAACGCTTGCGCCGCCTATACCGTCGCCAACGGCCTCGCGGGCGATGATGTCCTCGCCATTCTTGCCGACTCCGATGGCGGCGTCTGGCTTGGCACCGACGGCGGACTGGCCCGCTGGGAAAAAGGGAAGTTTACCAACTTTACGACTCGCGACGGCTTGTCCCACAATGCCGTCGATGCGCTCTACCAGGACCGCGACCACACCCTTTGGATTGGCACTCGCGGCGGAGGCCTGAATCGATTCCACGCAGGCAAGTTCACCGCCTACACCGGAAAGCAAGGCCTCTTCAGCGACGAGGTCTATGAGATTCTAGAGGACGATTCCAGTTATTTTTGGATGAGCTGCCGGCACGGCATTTTCCGCGTCGCCCGAAAAGAGTTCGACGACCTGGACCACGGCGCGCTCAAATCCCTCACCTGTACCGTCTTTGGAAAAGCCGACGGCCTGGTTAGTGTTCAGTGCAATGGCGTCGCCAAACCCGCCGGCTGGAAGGCCCGCGATGGCCGCCTTTGGTTTCCAACCATTCGCGGCGTCGTCGCCGTCGAAACCGGAATCAAGACCAATGCCAAACCGCCGCCCGTCGTTATCGAGGAAGTCCTCGCCGACAGGAAGGCAGTCCGCGGTCCGCAGTCCCAAGTCTCAAGTCCCAAGACTCAAGGGACAGCTTCCGGGTCGTTGCCTCAAGCTCAGGCGGCGGTGTTCTCGAGCCCGGAGTTTGGTGCCAGGCCTTTGGAGATTACGCCGGGGAGGGGCGAGTTGGAGATTCATTACACGGCTTTGAGCTTCCAGGCGCCCGAGAAGAACCTCTTCAGATACATGCTCGAGGGGGCCGATGCGGATTGGAGCGAACCGGTGACGCAGCGCACCGCCCATTACCACAACCTTGCTCCGGGCCACTACCGGTTCCTGGTCAAGGCCTGCAACAACGATGGCATCTGGAATGAAACCGGCACGGCGGTGGCCCTGGTGTTGCAGCCCCATTTTTGGCAGACGTGGTGGTCCCGCGCCGCGGTCGGCGCCGCCGTCGTGCTCTTCCTGACAGTGCTCTACCGTTTCCGCGTCGAGCGCTTGCGCGAGCTCGAGCGCCTGCGCGTCGATATCGCCGCCAACCTCCATGACGACGTCGGGGCGCGGTTGACCAAAGTGGCGATGCTGACGGAACAGGTTGCTCACGAGGCTGCGGCGACCGACCGCGTCCAGCCCCAAATCCAGGCCCTTTCGCGCACGGCTCGCGAGGTCATCCAGGCGATGGATGAGGTGGTTTGGACGATTAATCCGAAAAACGACTCACTCGAGAATCTGGCGAATTATGTCTTCCAGTACGCCCAGGAATACTTTCAGAACACGGACGTCCGGTGCCGGCTGGATATGCCGGCGCAGTTGCCGGACCGCGGCATCTCCACCGAGGCGCGGCACAACCTGTTTATGGCGGTCAAGGAAGCCCTGAACAACGTCCTCAAACATGCGGCCGCGACCGAGGCGCGAATTTCCCTGGCCGTCGCGGAAAAGAAGCTGACGCTTACGATCATCGATAATGGACGCGGCTTTGATCCTCGCCAGGCGCGCGCGACCGGCGATGGCTTGCGCAATATGAAAGACCGGCTCGAACAAATCGGCGGGCGCCTGAGCCTGGCAAGCACACCAGGCAAAGGAACTACTATCAGGCTGGAAGCCCCAACCAAATGAAAACCATCAACGATTCCGAGTCACATGTTCGTGTGACTGGTGAATCCCGGGCCACCGTGCATCATTTCCATGCGTAAATCGCTCATGCCAATTAAAGTTGCCATCATCGAAGACGACGACTGGATCCGCGAAACCCTGGCCACCCAACTCCGGGAGACGGACGGATTTCTGTGCGCGGGCTCGTACCGCACCGGCGAAGACGCCCTCGCCGCCATTCCCGCTAACGCCCCCGACGTTGTCCTGATGGACATCAACCTGCCGAAAATGAACGGCATCGCGTGCGTCCGGCAGCTAAAAGCGCTGGTTCCCTCCGTCCAGATTTTGATGCTTACCGTTTACGAAGATAGCGACAAAATCTTCAACTCGCTGCTCGCCGGCGCCAGCGGCTATTTGCTCAAGCGCACCCCGAGGGCGGAGATCCTGGAGGCCATTGCTGACGTTCATCGCGGAAACTCGCCCATGACCGGGCATATTGCGCGCAAGGTCGTACAGTATTTCAATCAGCGCGGCGGTGGCGACCCGGAGCTTGAGAAACTCTCCAAACGCGAGCACGAAGTCCTGGACCACCTCGCCCAGGGCGTCCCTTACAAGGAAATCGCCGATGTGCTCTCCCTCAGCATCGATACGGTCCGTATCCACATCAAGGGCATTTACTCCAAGCTTCACGTCCATTCCCGCGGCGAAGCGGTGGCGAAGTATTTGAGGAAGTAGCAGAGGGCGGGACCGTAACGCCCACCCACCCTCAGCGCACTGAGGACAGCCGCGCCCTGCCTACGGCGGCTCATGGAGAGTTTCCCATCCTGAATTGGGCGTGCATTGGGACCCTGAGCCGGGGCGGGGACGGCCACGTCCCCGGAACTCACTAGCGTAGTGTCTCACAAACGACTGGAGTTATTTTCGTCAGCGAGAAAGCGCGAGAGTCCCGGTTTTGCTCAACAATCGTGTAAGTCACACCACCAGTTATTTGAGAGACACTACACCAGCAGCATGTTCTCTACGGGGACGTGGCCGTCCCCGCCCCGGTCTATTGCGCTAGCACAGTAACGGCCCCCGGGGGCTAACAGCCTCTTACTTCGGCGTGGTGCTGGCGCGGGCGAGGCGGGCGAGGTCGGCGTTGCCGGATTGCTCGGTGGCGGCGCCGCCGACGTGAAATGTGCGCGGGTCGGTGTGCCGCCAGATTTCCGTGTGGCCGTCGGCGAACGTCAAAGGATAACTGAAATCGTGTCGGTGGGCCGAGATGGCCGGGAAATGATACCAAACGTGGCCCGCGGGGTCGGTGACAAAAAAGCCATCCGTTATGCTGCGTTCGTCTTCGTCGAGAAGCACCCACATCTCGGATGGCCGTGGGATTTCCGACTCTTTGGCAAAGAACGAAACATAATTCGCGGCGGTGGGCGGAATGGGGCCCGGATCCGGGTCGCGCCCGCCGAGGAAGGAATTCATGGAATAACTTCGGACGGACCGAAAGTTTTGCCCGTTGATCGTGACGCCCTTGTCGGTCGGGCAGCGGTAGATGTCCACGTTCTGGTTATAGTGGTACAGTTTGCCTTCGGCGATGAGCGCGGAGTTGGTCGCCTCGGAGGCGATGCTCATATCCCCTTTGACCCAAACATCCGGATTGCCGGCCGGATAAGACTCCGCCAGGAGCCCGTTGTTGTCGTCGTGATAATAGGTCCAAGCGAGCCCGAGCTGACGCAGATTTGAAAAACACGCCGTCCTTTGGGCTTTAACTTTTGCTTTGCTCAGGATGGGCAAGAGCAATGCAGCCAGGATCGCTATGGTGGCAATTACGGCCAGGAGCTCGAGGAGCGTGAAACCCCGCCGCCGAATTGACCGACCCAGATTTATTTGATGCCAATTCTGCAACGTTCTGCTGCTCAGAATATAACTTTGATGCCAACGATAAAGCAAGGGAATTCTCTGCAGGGAATTATCCTCGGGCACGGGACAAATTTCTTCTGAACCGGACAGCGGCATGCACCGCGCACCGGTGCAACGATGGATAGGGGTAGGGATGGCGCAGGTGCGCCACCCCTCCCTCCGAACCGGACGGGCGGATTTCCCGCATCCGGCTCTCCAGTTAGTGGGCTCTTTGGTGAGCATGGCTCG
>Ga0210409_10003845_pt1 | contig 16519 bp, 7 predicted proteins | sample IncBWH17MmetaG_FD_161649 | JGI IMG/M metagenome (GOLD analysis project Ga0210409, IMG submission 161649) | Forest soil microbial communities from Barre Woods Harvard Forest LTER site, Petersham, Massachusetts, United States - Inc-BW-H-17-M | ecosystem: Environmental > Terrestrial > Soil >...
GCCCAACACCTGGAAGGATTTCATTGCGTGTGCCGAATACCTCGTCAAGAAGGGCTATACGAGTCCGCAAAAGCTGGCCGGGACCGGCACCAGCGCCGGCGGAATCCTGATCAGCCGCGCCATCACGGAGCGTCCCGATCTCTTCCGTGCGGCCATCTGCAATGTGGGATGCGCCAATGCCCTGCGGATGGAATTCTCCCCCAACGGTCCGGTCAACACGCCAGAATTCGGCACGGTAAAAGATCCGGCCGAATGCCAGGCCCTGGCCGAAATGGACGGGGTCGGGCATGTCCAGAAGGGTGTGAAATATCCGGCAGTAATGGGTGTGGGTGGGTGGAACGATCCGCGAGTGGCGCCCTGGGAACCGGGCAAGTTTATCGCGGCGTTACAGGGGGCGACAACCTCCGGCAATCCGGTTGTGATGAAGGTGAACTACGACAACGGGCACTTCACCGAAGAGAAGATAGTCACCTTTAAGAACTTCGCCGGCCAGTACGCCTTCCTCCTATGGCAGACGGGACACAAGGATTTTCAGCCCGCCGATTGAGCCTGGCCCCAGTGAGTCGCTGAGGTCCCTCTTTGTGTTCTCTGCGTTCTCTGCGGTAAGAATTCATCTGCCTTCTGTGGGCTCTGCCGCTCCATGTCCATCCGTGGTCTAGCGCCGTTTTCAGGTTCAGTGCTCACCGGTGCAGGCAAGCTATGCGAGAGTCAAATCAAGGCAGGCTAGTCGTGGCCCAGCCCCGGTGAACTGGTCAGCACCGACGGCATGATAGCCTTCTGGCTGCGGTCCTGATCGGCCCCGGAAATCCACTGGTTAATCGGGTAAACATCCAGCCCGAATTTCGCATAACGGACTCCGCCGTCGCCATACAGATAGTTGGAGCCGCCGGAAGGGGAGGGTTTTTGACCGCCGTGGCGGGCGTGCTGGACGCAGTAAATCAGGTTATTGAGCCCGCCGTTTTCGAATTCGAAAACATCCATCCAGAAGTCGTCCTGGTCCGAGTGGCGGCGCTCCCCAATGACGATCGTGTCAGCCGGCTTGACCATCTGGCTCTCTTTCATCGAGATGGTTTTGTTTTGCCAATCGTTTGGAAAGACGTCATTCCAGCCGTTCATGATGTAGCTGCACGGTGCGTTGTCGGCCTGGTAGTCAGGGTAGCCTGTGCCGCCACCGGCGTTGTTGCCGGGAAGTTTGCCATAGAGCGCAACCTCCGAAGGGCAAATCAGCATGTTGGTGTTCCTGTAGTAGCGGAACAACGCTGCCGGCCAGCGCGCGAAGTCGCCGCCGTCCACTCGAGGCGGGTAACAACCAAAATCCTCGATATACATGCGGACCGACAACCCCATCTCTTTGAGATCATTCATACAGGCGGTTCGCTGGGCGGCCGCTTTGGCCTTGCCGAGCGCGGGCAGCAGCAGCGCCGCCAGAATGGCAATGATCGCAATGACCACCAGGAGCTCGATCAGGGTGAACCCGCTACCAGCTTTGGTTGCAGCGGTCCGCTGGAAAACCACCAATGGCGCCGAAAAAACACGGAGCAAGCCAGCGTTGGCCACCTTTTTCACTGCCGGTTGCGGATCACTCCTGAGTAAGGGTCCCCAGCTGGCCTGCAGAGAAATCAGGGGTCTCATTTCGTTTTGCATAGTTGTGCCTTTGTGGTTGAGCTGAATGGACTCTACCGTACGAGAACTTCTATGTCAGCCCTGCTGGTGTTGCGAAGGGGTCATGTTCCGGCTCCGACGTTCATGAGCGGAACGCAACTCTCGTTCGACTGCAGCCGGCAATCGAGGCAGGCTGTCTTTGAGCACATATTCGTGGACACCGGCCTTTATTCTCTCCACGGCAAGCTCCTCATCCCAGCTGTTCGACACCAAAATGAAAGGAATGTCCAAACCCTTCCCCTTGTAAATCGCCAGCGCATCCAACCAGCCGAAATCCGGAAGGCGAGCATCGCAAATGATGAAATCCCACGCCTTGGCATCCAGGGCCATCTCCATGTAAGCGGCCGTTTCGACTCGCTCAAAATCCATCTTCAGTCCCGCCCGTTCCAACTCGGCCACGATCAAAAATGCATCCCGCATCGACGCTTCTACCAGGAGGAGTTGGTAGCGTTCTTGCATGGGCTGTTCACTCAGCAGGGTTCAGTCATCCGATTCCCCCCCAAGACCCGATACCACTCGCTTCTTGGGTTCAGGACTTCTTTTGCTAAGGACCTCCATCGATCCGGACTGGCACCCGGTCCAACCAGTTCCAGTCGCTTCGTGGTGGTCTTCGCCCGCCAGGGCGCTGCAGCGTTCGCATAAATTCGGGTTTCCGGAAGAAGCGCTGGGCATCTCCGGAACTGGCTCACCGCAGCAACGGCAAATGTGGCGTGTCAAGCTAGTTATTATCGGTCAGAATTAACGCAACTGCAAGTGGGGGTTATAAAAAATAATAAACACCGTTGCGCGCTACATCACGCGCATCTGCACGGCGTCGACGATCTGCTCGCCGACCATGATTAAGCCGATAATGACCACCGTGCTGCCCGGGCGCAGTCGCCCTTTTTCCATCAGGGTTTTGAGCGCCGTTTCAATCGTATTTTGGGGCTCAAACAAATCAAATGGAACCACAAAGGGAGTGATCCCCCAACTCACCGCCAGCGTCGAGGCCATGGCTTCGCGTTCGCACAGGGCGTAAATCTGTGAGTATCGAGGCCGCATCCAGGCCGCGTACCGAGCCATGTTCCCGCTTCGCGTAAACACCAGGATGGCTTCGGCCCTCAACTCGTTGGCCATGACCACGGCGCTCTTCACCAACTTCTGGCGATTCGTGGTGAGCAGCGCTTGCTCGAAGTAATTGGCTCCCCCGCTCTGCTCGATGCGAACTGCGATTCGATCGAACACTTCGATGCACTTGAGCGGAAACTTCCCCACGGTGGTCTCACCGCTGAGCATGATGGCGTCGACTTGCTCGAACACGGCGTTTGCCACATCCGTCACTTCCGCCCGCGTCGGCATCGGCGAACCGATCATGCTTTCGAGCATGTGCGTGGCGACAATGACCGGCTTGCCGACGTGCAAGCACGTTTTGACGATTCGCCGCTGTATGATGGGCAACTCTTCATACGGCAATTCGATGCCCAGGTCGCCCCGCGCCACCATTACGGCGTCGGCTGCCGCGACGATTGGGTCCAGGTTTCGCACCGCTTCCTGGTCCTCGATTTTGGCGATGACCAGCGGACGTAGTCCGGACTGCGGAAAGAGTTCACGCAGTCGCGCCAGATCCTGGGCTTCGCGCACGAACGAGAGCGCAATAAAATCAACCGCGAGTTCCAAACCCAATTTGACATCGAGAATGTCCTTGGCAGTCAGCGCCGGGAGGCTGACCTTGACTCCAGGGAGATTAATATGGCGGCGGCTGCCGAGACTGCCTTCCGTGAGCACCTCGCACTGGACTTTGTTGCCGTTCTTGGCGAGAACCTTCATCTCGATGGCGCCGTTATCGAGCAAAACCACGTCGCCGACGCTGATGTCGTTGACAAAATTCTCGTAATTGACGTCCACCGAACGCTCTTCCTCACTGCGTTCACCCCGCACGGTAAGGGTAAAGGTCTGGCCCGGTCGCAACGCGAGCGGCACCGGCAACTCGCCCGTGCGGATTGCCGGGCCCTGGGTGTCCATCATGATGCCGACAAACTTTTGACAGGTATTAGCCGCCGCACGAATGTCCCTCACGACGCGTCGCACCCAATCGTGCGGCGCGTGCGACATGTTCAGGCGGAATACATCCACCCCTCGTTCGGCCAACTGGCGAAGCATTTCAGCGGAATCCGTGGCGGGTCCGACCGTGGCGATAATTTTGGTCTTGCGCGGACCTCGCGTCGGAATCGTGCGATTCAAAGGAGGCCTCCTTTCTCAAATTTCATTCGGCTCAGCCCGGTTGTTGGATGGGTCTTCATTTTGTTCTTCACGGCAGACACTCGCGCAAGAATGATAATTGAACAAACGCCGTAGCTACATTCTCAATGAGTTGTCACGGGCTGCTGGGGACGCTCGTCGACGTGGAGTTGGAAAATGTCGGGGCGGGCATAGTGGCCTACCACATCGAGGTCGTACTTGCCCCGAATAATCTGAGCGCGATCGATCTCTGCAACGAGGATCGCTTCGCTTTCAAGGTTCGGTCCGGCCAGGAAATTTCCGAACGGGTCGACGATACAGCTACCGCCACGAGTCACAATCACATCCGGGTTGTCACCAAAGGAAGAATGATAGTCGGCCGGAAAATCGCTCCGTCGGCAGAATTGGTTGCAGGAGAGCACGAAGCACCGGCCCTCAATGGCAATGTGTCGGACCGAAGCGAGCCAGGAATCTCGGGCGTCGGCAGTCGGCGCGCAATAAATCTCAATGCCTTTCGCATACATGGCAGTGCGCAGCAACGGCAAGTAATTCTCCCAACAGATGACTGCGCCGAGCTTTCCCAGGGGCGTTTCGAATACCGGCAGCGTCGAGCCATCGCCAAACCCCCATACCAGGCGCTCGGATGCCGTCGGCATGACTTTGCGGTGCTTTCCCAGAAAACGGCCATTCGGCGCAAAGAATAAAACCGTGCAATAAAGTGTTCCCCGGTCTCGTTCCACCACACCAATCACCAGGTAGATATCATTCCGTTTTGCGGTCCGCCCGAGCGCATCCACTGCCGGCCCGGGAACATCCACGCTGCTCTCCCAATACCTCCGAAAATCTTCGCGGCCCTCCTCCGTCCGGGAACCGACGACCGCGCCAAAATCAAGTCCTCGCGGGTAAGCTGAGACGAACGCTTCCGGAAAGAGCGCCAGCCTGGCCCCCTGCTTTGCCGCATCCCGCGCTAAAGCATCCACCTTCTCCAGGGTCCGCTCCCGATCGAACGCGACCGGTGCCGCCTGCACCACCGCCACCTTGAACTGCTGCAGGCAGGTTTTTGTTCCTTCCTTTTTGGGCTTTAAGGTTTTCACGATTTTCGGCTCATGGTTTAGCTCGCGTGCTAATCGGATCGAATCCCCTTGACGCACCCGCGGGTGAAGGGTTCAATGCTCGCAGGATTCGCAAAATTAACAATTAACATTACCCAAAAGAAAACATTCTCTTGCTATGAAGGCAATCTTGTTACCATTAACAGCTCTCCTCGCTTTGGCGCTCACCACTCAAGCAGCCGACGTCAGCTCGAAAATCAGCAAAGTTCATTTGTGCTGCAAAGGTTGTGTTAACGGAGTTGAAAAGGCGGTCGGTGAGGTTGAAGGAGCCAAAGCGGATGTCGATGCCGACGGCGGCACCGTGACCCTCAGCGGTCCTGATACCGCGACCGTGCAGAAAGCTGCCAATGCCCTGGTTAAAGCCGGCTACTTTGGCAAGGCGGAAGGCGACGTCAAGCTGGACGCGAGCACCGGAGCAAGTGATCAGAAGGTGCAATCGTTGCGTGTCGAGGGTGTGCATCTTTGCTGTGGGAAATGCGTTAAGGCCGTTGACCGCGCCGTCAAATCCGTCCCCGGCGCTAAAGACCACAACGCTACCAAAGGAGCGAAGTCGTTCGAGGTCACCGGAGACTTCAATGACAAAGAACTGTTCACCGCGTTACAGAAGGAAGGCCTCACCGGCAAAGTCGCCAAGTGACTCCGCCGTTCAGCGCGCCAGAGCGGACACGCTGCCGGCGCGCTCACACCCTAGTTTGGCGTCTCACGAACGACTGGAGTTATTTTGAACAGGAGAGAACCGAGGGAACTGAGACGAAAACTCTGTTTTCTCTGTTTTCTCCGGTTAGAAATACCACCATTCATTTGTGTTACACTACCCTAGTCCTAGTTCATCGCCCATTGGAGCAGGACGCGAATTAGGTTCTTGGGCCAGGCGCCGAAATACTCTCTCGCCAACGCCCGCCAGCCAACCGGTAATTCATATGTCCGGGGCGAAACGGGAATATGATGCAACTTCAGCTCATTGAGCAGTTGGCGGCAGATGGACGTCGTTTGTGGCGCCCGCCCGGATTGTTCGACGAGCACAATTTCTGAGAAGCACTTTTCGCGGCGAGACATATGGCGAACCGCGTAGGCTACTATGGAAATCTCACTCAATGTATCGAACTTATTGGCCATTTGCCGCAATACCCGTGTCTGGGTCCGGGCTTTGATGTAATTCCCCATAAGACCACCCGCCCAGGCGTGATCCCATTCTTTGCTGGCGCACCCGCCGGGAGTGATGATGATCGAATTGCGAGGGTCTTCGTTGGCGATCGAAATCGCGAGATCACAGGCCATCCGCGTGCTTCGGCCGATAACAACCTTACCCCGCGCATCTCGGTCGAGCTCAACAAAAACAGGACAGATGATTTTCAGTGTGCTCCCGTAGCCAGCTTTCGCTTCCTCAGAAAGCCGCCTGCCGCAACAGATGCAGACGTGCGGGTTCATGCTTCTCATTTACGCATCGCAGACGACTCCAACTGACGCCGGGCCGGGTTAGCACACGGTTTTCAAGGCTTCCTATTCAATCAATCGTTCAAAATGACCCGACCTTACAAAAAAGATTCCTGCCCTGGCGCAAGCCGTTCATGGCCAATGGAAAAACCCTGTTCGAATTGCTTTTGGGGGAGCATCTTGACCGGCTAGGGATGGCGCGCCGCACCGTCCGCGCCGCGTTCGGCGGCGCAACAGGGAGTCCGATTCGCGCGATCGCCAGGATTCGTTCAGACGGCTGAACGCGGGCGGACATCGCAGCGCGATGTCATCTACCAACGTGGCCGTGTTGGTCACGGAACCGAGGCGCGGAAGAAGCTTGCGGCGTTGGTCAATGGCACAGGGATGACTTGCACCAGGCTGCTGCCGACAGGGCCGTTCCAGATGGGTGACCAGATCAGCGGTGGGTTTAGGGCAGGTGCCGATTCCACGGTGTAACTTGGTCCCGCAAGAGCGTGCAGGACCAGCAGCAATTGTGAGCTGCTTAGCGCGCCCTCCAACAAGGGCGCTCCATTGATTAAGGCGACGCTACCGTTGTCCTGGAGCGTCCGCTGCAAGGCGACGCCGTTGACCTGATTCGCCGAAGCAGCTGTAACATTCAGGGGAAGGAACGCGGAAATCGAACCGGCCTTCGAATTGAAGTTCAGTGTTGAGATAGTTTGCGGACCTGACAGGGTTTGGCCGCTCAGAAGGGCGAAATTGGCAGTGAATTGGTTCGGTCCGGTTTGCTGCAAGGTGGCCGAGGCCAAAGGCGGAGCTGCCGGGGCGAGCGTGAAATTGGTCAGGGCAAGGGATGGCACGTCCAGTATGAAGCTAACGTTGGTCAGAGGCGTGGTGGCATCGACGTCGATCGTCACCGCACCCGGTGAGCCGGCCACAACCGTGGTCGCCCCAAGAATCACTTCCAGGTAGCCCTCCACCACCACCGTGAAACTCTGGGCCGCGGAAAGCGGGGGCAACGCGTCGTCGGTAACGCGCACCGCTATGACATTTGTGCTCGGCGCCTGGTCACGGGCCGGCGCCCAGGTGAAGCGGCCCGTTTTCGCGTCGATGTGAGCGCCGGCCGGCGCGCCCGGATCGAGGCTGAACGTCAAGGTTCGGGCAGGGACATTGGGGTCGCTGGCCGAGTTGGTGATGAAGAGCGGCAGCAACACATAGGCCACCTGGTCGGCAATGGGCGCCAGGACAGGTGGCTGGATTGAGCCGTTGACGACCACTAAAAATGTATTCGTGTCCGCCAACGCGGGTATTCCGCTGTTGCGAACAATGACGGTGACAAAATTGGTGCTCGGGACCTGCGCTGCGGTAGGTGTCCAGGTCAGCAGCCCGGTGGCCGGGTTGAGCGAGAGACCCGTCGGCGCGCCGGGGCCCAGTTGCCAGACCAGGGTTGGTTGAGGCAAGTCGGTATCGGTGGCGTTCAACTGCAAAACAAGCGGGCTTTGCCCATTCACGGTGACGATGGATGGAGGCGGCAGCATCTTGGGCGGCTGATTGACGCGGGTAACGACAACGTTGAACGATTGAGTGGCGCTCAGACTGGGCGAACCGTTGTCGCTGACGACCAGCGCAAACGTGTTCGTTGTGCCGCCATCGCTCGGGCCGGTTTGCCAGGTGATCTTCCCAGTGGACGGTAAGAGCAACGCTGCGGGTGGCGCTCCTGGCAGCAGGCTCCAAGTAAGAGTCACGGGCGGCAGGCTGGTGTCGGTGGCGCTGGGGGTGAGTGTGAAGAGCCCGCCTTGTGCGATGCTCTGCGTGGCAATGGGCGTGATAACCGGCGGCGAGTTGCCGGGAGCCGTGGTGGATGTCTGGGTGTCGGGGGTGGCATGGGCGGCTTCCCGGTTGCCGGCGCCATCGGTGGCGCGGCTGAAAAAGGCGTAAGAATTGTTGGCCACGCCAGTGTAAAGCGCCGCAGTCACGGTGGTATTGGTAATCCAAGGCCCGAACGGTCCGCCATTCGTTGAAACATAGATGTCGTAGAAGGCGATGCCGGTGCCACCGGGGTTATCGGTGCCCGACCATTGAACGGTGAAAGTCGGCGGGCTGCTGGCAGGGAGCGCAGCCACCGTGCTGGTGGGCGCAATCGTATCTGGTCCATTGGTTACTACGGCCGAGTAAACGAGCGTGTAAGTGCCGCTGCTGTTGTAGTCAACCAGATGCACTAAGTTGGTGTGGATTGGCACGAGGTCCCCGCCCAGGAAGATCCGGTCCGTGGTCCAAACGTTGGTGCCGAAAGGAATCTCCGAGTGGTCCGCACGAAAAACGTGTGTAAGGTGGTAGGCCGCGCCGGGTCCCGGGTCCCCGAATCGCAGATAGCTCCAACCTGTGGCTGGCACGGGAGCCGCCGTAATCGACAGGTTCGTCCCGGTCAGCGTACCCGCCAGGTTGACATTCGTTATTGCGGTGACTGGCACGATGGTGCCTTCGCTGAGGTAAAGTGTATCCGGGAGGTGGTTCGGATCGGGGGTGTCATCGACCAGGAAGTCGGGCCGGGAATCCTCGAAGACTCCACCGGCATCGACTATATGGGTTAGCTCGTGGATTTCTACACTCCGCACCAGGGAGAGCCGTGGCTTGCCGAAAGCGTCTACTTCGCTGAACGAGGCGGAGAAGTTGGTAAAGCTGCCCTGCAACGATGAAATAAAGAGCCAGCGCGCAATCCTGTTGGTCCCGGGCGCAATCCCGCCGAAATCGACGCTTAAGGACGGTGTGACCGGTTGGTTCTCGAGCTGTGTTCCAAGAATCGTGAAATCAATCAGCAGACCTTTGACATTGTCCACGATCTGCGGTTTGCCGCTCGTAATATTAAGCGACTGGGCGGGCCCGTAACCGACGTTGTTGACCTGCACCGCGAGCGAATAAGGAAGACTCGGCTCAGTTTGCGGCGAAAACGGATCCGGACCGAACACGTCGCGATCATGGAAGTAGCGCACCAGCAACTCGGGTTGCGGGAAGACCTGGATGGGGGCGGGGGCCAGCGGGACGGAGACTTGGACGCCGTCCTGGGTGTAGCTGAGTGTGCCGCCGACGAGGTAAACCGTCACGCCGTTGGTCGGCGCCGCATCCAGGGTGGGGATAAGAGTCCAGGTAGCTGTTCCCATGGTGCTGGCGGGAAGGATGCCGGTGCCGTCCACCGCGGTGAGCCCGGAGACACCTGGTGTGGATATGGCAAAGTTGGGACTGACGATCGTGCCCTGCAGGTCGGTGATTTGGAGAACAGCCTCGACATTTTGCAGCACATTGCTGCCATCGTTGTTGATTTCCAGCGTGGCCTTGAAGGCGTCACGTGTGATCACGCCTTTCTGGTCGAGGCGAATATCCACTTTGGCGCAAACCGAGGTCGCCCCTTTGGGAGTGCGCCCCTTGATAGCCGGGGGCGTGCTTTTGCACTGAAAGTGATAGCCCGGCGGCGCCTCGAAATCGGTCACCGGATTCAACGAGTTGAGGTAATCGAAAAAACCTTGCGAGGTAATCAGCCCTCCGCCGCCGCCGCCGCCGCCGCCGCCGCCGGGATTGTCGGGCACCAGGTCATAGACTTGTGAATAGAGATCGACCAGGTTGCAGCCGGTAGAGTCGAAGATATAAGCCGCCGTCGATTTGTCCACGACGTTCGGGCCGCATAGATAACCCCACAGCATGGAGGCGGTCACCGAGCAGGTGCCCGATAGGTAGTCTTTGGGTGAACGCGATTTAGTCGCGAGCACCGCGGGAGGGTTGGTCGGGTTCAGCCGTTTTATCAGCACGGGCACCGTCAAGGACGTGTTGGCCGCCAGTTTGCCGAGATTGGTTACCAGCGCGGTGATCTGGAGGCTGGCGGTGCTGGGAAACACCAATTTGACATCCTCCGCCTCGATCAGGCCATGATTTGCGACGGTGTAGAGCACCTGGAATTCCGGCTCCGGATATTGCGCCAGGTCGAGCGAGGCGGGATCAATGGTTACTACCGGGATCGGGACCTGTGTTTCGAATGTGCTATCAATAGTAAAAATGTATTGGTCGGCGACCGTCGTGGGCGTAACCGTGAAACTGTAGGTCACGGTCTGCCTGGCCAGAAACGCAACGACATTGGTCGTCAGGCCGGCGGCGACCAGTGCGGTCTGCCGGAACGGGCTATGGGCATCGGCGCTGACATCGACAATGTAAAATGCTTCCGTCAGGTTGGTCATCAGCACCGTGCCGTCCGGGCCGGTGAAATTAGTGATCACCGGCGTGCCGGTGAGCGCGTCGCTCAGAACAACCAAGGCGTTGGTGACTCGCGGAGAGCCGGTGGCAAAATAAGTGTATTCGTCTTCGGCACTGACGAGCATGTTGCCCTTGGAGTCGGACACGGCCTGGAACGAGAAGGGCTCCTGGGTAGCCGCATTCGTAGCCTGGATGACTAAACTCCCGTTATAGGTGCCGAGCGGCAGATCGGCGGCAGGCGTCAGCAAAATGGTCACCGTGGAATTGGATCCAGGCGCGAGCGGCGGGATGAGGTTGGCCGAGGCCAGTGAAAGCCAGGGCACGGTTGGGAGGACTACCTGAAGCGGGCCAGTGGGTGCTCCGCCCTGGTTGGCGACCGTAAACGCGAGCGGCTTTTGACTGCCCCGGAGCATGGCGCCCTGAAGCGAACCTGGATTTAACACCAGCTTAGGAGCCGGCGATTCCACTCGGACCAGGAAGGTCATATCGGCTGCAGCGCCTTCGGCGCTGGCCACGTGCAGGACCACCGGACTCTGGAAAATCGAGGCATCCAGGGCCTTAACCGAAACGGTGAGGTTGGCGCTGGCGAACCCGGCAAGGGAATTCGTATCGAGGCTAGCGCTCACGACCAGATTGGGCTGGTTGGTAACCACCGTCACCGTAAGCCCGCTCAGAGCCACGTCCGACAGGTTGTCAACGCGCGCCGTATTAGTAGCGCTCGCGCCTGCGGTCAAATCCACCAGCGGCACCTGCGCGATGGCCATCCCCAGCAAAACGAAAGAATCCTGGGAAGCCAGGTTCATCTCGCCCGGAAGCCCGGCCGAGAGCTGATACACGCCGGCTTCGGTGGGCAGAGGCACGAAGAGATTCGTGAAGGTGCCGTCCGCCGCGGTCAGCACAGTATAAGTCCGGTCGGTGCCGCGCACCTGTACGTGGATGCTGACCGCCACGAACGCGGCCGGTTGGCTGGTGCCGCCCAGCGTAGCCTTGCCATGCATGGGAATGGGTGTGTTGGCCAAAGCCTGGTGAACGTCCGCCTGCACCTTGGCACTGTAGGCGCCGACAACGTTGATCGGCGCGCTCGCCACAAGATAATTGTTGTTCTTTGTGAGTTCGACGATGTTGTCGTTCGCGTCCGCTTGCGCAATGAGCCAATAGTTGCCGGGAACAGTCGGCATAAGCACGCTCACGGCCTGAACGATGGATTGGCCGACCGCCAGTGAGCCGTTGTAGTCCGCTTGCGCCGCGAGCGAGCCGGTGCCGGGAGTCGGCGTAGTCGAGAGGAACACGCGTTGGAGCATGTCGCCGGTGGCGGTGGCCAGGCCCTGGTTGGCCAGGCTCAGTTGCGCGTTGATGATCTGCGACGTAAAGGCAGTGTTGGTCGAAGTAAGGGAGTTGATCACCAGGTCGGGCAACGGCACAAGTTGGGAAACGGCGAGGATGGACATCGTTTTATTGTTCGGACCAGCGCCGGATGGGTGGTAGGAGAAAATGCCGTTGAACGTATCGGCCGTGACAGTAATGAGCAAACCGCCGGCGCCGTTCGAACCGGTCGGGAGCGTGAACCCGATAAACCGGTCGCGGGCCGACCCATTAGTGAGAGCGCCCAGCGAATTGGTGTCGTAGTACAGCGTCGTGTCCAGCAAGGTCAGACCGAGGTTTGTATTGACGATGGTTACCCGGTCAAACCAACTGCCTAAAGCCACCGCGCTGCCGGCGTTGGTATCCTGCCAGGTTACCGTCAGATTCGTCCCGGAGGTGAGAATGGGGGGCTGCACGCTGAGGTTGGCCACCTGGAGGTCGGGCGCCGAGACGACCAGGAGAGAGGCGCTGTTACTCAGGCCGGCTGGTGGATTAGGGCTGTATTCGAAGAGTTGGTGGGCGCTGTCCGCCGTGACAGTGATAAGAAACACGCCGTTGGCATTGGCGTCCTTGGGCACCGTGAACGACAAGGCGCGATCCCGGAAATCCCCCGGTGCCAGCGCGCCATTGCCGGGATCGGCGAGGTTATAGTTGGTCGTGGTGTTAAGAATGATGCTGCCGGAGTTCGTGTTGAGAATCAGGATGCCATCGGTCCAGTTCGTATTGGCAAAAGCCGCGCCCGAGTTGGTCAAACGCCAGTCCAGCATGACCAACGAGCCCGGCAACCAACCCGTCGCGGGAACCGCCCTGACGTTTTCGACCAGCAATTCGGGATAGGGCGCGAGCGCGACGGTGAAAGTGGTGTTCGAGGAATTGTTGGCGGTGTTACTTTCGACAATGCTGTTCTGAGCGTTCACCGTCACCGTGACCTTCAAGGTACCGACGCTATTTGTTCCATCGGGCAATTGCATGGCAAGCTGGCGGGTGCGGACTGCAGTAGGGGCCAGCGGGCCGTTGCCGGGGTCGGACTCGGTATAGGGCAGAAACGAATCGGCCAGGACGAGGCCTGCGCTGTTGCGGATGGTCACCCGATCGGTGAATGAGCCGCTGGTCGCGCCGTTGCCATTGTTCTGGTCGGTCCATTGCACCGTTGCAATGCCCCCGGATTGGAGGCCGCTGGCCGGCGAGACCGATACGGCCGAGACGACAAGGTCCGGCAAGGCGGTCGCCGGATAGAGAGGCTGCGGAGCCCGGGTCGGATTCGGGAACAGCTCGAAGGCGTAGTTGCCACTCGCATGGGTGTCGTAAATGCGGCCTTCGACCGTCAGAGTGTAAATTCCCGACTGCGGCAGGGTGAATGTATCCACGTCCTGGTTCGGGTTTTGGGTCAGGAGGATATTGCCGGCGGGCGAATAGAGGCGGCATAGGGGAACATATGCGAACCCGCTGGCGAGTTGGCCATTGAAGTAGTAATGGTCACCGGCTGTGCCGGTGAACTGGTACAGGACGGTGCTGTCCGCCGGGCTCAGGGCATTACTCACCACCGTACCCGGGACGAACGGAGTGGCGTTGGCAAAATTCAGCAGCCGGAATTGGTAATCGCCCGTCGCCGTGAAATTGCCGCCTGCCGCTACCGTCAGCGTGTATGAGCCGGGTGCTAGCGGCAAAGAGGGGTCACCGATATCCGCCCCATCCGAACTGGGGAAGTTCCGCCAGCTTACAATCTGGCCCCAGGGCGCATCGAGGCGCCACTCAAAATTGACATTGGTGAGCGCGTCGAAGTAGAGCGTCGCCGCTGTTGGCAGTGTAAAAGTGTAGAACTGCTGCTGGCCAGGCGTGGCGAGCGTGCCGCTGATGGTTTGCCCCAGACTCAGCGCATTCGTCACATAAGTCACTGGCAAGAAGGCAAAGGCATACTTGCCGCTGGGATTTAAGTCATAGACGCGCCCTTCGGTTGTGAACGTGTAGGTGCCGGACTGGGGCAAGCTAAAGGTATCGACCTGGCTATTGATATAGGTGCTTAAGATAATATTGCCGTCGGGTGCGTAAAGCCGACAGTAGGGTGTATAGGAAAAACCACTCGACGGCTGGCCATAGAAATACAACTGCTGGCCCGCCGTCCCGGTGAACTGGTAAAAGACGGCGGTGTCGGCCGGGCTTAGCGTGTTGCTCACGGTAATGCCAGGCGTGATTGTCGCCGCCGAAGCGAGGTCCAGCATCTGAAACTTGTAACCGCCGGCCGGGCCGGTAACTGTCAGTTGATAAGACCCTGCCGGCAAAGGCAGCACCGGGTCGCTGATGTCCGCACTGTCGGAGCTGAAAAAGCTGCGAGTATTGACCACTAGGCCGGGCGGTCCAGCCAACGTCCAGTTGAAACTGACATTCGTCAGGGCGTCGAAGTAGAGCCGCGCGGGGTTGGCGAGTGAGAATACATAGGCGGCCGTGGCGTTGTTTGTGGGAAGGCTGCCGGTAATAACGCTGCCGATGGACAGCGGGGTGCCAGTGAAGGGAATGGGCGGCACGTTGCCCACAGGCGTCACATTGAAGCCATAGGAACCCAGGCCCGTGTCACCGATGTAGCCCTCAATCAAGAGGGTGTACGTTCCCCCCGCCGGCAAGGTGTTAGTCCCAACGCCGGGCGCGAACGATTGGTTGAACACCACGTTGTTGTAGGGATCGATGAGTCGCCAACTCGCGTTGGGAATTCCGCTGGACGCCTGGTAAGCAAAGGAGAACTGATCTCCGGCAGCGGCGTTGAACCGGTAGAGGTCGGTGCTGTTGGCAACGAACCCGTTGACGTTCACCGGCGTGCCGAGTGTCAGCGGTGTCGCTCCGGCAAAGTCGAGCAACCGGAACTGAAACCCGCTCGTAGCGCCGTTATAGGCCGACACCGTCAGAGTGTAATTGCCGGCCAGCAACGCCAGGACGGGAGCGAAGATGTTCCGCCCGTCTGAGGATGTGAAGGAACGCCCGTTGACAACATTGCCCGTGGGCCCATCCAGCGACCAGTTCAGGGCGCTATTATTGGTCAGTGCGTCGAAGTACAGACGCGCGGGCGCCGCCAGGGTGAAGGTATATTGCTGATGCTGGCCCGGAGAACTGATTGCGCCGTTGACAATGCTGCCCACTGCCAGGGCCTGCAGTCCGTCCGTAACAGGAATGATGTTGAAGGAGTAGCTGCCGCTGCCCGGGTCGCCAATGTAGCCTTCGACCATCAACGTATAAGTGCCCGCTAACAATGCTACCGGCCCCACGCTGCCGCCCACGTAGGTCGTGATAGGGAAATTGCCGTAGGGGTCCAGCAGCCGGACATACGCATTGGGCAGCCCGCTGGAAGCCAGTGAAACGTAATAAACCTTGCCGGGGGCCGACAAGGTGAACTGGTAGGCGGCGGTCGAATTGGCGGGGCTAAGGGGGCTGACGACGGCCGTGCCGGGCGTAAGTGGGGTAGCGGTCGCAAGGTCGAACAGACGGAACTGGTAGGGGCCAACGCTATCGCCGTAGGCCACTACCGTGAGAGTGTAGCTACCGGCCGGCAAGGCCAGCACCGGGTTGCCAATGCTCAGCCCGTCCGAACCTGTGAAGGTGCGAAGATTGACCACATTGCCCGCGGGGCCGTCGAGCGACCAGCGCAGATAGCTGTTATTGGTGAGTGAGTCGAAATATAACCGGGCGGCCGAGGCGAGGGTGAAGGTATATTGCTGGCGCTGGCCCGGAGAGCTGATCGCGCCGGTGACGAGACTGCCCGGCGTCAAAGCTTGCAACCGGTCGGTGACCGGCACGGCGTTAAAGCCGAAGCTCCCGCTGCCAATATCTCCCCAATACCCCTCGACCAGGAGCGTGTAAGTGCCTCCAAAGCTCAAGCTAAGCGGTCCCTGGCTGCTGAACACCGAGGCCACAAAAACGACAACGTTGTTCGGGTCGACTAACCGCCAGGCAGCGTTGGGCAGGCCGGTCACGGCCAGGCTGTCAAAAAAGAACCGCGCGCCCGCGACGGCGTTGAAGCGGTACAGAGCGGTAGAGCTGGCTGGACTTACCGCGTTGGTCAGAGGCAGTCCTGGCGTTAAAGGGGTGGCACTCGCCAAATCAAGGAGCCGGAACTGGTAAGGGCTGTCCAAGGTCCCTTGCAAGTTCAGTTGGTAGCTGCCGGCCGGCAGATCGAGCGGCCCAAAGTTGTAAATCCCCGCGGAGGCATTGAGGTTCTGGCGGTTCACCACGACACCGGACGGACCCTGGAGCGTCCACGTCAAGCCCGGGCTGTTAGTTTGTGGGTCGATAATGACACGCGTCTCGGCGTTCAGCGTGAGCGTGTAGGAATTGGTTGTGTTCGCGACTAGGTTGCTCGCGATTAAATCGCCCAGGTTCATCGGCACGCCGGTGAGCGGCGCGGGCGTCACATTTCCTTCCGGCACGACGTCCAACGAGTAGGTGCCACTCCCCGAGTCGCCGATGTAGCCCTCGACCATCAGCGTGTAGGTGCCGGCTGCGTTGAGCGCGGTCGGCGCGGCCACCGA
>Ga0210409_10003846_pt1 | contig 16511 bp, 16 predicted proteins | sample IncBWH17MmetaG_FD_161649 | JGI IMG/M metagenome (GOLD analysis project Ga0210409, IMG submission 161649) | Forest soil microbial communities from Barre Woods Harvard Forest LTER site, Petersham, Massachusetts, United States - Inc-BW-H-17-M | ecosystem: Environmental > Terrestrial > Soil >...
GTAACACTTATCCGATTCGATCCCGCCGCGCCGTCCTGGCCGGCATTGCAGCCGGCGGCGCCGTTGCCGTCGTGGCCGGAATTCCGGCTTCGGCCAGGCGGCGACGTCCATCGAAAGCTTCGCGGTGTCCGTCGCTGCGCTTATCGGGGAGCGGCCATGAGCAACGTTGTCAAATTCCCTTATAGCGTTTCCCGCAAGGTACACGCTCGCAAGCCACGGGCGTCGAAAAACGGCACGCCCGAAGAACGGGCCACTTTGCAAGAAATGGTCGCCGAAGAAATCGACACTCAAATGAAAAATCGTGGGCGGTATCGATTACTTGCTCGATAATCGGCCCCCGGCTGGATCCTTGTCCATAACCGCCGGGAATGGGCGTCTTCGCAAAGAGCGCCAAAAGGTTTTGGCGAATGGCCGAGGCAGCGACGCGATATTGGAGAGTGCGATTGGATTTCGAGGACGCCGTTTCGTGGGCCCAGCGGATGGGGACGTCGGAAGGCCGTTTCCACCCCGCTGTCAATCCAGACGACCGCCGGCCGACGTCGAAAAGTACCGCGCAGCGCTTGTAAAGCAGCTTCTCACTCCCGCGCGGGATGTTGCGTCGGTCAAATGGAAGCAAATGGCGCTAGCCAGGGGCCAACATCGGTACACCGACGTGAAGCCAGAGCGGATCGACCGTGCGATCGCCGACGATTTGGCATTTCTCGCCGCGCATCCGGTGCGTCAATCAAACCGGCGAAGGCAGTCATGAAGCGCCGGCGCCGATCGGTAAGAAAGCGCAACCGACAGCGGCCGGCGGCTCACGCAAGGCGGCTGAGGCGGCAAGCCGATCGTCAAAAAAGCTACGCCGTCGGGCTCGAAATATCGTGTCCCGGCGGCGCCTACTACTGGGCCCCTGAAATCCCCAGCGATAAGAGGATTAGCAGGCCCCATGCAGAGCAGATGTGAGCTGGTTCACATTCGTGCCAATTCTTAAACGGCACGCGGGGCTTCAGTCCCCCGCTCACACCGCTGGCACCGATCTCAAGCCCGCCGACTTAACTCGGCGGGTTTTTCTTTTGGCTTTGGCGGGCTCGGAAAGCTGTTGTTGTTGTTGTTGTTGAGGCTGGCTTTCGGGCGCCGCCGGCCGACAAAATCTGGCGGCCCACCGCTGCTCAAACCTTCTTTGAAGGTGAAGAGGAATAGCGCTCATGGCCAAAGCTCCGCGTTCTCAGAGCATCAACGCGCTCGATCCCTTAAAGGTCCTCAATCGGCTGGGCATGGAACCATGTCGTCGGGACAGCTTGGTCATTATCGGATGTGATCACCCATCCGCTGGAATGACGGCCTCAGCATGTACCCCCGCGCTGGGGCCGTTTCTTTGACGCTCGCGGATTGGCATCGCCCCGGCGCGACAGCACTGAGAAAGACGAAACCTGCCGCGCGGCAATTTAGGTTAGTCTCCTAGCCTAGCCCTGTGGACCGCATCTTAGCGGCTCAACCACGTTAATGTTTCAGTTGGGTCAAAGGCGTCGCTTTGACCGTGCCTCAGTCATTTCCGCTCTATCCCGATAAGCAGACGTTCTCAGTGCCAATTGGCATGCCTCAAACGGGCCATAACCGGAAGTCGGTGCATCGCCGCAGCACTTGCTTTGTGCGGAACTAATTAGCCCGCGTGCAGCACGATGTCGAATACCACCAATTTCGACTCTGGTTCGAACTCTGGAGGCGGCGGCAATAGCTTCGTGGTGAGCAATTCCGTTCGCCCCGCACTTTGCAGAAAACGATCCGTACTGTTGTAAGGGTCGCCTTCAAAGTACATCTGAGTCACCAGTCTATCTTGCTTGCCATAAACTTCGAAGTGAATGTGTGCTGGCCGGATTGTATTGGGACCGATAGGATACGCGCCCGGTTTAATAGTCTTGAACCTATATCGACCTTCCGAGTCCGTAGTCAGAGTGGCCGATCCTTCAAAGTTGGGGTCGAGCGGCGCGGGGTTAGTATCGCTCGGATGGGTGTAACGCCCATGAGCGTTGGCCTGCCAAACCTCAACCTTGGAGTTGCTAACGGGTTCGCCCTTCAAATTGAGTACGCGTCCCATGACGTTCAGGATTTCACCCTCAGCGCGACTCGGCCGACCGGGCACTCTCGTTAGATCGGCGTTTTGGTCAAACGGTTTCACCGGATAAAACGGACCAAGTATTTGGCCAGGCGTGCGCTGCAAGGCCGCTTGAGCAAACGCGAACTTGGTTGAGACGACGCTTGTGACGCCAAGCATCGCAGACATTCTCAAGATTTCCCGCCGGCTGAGATCACTTATGGAGTAAATCGCCATCGCCGAGTCCTCCTCATTCCGCCGCATTTTCAGGTGGACACAGCCATCCAACTGAATATTCGATGTCACCCCCCGATCCCTGAAGCTTCGATAGAATACCATTGCGCCCGCTCACCCGCCAACGCTAATGCAAGAAAAGCTAATCCTGACCGGCGCACGGAGTTTCTAGTTATCCCCGCCTGCGCGCGCATGGGAACAATGTCCGGTTCGGGTCAAACTGAGAAGAACTCAGTACGAGCATATGTTTTCCGCTTTGCCCTCCAACTCGGACATTGCTCAATGCGGTCGGCATGTCTCAAACGTGCCAACTCGGAAGTCGCGGTCAGTGCTTCAGGGGTTAGCCGAGACGCCAATGATTAGATGGCGTGTCAGCCCATTTCCGACGGAAGACCTTCATTGATGGAAATGGGGTACCGAGCTTGCGCGCTTGACCGCGCACGCTGATAATCGATCGCCTGAAGACGGCGGCAACGCGAACAACTGATACATCCTGCGCTACGAAGGCTTTAAGCCGCTCGTTTTCATCTGCCGTCCAATTTACCCTAAGACGCTTCACGAAGCTGCTCTTTCGATATTCATCGACTAGCTTCCTTGTGTTCCAATTTGGCGAATTTCCGGTCAAGCTGCCATAGCTCAACATCGTGACCATCAACCAACTGCTGGGCGACTGCGATTGCCACCGTGTCGTGGGGCGCGTCCAAGACTACCGCTTCAAAAACGTGACCGTCAGAGCCAATAAGGAAGGCTCGATAAGCCGGCATTCCGAGACCTCATCTGATCGTCTTCAAAGGGCTATCGAACCAATCGACGGGATCGGATTTCGAAGGGTTGGATACAACTTGCATTTGATGGATATGGCCGCATTTTGTGCACCGCAGCGTCCAGTGTTCGAACCCGGCTCGCGAAGGGGTGATCCGCTGTACCTTGGTGAGGCCTTGGCAACGCCCGCAACGGGAAGTCGGAAGGACCCGGAGTGGTGAGGAGGAGGTCGTTTGACCGGACATTTTTAATCTCGCATGCCATTGTGAAAAGCTATTTCGGGGGTCCAAGCTCTCCATTGAGCCATCCAAGAGCGGCGCCGGTTTTCATCGGGTCGCTGGGTATCAGTCTCGTAGAGATACGATCACACTTGGCGCATTCGAACGTGCGCAGATCGTAACCCGGTGGCGCAGGCGAGATGGCTGCCAGCATCATTCGGGTTTGGCAACGCGGGCAGCGCGGGCACTCAATGGAACTGAGCGAACTTCCAGATTTTGAAGATTGAACTCCTGCCATGTCACCCTCCGGTGTCAGGCGGGTGCGAAACATGTTCCGGGAACTGTCACTCGCTCGACCGTTGTAGAGAAATTTGCTACAGCAAAATTGCGGGTGCTGTTCTGAATTGAACACCCCGGGTCATCTTTGTATTTCACAATCTCCGTCGGGCCGAAGGAGGGTCTTATGGGGAAAGCAGCAAAGAACGAGTTCAATCCCAAAGTGTAGTGGGTAAAAACAGTGTTCACTTCGCAAATTTATTCCCCGCTGTCGGCACCCCTCCGGATTTCGGGCGTGTCGTGCAAGACCACGTTCAACAAGGAATTATGGACTTCCAAGTGTCCGTTGTAGTCGATGAACCCTAGCTTGCGGAATTTGTTCATGAAAATGCTCACGCGCGACCTGGTGGTGCCGACCATTTCGGCGAGCGTTTCCTGGCTGATTTTCGCGATGACCGGCTCTGGCTTTGCCTCCTTGCCGAAATTCGCCATCAGGAGAAGCAGCCTCGCAAGACGCTTCTCGCTCGAATTGAAAAGCTGATCGACCAAATCCTCCTCGACTCGAGCGTTCCGCGCCAACAGATACGACATGAACGCCTCGGAAAACTTTGGCTCGTCATGGAGCACGCGCATGATGGCTGCTTTGTCGAGCCGCATGATGACGCTTTCGGTCATCGTCGCGACTGTCGCCAGGCGCCGTGGCTGGCCGGTCAGACAGCCCTCGCCAAAGAAATCCCCCTTCGCATGGATTGCGACGACCGCTTCCTTCCCCTGCTCGGAAACAACGCTGACCTTGACCTGGCCTTCCTGAATGTAAAAGACAGAATCCGCCGGATCCCCCTGCAAGAAGACCTTTTTATTCTTTCGATACGTCGATATGGTCCTACCCCCATCCACGGTGGCGAGAAATGTTGCGACATTGAAGGGCGGCTTGCTCTTCGTTTTCACGAGATTTCTCCCCGTCCATCGCACGCGAACTCAGCGTCTTGAAAACCCGGTGCGGCCGCGGCGTTTTCTCTCAGCTCATCGGTGCCGCCGGCTGAGGAAAGCCCAATGTTCGGATTACGAGTTTGCTGAAGGTGGTGTCGGTAATGTATATTACCGAAAGGGCTCGAAAGTCATTTTTTAGGTATATGTCTTGGGAAGGTGAAAAACGAGGCGCGCCCGGACCAATTGGTAGCATTCACAAGAAGCCTCCGTGAGACCCTGCCGATCGAGAATCGTGACCTGCTGTCGGCCGCGTTTAATCAAACCGGCACGTTCCAGCTCCTTGGCGGCGTTCGTGATGGTTGGTCTTTGGACACCCAGCATTTCGGCGAGCAGGTTCTGAGTGATCGGCAGCGCGTCGCCATCAGCGCGGTCACGCATCATCAGCAACCAACGCGCCAGTCGCTCCTTGAGGCTGTGCGCACCGTTGCAGGCTACTGACACCATGACCTGTTCGAGAAAAGCCTGAACATAAGCGAACATGAGACCTCGGAAAGACGGCATTGATTGCATGGCTCGCGTAAACGCCACGCGCGGCATCCTTGCGGCGCTTCCCGGGATTTGAACCAGCAGCTGCACCGAGGAACTCTTGGCACCGAAGACGGCCTGCATACCCGTGCAGCCCTCCCTTCCGATCGTTGCCATCTCAATGACATGGCCGTCCGCGTAAACCGCAAGTACCGAGACGACCCCGCTATCGGGGAAGAAGACATGGTCGAGCGAACTGTCAGCGTCCATGAGAACTTGCTCGCGTTGGCAGCGAATGTGTTCAAGCTCCGGCATAAGTCGCTTGAGATTGCTCGGTGGTAGGGCGAGCAAAAGCCGATTGCCGGGCCATTTTGATGAAACGTTCATACGCTTAAACCGCGTCTGGTTAGCGTTGGTTCCAGGAGGCTGGGTCGGACGCGAGTGAGGCGGAGGCCCGTGACGCCGAACAGCGTCACGCTGCGCTGTCTAAAGTCAAGAATGTCGCGGTGCTCAAGGCGTTCGCACCACCTCCCTCCGCTGATCCGCGCGTTCGTGCAACCTTTGACCGGTATATCGAGGGCCTGCGCAAGGCCGGGATGCCGGAAGAATGAACGCGTGGCGATTTTTCACTTGACGTAACGAGGCGATGCCAGACTTCCGGCTTGGGGTCAAACTCGGACCTCGGCGCGCATCAGCGCAATGTCTGCTCTGCCCCGGTGAACGGACATCGCGCACCACGGAGGCTATGTCTAAAAAGTGCCAGAAGCGGGCCTTCTGTTCCAGTGTGTTGGTGCCGGCGCCATGGTCGCATGAACATGCGCGGCGAGAGAAAAGCGCTTCGGCTTCCCGGGCGAATGGGCGCAATCGTCGCTGGCCGAGATCAGATTTTCCCAAATGCTGACAACCGGACATGGCTGAACGATTGGAGAAACATCCGCAGGTTTTCCAATCCATCAAGCACCACGCACCTCGAGCTTTTTAGGTGATCTCGGCCGTCGACCGTAATGAACGGAGGGTCGCTTTAGCGATCAGTCTCGGCAACGCCACACCATGCTTCAGATGCTGCCTCGGGCTTGGTAGCCAGCACCGTGTTGTACGGGTTGCCGAAGACAAATACCTTCGAAGTGCGCCAAATGATCCGTTCCAATTCCACGAATGTGCGCATTTTTAGTCGATACTTCCACAACACCAGGTGTTGAATGAAGTTCCACGTGAGGCCCCAGGCCCAGAATGGCAGTCGTCGATAACGGATCGGGTTGAAGCCTAGTCGACGCATCTTGAAGACGAGAAGATTGGCGCCGACAAAATTGTAGCGCCAGTTGTCGAAGAAGACGGTGACGCTCAGGTAATCCTCTTTACGCCGACAATGATCCAACGACCCCGGTGAGCGGATTAACAGGCTTCCTCCCGGCTTGAGCATCCGCCAGCAGCGCGCCAGCCAAGCGTCCAGCTTTTTGGTGTAGCCGATCGATTCGAGCGCATAGATGGCGTCAAAACTTTCACTCGGGAGATCGAGGCTGTCGAAGTCGGTGACGATCACCTGTCCACGCCCACCCAGTTTTGCAAATTTCCGCCGGCAGATGTCCGCTTGCACGGATGAATTGGTCACGCACACAATTTCGATATCTCGCCGGCTGGCGAGGTAGTAGGCCGCCGCGCCAGATCCGCACCCAAGATCCAACAGCCGCATCCCGTCCTTCAGCTTCAGAAGAACGTATTCGGCTTCGTAGGGACGCGAAAATGCGACGCGGGGGAAAACGCATGTGCTGTAGTTCGCTTGCTCGTCGCGATACCTGCCGAACACGTCATCATATGTACGCTTCTCGTCGTCGTGCTTGAGAAAGTCGCTCGGCTGCGGCGTCCACTCGATCAGCTGGCGCTGCTCGAATTGATTCAACTCGTGGCCGATCTTGCTCGCGTCCTTCGGTTGAGTCACCAAGAGAAAAAGTACGTAGTGAAAAACGTTGTATGCCACGAACAACGCGATGACGATCACTACGACCAACTGAAACGTCAGAACAATGTCCAAGGTTGCTCCTGTGACCGCTGAAACGCTCTGAAAGCGATTGAGATTCTCACATCGATGAGGAGTCACGGCAGAGCAGAACCGTGCGTTATTATGCGATTTTATGCTCTTTTTGGGGAGCCCAATAAAGGGGCTCCTTGAGAAGGCTCCAGCAGTTCCGCCGGACGAGCTTCGGTTTCACCCAATGCGCGCCGCGTCGCGGCAGCCCGTCCTCGGCAAAGGGGGAAACCGGCGTCTCCAGCCGTACGAGCTTCTCGCCCAGACGCCGCAACAGGTCTTGCTCGAACCCTGTCCCGACCTTGCCGGCATACACGAGCTTCCGCGGTAGAAACCTAGCAGCAATGCCCCGAACCCGCTCCGACTCCCTCGTGGGTCGGTGTAACCGCCGACGACGAACTCCTGCTCTTGCTTGCACTTGAATGTGAGCCAATCGCGCGTTCGCCTGGATACGTACACGCTGTCCCCATTTTTTGCGATGACACCCTCCCATCCCTTCCGGCACGCCCTTCGGTAGTAGGCCTCGCCTTCAGTCTTGCGGTGCTCCGTGAACCGCAAGGAGCCCCGGAAGTCGAAGGCATCACGAAGTACTTCCTTTCGGTACCGGAGCGGAACCTGCCGGATGTCGTAGCGGTCCAGGTAGAGTAAGTCGAAAAGATAGAGCCGCACCGGCACGTTGCGAATCAGATCAGCCGACGGATGCTCCACCTGCATGCGCGTTTGCAGGTTTGCGAAGCTGGTGATCCCGTCGTCGAACGTGACAATCTCGCCATCCGCCATGAAACAAGTGGTTTCCTGCTGATAAATCGCTTCAACCACCTCGGGATATTTTGCGTTCAGCCGAATTCGATTCCGCGAAAAGAGATTCAAATCGCGACCACAGCGAAAAGCGAGGCAGCGCTCCCATCCCATTTCGGCTCAAACAACCATCCCTGGCGCGAAAAGACTTCATCCGTGAGCGTCGCCAACATGGGCGCAACCCATTTCGGCTGTGCTCGGTTTCGAAGCCGGGCCTTGACGTCAGCCGGCAGTCCGTCGAGCAGGTTGCGCCCGGACATGGAATTTCACCTCTCAACCGACGCGCCAAGGCAAGCCAACGCCCGCACATCAATGCGGGTCGGGCGGCCCCCGCGCTCCTGGCCTGAGCGCTCTGAAGCCGAACGTGTGGCGTGGTTGGCACCGGGCGTCACCAAGGTGGAGGACCGCATCGTGGTCGCCCTCCCAAATCCTCCGCGTGGTCGCAAAACAGCACAAGCTAATTTCGAGCAATCTTGACGGCGATCAACGCCGCCTGGGTTTCCTCCCTTTATCAATTCACATAACCACGCGGGTCGGCGGGACGCATCGCCCACAACGTCGCCGGTCTGAATCTCTCAACCCACAGGAGACAATAATGAATCAACTCATTCGCGCAGGCGCAATCACCGTTGCGATTTTCAGCAGCGTCGGCTTCGCCATAGCGCAAAACTCCCCCAGCCCAACCCCTGGCACCGCGCATGGCGATCTGACCACAAAGCAGCAACAGATGGTTAGCCACGGGCTCGCGGCCTCGCCGTCACAGTCCGCGCCCGCCGACGCGCAACCGCAGGTCGGCAACAAGCTTCCGGAATCCATGAGCGCGCAAGCGCTTCCGCGCAACGTCACCGATCAGGTTCCCGAGGCAAAGAATCTGCTCTTCGTGAAGCTGCCGGACCGAGTCCTGTTGATCGATCCCGACAGCAAGCTGGTAACCGAGATCGTGATGGATGACAGCACCACCGGTTCAAACACCACCGGTTCGAACATGAATAGCAGTTCCAACCCGCCTTCCCGGTAGCAAAATCCCCGATCGGACGAGCGGGCCGTTGAAAATCGCGCTACGGCCGGCTCGCCGATGCCCGGAAGCCGATATGATGCGCCTTCGGACAGCGATAGAGGTTTCATGAACAGGTCCCGCTTCTCGTTCTTGCCCGCGGTCATCTTGACGGCCGTCGTTTTCTCGTTCCGGATCGATCATGCAGCGGGACAGGAAGTCGCACTTTCGCCCATGCAGGCCACGGAGCTCGCGAAAGGCTATCGTGCCGAAGCGCTCAAACTAAAGCCGGTTGTCAACGACAAAAACGAGACGATCGGAAGAATCAACGATTTCGTTTTTGGCAAGGATGGCAACATCTATGCCATCCTCGGCGTCGGCGATTTTACCGGACTTAGCGGCCAGGCCGTCGCTATTCCCTTCCGCAGTTTCAAACTGGACGATCCCTCCGGCTACATTGTACTGCCGGGGGCCAGTCGCGCAGCGCTGGAGAAATTGCCGGTTTTTATCACCAACAGATGAGCGTCTGCTCGGTATCCTCAGCTTGCATCCCTGAGGCGCTGATCGCTGCCGCAGATCAGCCAGTAGACAACGCCGAGGGCAAGGATCGCGGCCGCGAGCGCGAAGAGTTGCGGCGCATCTGTTTCCCTCAGATCGAGAATGATGGCTTTGCGACAGATGGCGAGCAGCGCGATCATTACCACCGAACGGATCTGGACAACGCTTTCGCGGCGCTCGGCTATCACCAGAAGCGATTTCTTGAATTCGAGCGCAATGATCACCGTAAAGATCATGCCAAACACGGCCTGAAAAATCGTGTAGTCGGACGGATCGAGACTTCCGGACAGAACCAGGCCGAACAGAATCTTCAAGCTAAGATTCCAGACAGCCGCAATGACGATGACGGCGATCAGCGCCGTGAGTATCATAATGACGATGTGTTCGAATCGCTGATAAAGCGAAAGCAGCCTTAGTTTTTCTGTGGTATCCTTCAACTCCTGCTTGATCGACATCGAAATCTCCCGGACAGCACACGGGCGCTCTCACTTTATTGCAAGCGTAGATGCGGGGTTCGGTCAATCCGAAATTGGACCTGCGTTGCCAAGGGGTCGCCGCGGACGCTGCACCAGGATCACCAGCGGGATCGCCAGGAAAGACACGAACATCATGAGTTTGAAATTGTCGATGAATGCGATGGCTTGCGCCTGCACGGTCACCGTTTGGGCAAGCGCCGCGCGCCGGTAGGCTTTCAAGATAGGGCGTCAGCATCGCCAGCAGCACGACGCCGACGATGAAAACCTGGCCACAATCAACTCAGGCCGCCATCGAAGTCTCGCCGAAGCGGTCCTCCAAGGCGCCTCGATTCAGAATTTTGATCGTTCGCTTGCCTGCCAGGGTGATAACGCCCCGCTGCTGCAGATCCGTAATGGAACGGCACACCGTCTCGACAGAGACGGCGAGATAATCGGCGATGTCATAGCGCGAGACCGGTAGTTCCACCTGCCCCTTCACTTCCGAAGTACGTCCATCAAGCGAAAGCAGAAAAGAGCCGACCTTCTCAAGGGCGGTGATGCCGCCCAGAATCAGGATCTGGTCCTGGGATCGGCTGAGCGACTGAAACGCGACCTCGCGCAGTTCCCGCGCGAACTGAGGGTCACGCTCCGCCAGCTGTTCCACCCGCCCGCCAGAATAGCTTGCCAGCACCGTGTCCTCGACGATCGCCTCGGTCGTCCCCTCCTTCTTGCTGTCCGAGATAAAGAAGAAATCCCGCGGCAGCATCAGATCGACGATTTGCCGCCGGCCGCTCGAACGGATTGTGCATCGCCGGACTGCGCCGGCGATAACGTAGTACGAGTGGCCGGCGGGCCCCGAGGCATTGGGAATTTCCTGGCCGCGATCGTAGTGCACGATCGCGGCAAAAGCATCAAGGCGTTTCAGCGCATGGGGCTGCGCCGCAAGTATCCTCCGATAGTAGTCTGCTGCGTGGCTTCTCGTTTTCATGACCGTACCCTTTTTTCTCGAGAATCCTTTTGCGTGGTGAGGAATACACCGTTCCTCGGGGGTTAACCGCCACGCATCCCTAGCGATCAAGCCAGTTAGCGAATCTGCGTTACGTAAAAATACGTAACTCGGTCGCGGCCAAAGTCGGTCGCGGCCAAAGCCGGACAACCGGGGACCAAGAAATTGATTGCAATCAACGACGAAGGTGCATGGGGCTCCTAAGCACGAGCATTCCAGGTCGAGCTACCAATCTCGCGCGACGCCGAAACAAACGTCATCTATCCTGGCTTCTGGAACCGTTGCGCCGGACTTCAACCCGTCATCAAAACCTCACGCTCGCGGATCTGAGAGGGAAAGCCGGTAATCCTGGCGTTCTATCCCGCCGACAGCCCGGTTTGTGGCGATCAGGTGGCGCTCTACAACGAGATCCTCCCGGAGTTCCGCAAGCACGATGCGGAACCGTTGGGTATTTCGGCCGACGGGGTCTGGTGCCATGCGGCCTTTGCCCGCGACCGCCACTTGCATTTTCGCTGCGCGCCGATTTCGAACCCAAGGGCGAGGTGGCAAGGAAATACCGCGCCTATCGTGCAAGCGAGGGCGTCTACGAACGTGCGCTGCTTGTCCCCGACCGGCAGGGCACGGATTGCATGGAGCTATTGCTCGCCGATCGCGGTCAATCCCGGCGCAGATGGAATTCTTGACGCCCTCGAAAGGGCTTCAGATCAGGCAAGAGCTCATGGCCAAGTTGTTCATCGGCGGCATACGCAGCGGCGTGAATGGCACACCTACCTTGGCGAGCGGCATAACGGTGCCTATGACTACGCCTCCCTGGTGTCGGGAATCCGGATGCGTTCCGCTGCAGATACGATCCCATGACGTACGAAGGAGCGCTCCGATCAATGTGACGATTCGATAAAGGTCCTTCGAATTGACAATGGTCAGTGCCGTCTCGATGTCCGGGAATTATCCCCATAGCCGTGCTCAAAACCTCAGGAGAAAACCATGGTTGCCTTCACGGGATCCCTAACACCCTCAAGACCCCGCCTCGCTCTTGCGGGACGAGGGCGGATCATTTGGCCTGCGCTCGCGATTGCCCTTGCGACCGGCACGGTCCTTGCGACCGGCTCCGCTTTGCCGCAAGCCGGGGTACAACTCGTCAAGGTGGATCTTTCGGTCGTCGCGAAAGGCTATCGGATGAGCAAGCTGATCGGCAGCAGCGTCATCAACGACAAGAACGAGAAGATCGGCACCGTCGACGACGTGATCGCAGACAAGGACAAGAAACAGCTGAGCTTTGCAGTGCTGCAGGTAGGCGGCTTCCTCGGTTTGGGCGGACGTCTTGTGGCGGTGCCGTATGACAGCCTCGTCATCGACGACAACGGGCAGAAGATCACGCTGCCCGGCGCGTCGAAGGATGAACTGAAGAAGTTGTCCGAATTCAACTATCCGGCATAATGGAAACCGCTGCCTGAAAGACCTCGATGCATGGAATGTCAGACGATATCCTGGACCAGGTCCGCAGCCGCGAGGTGACGGGTGTCTTTCATTCGCGGAAGGCGCTCATCGCTGCCGCTGAGAATTTGCTTGTTGCAGGGATCGACCGCGCTGACATCGATGTCAGTGCCCCGCTCGATGAGCTGCAACGGCGGCTGAACTACCAGTCCATTCCCGCCGCAGACCTTGCCGATCTCCCCTCCGCGCCCCGGCAACCTTTAATCGGCGAAGACGATGTGCTCATCGCGGATGCCGTCGTCGGCAGCGTCGCCGGTTGCATCGCCGGGGTCGCCATGGCGTTTTATCTCGTCATAAGGGGCCTGGGGCCCCTCACCGTCGGCATCTTCTCGGTTCTGATCGGGGTCGTCGTAGGCGCGGTGGCGGTATTGCTGTCGCGTCGGCGGTTGCGGCGAGAGCGGATTCGGGGACTGGAGAACCTTTCGGAAGCGAATGGTTTGGTGATCTGGGTGCGAGTCCGATCGGCGGAGAAGGAGGCCGAAGCTCAGGAAATTCTGCTGCGGCACGGCGCTCAAGCCGTCCATGTTCACGAAATCGAGCTGGCGAAGACGCCGGAGGATCTTCCGCTCCATTCGTTGCGAGCCGATCCCTGGCTGGGTGACGAGCGACTCGGGCAGCCATAGCGCAGCGGCCATAGCGCAGCGGCCATGGCGCTGCTGATGATCTGGAGTTGGCCGGTCCTGGTGCCCCCTCGTTTACCGGAACGGTCCGGGCGCGTTCGCAAGCGGCGCGACGACGACGCTGCTCCGCTTCAACCCATAAACTTGAACCGGAAATTGACGGTCGTCATGGCTGTGCCGGGCATCTCTCATAAATTGCCGGCGATCGGCGACGTCACAGCCGATCCCAAATCCCCCTAGTACAGACCAGGAGCTAACCATGAAATCCGACAGTGAAATAGAACGCGATGTCCGCGACGAATTGAAATGGGATCCTGATCTTGACGCCGAGGACATTGCCGTCTCCGTCAAAAATGGTGTTGTTACGCTGGCCGGCTTCACCCGCAGTTACTCCGACAGGCTTGAAGCCGAGGCCGCCGCGAAGCGGGTCGCGGGAGTGCTCGCGATCGCCAACGATCTCGAGGTCCGGCTGCCGGCGATCGATCAGCGTCCCGATCCGGATATTGCGCGTGATGCGGTTGCGGCCCTGAAGGCGGAATTGCCGATTTCTTACGACAAGATCAAGCTCACCGTCAAAGATGGCTGGGTAACCCTAGAAGGCGCGGTGGAGTGGCAATATCAAAAGACTACCGCTGAGAATGCCGTGCGAAAGGTGAAAGGCGTGAAGGGGGTGACCAACGTCATCACGGTGAAGCCAAAGGTGGAACCTTCAGAACTTAAACGCAAGATCCAGGAAGCATTCAAGCGAAACGCCGAGGTGGACGCCAATCGGATCACCGTCGAAGCGAACGGTAGCGAGGTGATACTGAAAGGTACCGTTCGCTCGTGGATCGAGCGCGAGGAAGCAGAGCGCGTCGCCTGGTCGGCGCCCGGCATCACCAAGGTCGAAGACCGGATCGTGGTCAGTCCGTAGCCGCGGCCGCCGTCTTACCTGGCACCACCCACAAGCAAATCCCTCAAGCAAAAAGGAGAATCCCAAGAGGTTAAGATCACTGGTTCCATCTCTAGAGTCCAACACATTGATACCGCCGGGCTTCCGGTTGTTCGGTCTGCATCGGGAGATCGACCGGCTGTTCAGCGAATTCGCGCGGGGACTAGGTTCCAACGCCGGAAATATCATGCCCAACATTGAAATTTCCGAAACCGACAAGGCGATCGAGGTCAGCGCCGAGATGCCGGCACTCGAGCGCAAGGATGTCGAGATATCGATCGACGACGACACCCTCACCATCCGCGGCGAAAAGAAGGTCGAGGAAAGCCAGGGCGACAAGAACGTTCAGCACAGCGAGCGGACCTATGGCGTCTTCCTGCGCGTGCTGCAGGTGCCTCCCGGCGTCGATCCGTCAAGCGTACAGGCGACCCTGTCGAACGGAGTTCTCAAGATCGCAATTCCCAAGCCGGCGAAATCCGAGCCGAAGAAGATCGAGGTCAAGGAAACCGAGGCCAAGGAGGGCCAGGCCCAGCAAGCCGCTTGAATCCTCCAGTCGGTCGCGGGACGCGCTAGCGATTTCTTCTCCCAACTCGCTTTGCGCGTCCCGCACATTACTAAAGATAGCCGGACGTGGCGCCTGATAACGGGGCGATCGGCGTCCCTCAATGCATCGAGAGCGCGTTACACGCATAAACAAGGAGCCCGACCATGGCGAAGGCAATTGGTATCGATCTCGGAACCACCAACTCTTGCGTTGCCGTGATGGAAGGAAACAAGGCCAAGGTCATCGAAAATGCCGAGGGCGGCCGTACCACGCCGTCCATGGTCGCCTTCACCGACGACGGTCAGGTCCTGGTGGGGCAGCCGGCCAAACGCCAGAGCATTACCAATCCGGAAAACACGGTGTATGCCATCAAACGGCTGATCGGCCGTCGCTACGACGACCCTATCGTCGCAAAGGACAAGGGGATGGTGTCCTACCACATCGCGCCGGGTCCCAACGGCGACGCCTGGGTTGAGGTCAAGGGAAAGAAATATAGCCCAAGCCAGATCAGCGCCTTCATTCTCACAAAGATGAAGGAAACCGCGGAAGCCTTTCTCGGCAACAAGGTAACGCAGGCCGTGATCACCGTACCGGCCTATTTCAACGACGCCCAGCGTCAGGCGACCAAGGACGCCGGCCGGATCGCCGGTCTCGAAGTGCTGCGCATCATCAACGAGCCCACCGCGGCGGCGCTCGCCTATGGGCTCGAAAAAAAGGGAAGCGGCAAGATCGCCGTCTATGACCTCGGCGGAGGCACGTTCGACATTTCGATTCTCGAGGTCGGCGACGGCGTGTTCGAAGTCAAGGCGACCAACGGCGATACCTTCCTCGGCGGCGAGGATTTCGACAAGCGGATCATGGACTATCTGGCCGACGAATTCAAAAAGGAGACTGGCATCGACCTGCGCAAGGATCGCCTTGCGCTGCAACGGCTCAAGGACGCCGCTGAGAAGGCCAAGATTGAGCTCTCGAGCGCCACGCAGACCGACGTCAATCTGCCGTTCATTACGGCGGACCAGAACGGGCCGAAGCATCTCAACATCAAGCTTTCCCGGGCGAAGCTGGAAGCTTTGGTCGACGATCTGATCGAGCGCACCGTCGAGCCCTGCAAGGCTGCATTGAGGGATGCCGGCCTGCAGCCGTCAGATATCAACGAGGCCGTGCTGGTCGGCGGGCAAACCCGCATGCCCAAGGTCCAGGAAGTTGTGCAGAAGCTGTTCGGGCGCGAGCCGCATAAGGGCGTCAATCCGGACGAAGTGGTCGCGATCGGCGCCGCCATCCAGGCCGGCGTGCTGCAGGGCGATGTCAAGGACGTGCTGCTGCTGGACGTGACGCCGCTGTCGCTCGGACTCGAAACACTCGGTGGCGTCATGACGAAGCTGATCGATCGCAACACCACCATACCGACCAAGAAGAGCCAGACGTTCTCAACGGCCGAGGACAATCAGACAGCGGTCACCATCCGCGTATTCCAGGGCGAGCGCGAGATGGCAGCCGATAACAAGCTGCTCGGCCAGTTCGACCTGGTCGGAATACCGCCCGCGCCGCGGGGCGTCCCGCAGATCGACGTCACCTTCGACATCGACGCCAACGGCATCGTCAATGTGTCGGCCAAGGACAAGGCGAGCGGCAAGGAACAGAGCATCAAGATTCAGGCTTCCGGCGGTCTGACCGAGGCCGACATCCAGAAAATGGTGAAGGAGGCCGAAGCCCATGCCGAAGAGGACAAGCGCCGCAAGGAGCTCGTCGAGGCGCGCAATCAGGCCGACGCGGCGATCTATACCACCGAGAAGGCCCTCAAGGACGCTGAGACAAAGGTCCCTGCCGACGTGAAGCAGCAGGTCGAGCAAGCCGTCGCGGATGCAAAGCAAAATCTGACATCGGAGAACCCGCAATCGATCCGTCAGGCGACGGAGCGGCTCATGCAGGCCGCGTCCAGGATCGGCGAGGCCTTGAATCGCGCGGCTTCACAGGCATCCAGCGGCCCCACCGGGCAAGCGGGAGCGTCGAACGACGACGTCGTCGATGCCGAATTCGAGGAAGTCGATCCCCGCGACAAGAAGGCATCT
>Ga0210409_10003848_pt1 | contig 16509 bp, 18 predicted proteins | sample IncBWH17MmetaG_FD_161649 | JGI IMG/M metagenome (GOLD analysis project Ga0210409, IMG submission 161649) | Forest soil microbial communities from Barre Woods Harvard Forest LTER site, Petersham, Massachusetts, United States - Inc-BW-H-17-M | ecosystem: Environmental > Terrestrial > Soil >...
ACGTATCAATGACCGGGGTCCCTATCAAGAAGGGCGCGAAATTGATGTATCCTATCGTGTCGCCCGGAAAATCGGCTTGATCCATTCCGGCGTGAGCCAGGTCCGGCTCGAGTTGATGGAGCTGCCAGCAAAGCACTGACCCCGCGGGAGTCGGGGTCTCCTATGACGCCGACGTTCGATGCCCATCCCCGCAGCAGCCTGATTGTCGCTCTCGATTTTGATTCTCTTTCCTCCGCTTTGAAATTCGCGAAGCAGATTGCCGATCTTGTGGGCATGTTCAAGATCGGCAACCAGCTCTTTACCGCGGCAGGGCCCGCTGCCGTCAAGGAAGTCGCTGCGCTCGGCCCGGGCATTTTCCTCGACTTGAAATTCCACGACATACCGAACACCGTTGCCGGCGCCGTGCTTTCCTCGGCGGCTATGACCGGAGTGCAGCTCGTCAACGTCCACGCGCTCGGCGGCAAGGCCATGCTGGAGGCAGCAGTGCAAGCCATCAGCGCGGGAGTCCCGATGGGAGCAGACCGGCCGCGCCTGCTGGCGGTGACAATTCTGACGAGCATGGATCAGAAGACCATGAAGGAAGTCGGAATCGGCGGTGCTCCGAAACTTCGCGTCGTGAAACTGGCGCAACTTGCCAAGAAGGTTGGCGTTGACGGCGCGGTCGCATCGGTGCAGGAGGCCAAAGCGATTCGCAAGGCTTGCGGCCGCGAGTTTCTGATCGTGACGCCCGGGGTTCGCCCGAAAGATTCAGCAGTGCAATCCAAGTCAGAAGACCAGGCGCGGAAAGCCACACCCACCGAAGCGATTCGCGCCGGAGCCGATTTCCTCGTGGTTGGCCGGCCGATTCTTGCCGCCCCCGATCCGCGCGCCGCCGCGCAATCCATCGTCGAAGAAATTGCCGCTGCCAAGTAGCTTCCGAGGTTTGACCCCCGATTCGTACCTCCAGTAGCATCCAAACTGTCAGAAATCTGCGCACGTTTCGAACTATGTCGACCTCAACAACCAAAAGCGTGATCGTTGGCACCGCCGGGCACATTGACCACGGCAAGTCCGCGCTGGTCGAGGCGCTAACCGGCACGCATCCGGACCGTCTCGCCGAAGAAAAGCGGCGGGGCATCACGATTGATCTGGGCTTCGCTTTCCTGGAAGAAAATGGCGTGCGCTTCGGTCTTGTGGATGTGCCCGGGCATGAACGCTTCGTGAGCAACATGCTGGCGGGCGCGGCGGGCATCGACGTCCTGCTGCTGGTGATTGCGGCGGATGAATCCATTAAGCCACAGACTCGCGAGCATTTTGATATCTGCCGGCTGCTGGGAGTGAAACGCGGCGTGGTGGCGCTGACCAAGAGCGACCTGGTGGACAGCGACACTCTGGAACTGGTGCGGCTCGAAGCCGAGGAATTCCTGCGCGGCTCGTTCCTCGATGGCGCGCCGCTGGTACCGGTCAGCGCAAAAACCGGAAGCGGGCTCGGCGAGCTGAAGAAAGCGTTGAGCGACGCTGCGGCTAAGGCGTCCACGAAAGATTCGTCACATTATTTCCGGCTGCCGATCGATCGCGCGTTTGCAATGAAAGGATTCGGGTCTGTGGTGACAGGCACGTTGATTTCGGGAAGTGTCGGCGCGGCGGATGAAGTAGAACTCTTTCCGCTTGGGGAGCGGCTGCGCGTGCGCGGCGTGCAGTCCGGTGGGAAGGCCGTGGAGCACGCCATGCCCGGCCAGCGGACCGCCGTGAACCTTGCGGGAATCGAGCACACTGCGCTCAAACGCGGGATGGTGCTTGCGGCGCCGGGAAAATTCCGCAAGACGCGCCGGGTCGACGTGCGGCTGGAACTGCTGCCGTCAGCGAGAAAAATGAAGCAGCGCTCGCGCGTGCACTTTCATGCGGGGACGGCGGAAACGATTGCAGAGGTTTTTTTCCACGGAGAGAAAGAGCTGCTTCCCGGCGGAAGCGCGTTCGCCAATTTGAAATTGCAGGACGAAGTGCTGGTGCTGCCGGGCGATCGCTTCATCGTGCGGCAATTCTCGCCGGTCGGGACGATCGGGGGCGGCGCGGTGCTCGATCCGCTGGCGCGGCGGCCCATGCTGCGGGACACCGGCCGGGTGAGTTTTCTCGAGACGCTCGAACGAGGAAGCCGCGAAGAAATTCTGGCGGCGATGACCGAGCGCGCCGTGCTGGGATTGGGATGGGAAGAAATCGTGGCGCGCACGGGCTGGATGGAAGCAGAAATCCGCGAGGCCCTCGAAAAGGTATCCAGGACCGGACGCGTGAAGACAGTCTCGGCAGAACCGCTGGTGCTGGTATCCGGAAAATGGTTTGAAGAAGTGCGCAAGAAAATTATGGAAAAGGTCGAGCGCTTTCAAAAAGAGAATCCCCTGCTGCCGGGAATCGCCCGCGAAGATTTGCGCGCGAGCTTGGGAAAGCGCGTGCGAGCAGAAACCTTTCGCGCCGCGCTCGAAGAATTGGTGGCGCAGAAAAAACTGGATGCGCCCGGCGAATACGTGAAAAAGGCAGGATCGGAAATCGCCTTTCAGCCGGAGGAAGCCCAGGCCAAGGAAGAAATCGAAGCCGCATTCGCGTCAGCAAGTTTGGCCGTGCCCTCGGTAAAAGAGGTGCTGGCAAAGCTCCCGGTGGAAGCGAAGCGAGCGGAAAAACTGCTGCAAATTCTGCTGCGCGAGAAGAGCCTCGTGCGCGTCTCGCCCGAGCTGATTTTTCACCGCAATGCACTGGCGCAGTTGAAAGAGAAACTGTCCGCCTATAGGAAAACCAGAGGCGACCGCATATCGGTTCCTGTTTTCAAGGAGTTGGCCGGGATTACCCGGAAATACGCCATCCCCTTGCTGGAATACCTGGACCGCGAGCGAGTGACGCGCCGGGCGGGCGACGAGCGTGTTATCCTATAGATGTCGCAAGCCGCAGAGACTTGCCGCGCAGGGCTAGCTGCGCTAGGGTTTAGTTTGGCGCGCCCCGACCGGGTCGGGGGGCGCGTGGAGGCGGTTCATGGGTGAATTTAGTATTTTTCATTGGCTGATCGTCCTTGCCGTGGTGCTGATTTTCTTCGGCGGCAGGCGTATTCCGGAAGTAATGAAAGGGCTGGGGGAAGGCATTCGCAGCTTCAAAGAAGGCATGTCCGGCAGTTCGCAGCCGCCCGCCCCGCCGGCGCAAGCGCCGCCACCCGCACCTACTGAAAAGCCAGCCGAAGAAAAGAAGTAACGCAAGAGTTCCCGAAACTCTCATCCACGATTTTTTCTAGGGGCCCCTACTCGGTCGGGGTCCTTTTTATTTGCCGCACCCCCAGGCTTCGATTGTGCCCAATCAGTACCGGAAAACCCTTATCCAATGCGGGAAACCTGCACTTCCGGCCAGTAGTTTTGCCACAACTTTCTCCCCAAAATCGGGTAATTACAGGGTGACCCGGGAATCGCAGTCTTCGAAAAAAACATTTAGGAGAGTGACATGAAATTCACCTGGATGAAGTGGAGTGCCTTGCCCGCGGCCGTGCTGCTCGTAGGCAGCGTGGTCTTGGCACAAGATCAACCGGCTCCGAGCCCGCAACCCGCGCCGCAAGCGCAGAGCGCGAGCCCATCGGCGCCCGCAACCCCCGCAGCAACGCCGGCGCCAGCCGCAAAGCCGAAGCCGACGATCGCGCAGCGCAAGGAAAATCAGCAAGACCGCATCGCCAACGGTGTAAAGAGCGGCCAGTTGACCGCCGGTGAGACCGCCAACCTGGAAACCAAAGAAGCGGCCATCAACGGCGAAACGAAAGCGGACCGCGCAGCCAATGGCGGGAAGCTGACGAGCGCGGAAAAGACGCAAATTAACAAGCAGCAGAATCAAATGTCCAAGCAGATTTACGCCGACAAGCACAACGCGAGCACCGCGAACCCCGGCAACAGCAAAGTGGGCAAGCGGCAGGAAAACCAGCAGGACCGCATCGCCCAGGGCATCAAGAGCGGGCAACTGACCGCGGGTGAAACGGCCAAGCTTGAGAATCAGCAGAAGGGCATCAACCAGCAGGTGAAAGCGGACCGCGCGGCCAACGGCGGGAAGCTGACCACCGGCGAAAAGCAGCAAGTCAACAAGGAACAGAACGCGGCTTCGAAGAACATCTACAAGAAGAAGCACAACGCCAAGACGCAGCCGCAAGCCAAGCCGAAGTCGTAAGTTTTTCCACCCCCTGAAGCAAACGAGGAGTCCCGGTGAGAACCGGGGCTCCTTTTTTTTGTGTTCGCAGTTATCCGTCTCCCGTTTCGAGTGCGGAAGGCACCGTTTTATCTGTTCCAACTAGAAACTGGAAAGCACCTCTGGAACAACTCATCGTCCCAGTGATCCACCTATCTTATTGATTTCACGCGCCCTACCGAAAACACGGAAGGCGCTCTACGTGCCAGACAAATGTTCCCATTCTCGCCTGGCGCTGAAGCCGGAGGCTAGTACGTGAACGAAACTCGCAGAAATGAACCGCCGTGTGAAACGCTCCTTTCTGGTCCAGTCTCCTGCCGTGAACTTTACTTTTTCCTCGAGAGAAACACCGGACTTTCCCGGTTTCACGTGGAAGCCGGTCCGGACGGGAAGTTTCCAGTGGATGAAGCTGCCGGTCTGCTCGCTATGCATTGCCTGGTCCTCGGCCAGTCACCCCAGGACTACGTCGTAATGGTCCAATCCGCCCAGGAATCGCTGGAGGTTGTTGCCAGAAAGGTGGAAGAGCTGCTGCGAGCCGGGCATTCCGTGAGCAGCTCGGTCAAGTTGACGCGCCGTCAAGAAGAAGTACTGAGTGGCGTACTCTGCAAACTCGCGAACAAGGAGATTGCCAGTTCGCTGAATATGTCCGTCCGCACCGTGAAGTTCCACCTATCTTCGTTACTTGCAAAGTTTCGCGTGCGCGGGCGGAAAGCGCTGGCACTTGAGGTAACGCGCCGCAGGGCAGGACCAATGACGGGGCCACCGTCTCTCGCGACGCGCGACGCGCGGACATTTGCGGAAGCCCCGCCCAACCAAAGTGCACCAGGGGCAGATCCGATCGCGCTTGCCAAACGCCATCGGATGGCCTGAGCGCCGCGGCCTGCTGAACGCGGCGGGCACAAAGGGACAGAGACTAGCTTCCTCGATGTTTGGCAATGATGAGGGTGATGTCGTCGTGCTGCTCGCGCGGGCTGAAGCTCTGCACTTCAGCGACGATGGACTCCAGCAAGCACTGCGAAGACTGTCCGCAATGGCGTTGCAAGGCTTCGATCAGGCGCTGTTCGCCGAATTGCTCGTCGGCCGAGTTGTAAGATTCGGTGATGCCGTCCGTGTAGAGGGCCAGCGTGTCACCGGGATGAAGCTGGTGCTCTCCAATTTCGCAATCCCAATCCTTGAAGATGCCAAGCACCGTAGCGGTGGCTTCGAGGCGTTCCACCGTGTCGTCGCTGCGAAGCAGAAGCGCGGGAAGATGGCCGCAATTGGCATACCGCAAACGGCTCGCGGAATCGTCATATTCGGCGAAGAAAAAGGTGGCGAAGGAGCCGTCCGGAGTGTTCTCGCAAAACAGCTGATTCACCGAGCGCAAAAGGCGCTGCGGCTGATCGAAAGCGATGGCGCACTGGCTGCGCAGATTGGCCTGGAGATTGGCCATCAAAAGAGCAGCGGCGATTCCTTTTCCGGAGATGTCTCCGATCACGAAGCCGAACCGCTCCCGGCCTAGATCAAGAAAATCGTAATAATCACCGCCGACTTTGCGGGCCTGGATGCAGATACCGGCGTATTCCAGGGTATGGAGCGGCGGCAGTGTTTGCGGGAAGAGCCCGGCTTGCACCTGTTTTGCAATCTCGAGTTCCTGGGTGGCGCGGCGTTCGGACTCCTGCTTCTCGGCGATGGTACGGCGATGCGCTTCGACAGCGTGGGTCACTTCATCGAAGCTCACCAATGAAAAAGAGTTTCCATCAACATCCCTGAAGCGGGTGAAGACTCCGCCCCAGATGGGCGTTTCCTTTCCCAGCAGCACCGACGGCGTGTCCGCGAGCGGGACTTGCGTTCGCGGATCAAATTTGATGCGCTTCAGGCGCGGCGTAAACTGAAAGCGAACGCCGCGCTTCGACCATTCCTGAAACTTGGCGGCGACGTCTTCGGTGACAAACACGACCTGCGTGGAGCGGCCGATGAGCTTGTATTCCTGGGACTTGGGCTTGGGGACGACCAGAGAGAGGATCGCGGAGCCATCGGGAGGAGCGACGGCGACCCAGCGGTCCCCTGATTGCAGCCGGGCGTCGAAGGCCAGATGGAATCCAAGCTGGTCCAGGTAGAAGCGCAGGCTGCGGTCCTGATCGCGAACATAGATATTCACGCAGTGAAGACGCAGATACAGATCCTGCCGGACCGATAAGGGAACGCCACCCATGGCGGAGATTATAAGTCGGAACGGTGGTGATGCGTGTGCGGCCTGAGGCTAGGCTTCGGACCAGCCGAGTTCCGTCAGTGCGTGCTGGAGACGCGCGAGAGGCAGACCGACCACGTTGAAATAGCAGCCTTCGATGCGCGGGATGAAGCGGCCGGCGTGGCCCTGAATGGCGTAGCCGCCAGCTTTGTCGTGGGGTTCACCGGTTGCGAGGTAGCGCGTGATGTCTTCTTCCGTAAGCGAGGTGAAATGGACCAGCGTGGAGTCGACAAAGGTGAGGCGCTCGGCGTCGGGAAGGCGAATGAGGGCGACTCCCGTGACGACGGCGTGAGTGCGGCCGGAAAGCTTTTCGAGCATGCGGCGGGCGTCGTCGGTGGAACGCGGTTTGCCGAAGATGTCGGCTTCGAGAGTGACCTCGGTGTCGGCGCCGATGACGATGGCGGGGGCAACGGCGCGTGCTGCAACGAGCTCAGCTTTCGTGAAAGCCAGGCGCTGGACGAGGTCGTGGGCGGATTCGCCGGGGTAAGGAGTCTCGTCAATGGCGGAAGAAAGTACGTTGAACGAAAAGCCGGCGCCGCGCAGGATTTCGGCGCGGCGTTCCGAAGCGGAAGCGAGGATCAACTTCATAAGAGGGCTCGGAAGGGAAGACTACTACAGCGCAAGCGCGTTGACAGCCTGTGCTTTGGTCCAGCCAAAGAGACGCGCCATCTGGACGGGCGACGCGGAAGGGTACAGGGTGCGGTAGTTCACGGCGATCGTCGTGCGCGCATCGTCGGCGGAAAGTTTCGCGGCTTGCGCGACTTGTCGCGGAAAAACGCGTGCCACGAGATCGAAGCGATTGGAAGCCCATGCGTCGGTTTCCTGCTCTGCGCCGGAATGCGTGACGATTAGCAGGCCTTGCAGCTCGAGCATGGCTTTCTTGAAGCGTTTGTTGCCGGCTTGCGTTTCCATTTTGCAGGCGTGGCGGAGTTCGAGCGTGGCAACAGGCCCGTCGTTTGCCAACGCTTGCCAAAGTTCCAGGGCATCAGGAGAGACGCGCCCTGCTTCATAGAAGGCCTCCGCCTCCGTCGGTTCGACCCCCGTTCCGTGCATTGCCAGGAAATGCGGGAGGAGTTCGAGTGAGATGAATGTCCCCCGGCCTTTGAAATATTTTGCGTAGAACGCCCGGCGTTTTTTCGGCAGTTCGTCTTTCCATTTCCAGATGAGCTGGGCGTACTTGCCCCAGCCAACGGGAGGCCGCTTTGCCACGGCGTAGTACAGCGATGGCAATGCCACATTCTTCACGGGGAAGAGCGCACAGAAGCCTACGTGATCGATGAAGCGGACGGCATCTGCGGGCGTGCTCACGCGGCGCGGCCAGGCAATCTCGTACGTTTGCTGTCGCGGCATGAGCGTCAAATGACGACGGATTCCTGGTATTCGCCGTAGACGCGGCGGAGGGCGTCGGAGATTTCACCGACCGTAGCGTAGGCTTCGACCGCGGCGAGGATGGCAGGGAGAAGGTTTTCAGTGGTGGTGGCGCGGCGCTCGAGTTCGGCGAGAGCGGATTTGGCGCGGACCGTGTCGCGTTTGGCGCGGAGAGCGTTCAGGCGAGCGATTTGCGAGCGCTCCATTTCCGGGTCCATGCGCAGGGTTGGAATGACGCGCTCGCCGTTTTCCGGAATGGGAGCAATAAAATCATTCACGCCGACGACGATCTGATTTTTGCTCTCGACGGCGCGCTGGAAATCGTAAGCGGCTTTCTGGATTTCACCCTGGACGAATCCAGTTTCAATGGCCCGGAGCATGCCGCCCGTCGCATCTATTTTTTCAATGTAAGCGAGAGCGCCTTTTTCCATTTCATTGGTGAGATGCTCGATGGCGTAGGAGCCGGCAACGGGGTCCACCGTATTGGTGACGCCGGTTTCGGTGGCCAGGATTTGCTGGGTGCGCAGGGCGATGAGCGCGGCGTCTTCCGTAGGCAATGCGAGCGCTTCGTCCAAAGAGTTTGTGTGCAACGACTGGCAGCCGCCGAGCACGGCGGCGAGCGCTTGAATCGCCACGCGGACAATATTGTTTTCCGGCTGCTGCGCGGTGAGCGACGAGCCGGCGGTTTGCGCGTGGAAGCGCAGCAGGAGCGAGCGTTCGTCCCGGGCCTGAAAGCGCTCGCGCATGAGTTTCGCCCACAGGCGGCGCGCGGCACGGTACTTGGCGATCTCCTCGAGCAAATCGTTGTGGGCGTTAAAGAAAAAAGAGAGCTGCGGCGCGAATTCGTCCACGTCGAGCCCGGCGTCGAGCGCGGCCTGAACGTAGGCGATGCCGTCGGCGAGCGTGAAGGCGACTTCCTGAATGGCCGTGGAACCGGCTTCGCGAATGTGATAGCCGGAGATGGAGATGGTGTTCCACTTGGGCAAATTGTCGCGGCACCAGGCGAAAATGTCCGTGACGATGCGCATCGCGGGGCGCACGGGATAAATGTAGGTGCCGCGGGCGATGTATTCCTTCAAAACGTCGTTCTGCACGGTGCCGGAAAGTTTTCCTAAACTCGCGCCTTGCCGTTTGGCGACCGCTACGTAAAGGCCAAGAAGAATCGCGGCGGTGGCGTTGATGGTCATCGAAGTGGAGACTTTTTCGAGCGGGATGCCGTCGAAGAGCGTCTCCATGTCCTCGAGCGAATCGATGGCCACGCCGACTTTGCCAACTTCGCCGAGAGCAAGGGGATGATCCGAATCCATACCGATCTGTGTGGGCAAATCAAATGCGACGGAGAGGCCGGCCTGGCCTTTGCTGAGAAGATAGCGATAGCGCTGGTTGGATTCGAAGGCCGTGCCGAAGCCGGCGTACTGGCGCATGGTCCAGAAGCGGCCGCGGTACATCGTGGGGTAAATGCCCCGGGTATAGGGAAACTCGCCGGGATAGCCGAGAGCGATTTCCGGGTCCCAGCCGGCAAGACTCTCTTCGGTGTAGAGACGGTCGATGGGAGTGCCGGAAAGCGTGGTGAATTTTTCTTTGCGTTCGCCGGAAGTGGCAGGCTTCGATTTGATGTCAGACATGATGTTCGAAATCAGAAAACTGAAATTGGAAAATGGAAACTCGAAACTGGAAATTAGGAACTCGAATTTTGCTGCGAATACCTGTTCCCCTCCTCCACAGAAAGGCCGGGCTAAAGCCCGGCCTCTAGAAAGTCTCCCGAAGAGCGCTATATCTTTCGCGCCTTACGAAACGAGGTTATGGCGAAAAACACGAACAATAAACCGATGGCGACGGCGATACCGACGAGCCAACGAGCGGCGTCCCGCGTCCAGGCGCGCAGCGCAGCGTTAAACCAGCCCAGAGCAAGAACCGCAAAGACCGCCCCGATGACCTCGTGAAAGAGCTGCTTGAGCACGCGCCACAGCCGGCGGAATCCCCCTTGTGGCTGAGTTGCGGCGGTTGCGCCTGCGGCCGTGGACATAGGAGCATCTTAGCGCAAAACAAGGCCGGGCACAGGGGCGCAGAAACTCACATTCGCTGCCTTTTTGCTGCAAGAGACCTGAACGAAGGTACTGTGAACGGATTGGAGACAACGGAGTGAAGGTCCCTTGTATCCAACTAAACGTGGGCCTAGAATGGCCGAAGTAGTCCGGGAGACGCAGCCTTGCAACTCGACGATCACCTGAAAAACTTGCTCCGTGAACTGGGACACGCGATCAATGACACGGTGTCCGACTCCGATCGCATCACCGGTGCGATTGCCGGAGTGCGCGCGCACGGCTACGATATCGTGCTCAAGCTGGACGCGACGATCGGGCTGGCGAAACGCGACGCGGCTGCGGCTGAGGCGGCCAAGCTGACCACGCAGGACCGGCGCTTCCTGGAGTCGCTGCGAATTCAGGTGGACCAGGAGTCCTTTTCGGAAGAAAATGACAAGAAGCCAGCTGCCCGGCTGGCCATGACGCCCCAGGATGTGCGGTTTTTGAAGTCGCTGCGGATCGCCACGGACGAGCTGGAATGAAGAGTTTCGCCAAAGCTGCCGGGCTCGGACTGCCGCTCCTGCTCGCGGCGGCTGCCGCCTTTTCTTCGCCCGCTAAGGCACAGAGCCCCATCTCCCCGATCGTGATTGATACCGCGGTGCCCATCATCATCAATGCCATCAAGCCGCAGCCCAAAGCGACCGGGTTAGCCAAGTTCGAAGGTTACGTGCAGAACGCCAACATCGCACAAATTACCGTGCGCGCCAGAGGGAACGACCTGGCGTTGCAAACATTCCCTTTGTCAGAAGCCGTGTCGGTGAAGATGCAACAAATTATAGATAAGGGTGGCTACCAGTACGGCGACAAAGTGACGATTTTGTACGACCCCGCGACATTGAAAGCCATGAAGATTAAGGGCAAGCCTTCCAAGCCCATCTGATTCGCAGAGCGGCAGTATGCTTCGCCTGCCTGCTGTTTCTGGACGCTTCTATCCCTCCAATCCGCTTGAATTGACGGCACTCGTAGGCAAGTACACCGCTGTCGCGGCGCTCCCTGAGCCCGCTCGCGCCCGGGCATGCCTTGTGCCGCACGCCGGATATGTGTACTCCGGCCACGTCACCGGTGCAGTACTCGCCCGCATTGCGCTGCCGAAGAAAATCATCATTCTCGGCGTGCGGCACCATCCAGGGGGTGAGCCGGTGGCCATCCTTTCGAGCGGCGCCTGGCGCACTCCATTGGGAGATGCGGCGATTGACGAGCCGCTGGCGGCAGCGTTGCGGGAGGCATGCCCGCTGCTATGCGAGGATAGCGTGGCGCACAGCGGCGAACATTCGCTCGAAGTGCAACTGCCGTTTCTGCAGGTGCTCGTGCCGGAGTTCACCTTTGTTCCCATTGCGCTCGGAACGGTGCATTTTGAAAAACTGGTGAGCGTCGGAGAAGCCATTGCGAAAGTTCTCGCCGGGCAAGAAGAGGTGCTGCTGCTGACGACCTCCGACTTAAATCACTACGAAGATGATGCGACGACACGCGTCAAAGACCGCAAAGCGATTGATCAATTGCTCGCGCTCGATCCGCGCGCGCTCTACGATACCTGCCGAAACGAAAGGATCTCGATGTGCGGCCTTGGCCCGGCGGTGGCCATGCTCACGGCCCTGAACGCGCTAAGGGTCAGGAGAGCTGATCTGGTGAAATACGCTACGTCGGCAGATGTCTCCGGAGATCGCGCCGCGGTGGTCGGCTACGCGGGCATGATTTTCTCGTAATTGCAGGAATTGCGAAGAGCGAAAGAACCCGCAAGCGGAGAGTATTCACGGGATCCCTCCAGCTGAAGATTGGGGACCTAACCGTGGGACGGAAAACGTTCTTTTCCGGTTTCATAAATTTACTAAAGCGTTGTTCAGTGGCCCGAAAAAGAAAACGGCCCTGCTGTCAACAGGGCCGCTCGATCCCGGAATGGATCACGGGTTAGTGCGCATGGCCAGAAGAGGAGTGCGAAGACGACGCTGCGGAAGCGGAAGACGAATGTCCCGCCGAACTGCTGCTGGAAGCGGAGCTGCTGTGCCCTTCGCTGCTCCTGCCGGCGGAACTTCCCCGCTCTCCGCCAGAGTAACGCGGCGCAGGCGGAGGAACGGAATTGCGTGCCGCAGGGGGCTGGCCTGCGCTGCGCGCTGCAGAAGGAATCGCAGGATTGCGTTCCGGTGTGACCGCGTCTGGTCTTGAAGAGCCTGACAAGGATTTTCCATTCTGGGCCCCGGAGCGCGCTTCGTTCTCGTTTGAGCGGGCGGCAGAACTGGAAGTCTCCGCGTTCACGAAGCGGTGCTCGCGCGGATCGTACGTGATGGAAGAATCCTTGTTCAAAGAAACGACGCGGACTCCGGATCCTCCTTCGATCACTGTCCTTGAGACTCGAGCGGGGGGTGCCGCGGCAACGAGGCTGCTGCTGAGCGCTTCGCGCGGCGCAGACTTCAAGGTTTCCCACTTTTGTCCGTGCTCTCCTGCCGCGATCGGTTCGCCGGCGCCCCCCCCTCTAGCAACAGAAAAAACGCCATGTTCCAGGTTCAGAGGAGTCTTGCCCTTCAGATCGAGCGGGTGCATGGGCACGATGCCAACCGTGCCCTGCTGGCGCACGAAGACAGCCGTAGCCGCCCGGTAGACGACGGGATGCGGAGGATGAACGACGGGGGGAAAGTGTCTTCCCCGGCTTCTCCCTGGCCCGTAAAACGCTGGCGGCGAGTAGAACCAGCCGCCGCAACCGGTGTCGAAGAGCCATCCGCCGTAATGATAAGGAGCCCAGCCCCAGGGCTGAGAACTCATGTACGTCCATCCGAACGTGGGATCCGAAATCCATTGCCCGCCCGCGAAGGGTGACCAGGCAGCGCCTACACCGAACGGCCGCCAGCCATATCCGCTTCCTCCGCAGGAGAACCAGGAACCATACGAGTAAAGGTCGGCAAAACCCGGAGCGTAGTAAGAAGAACTGGTGTATTGCGTGGCAGCGGCCGTTGCCGTACTGACCGTGTCAATGCGTCCGGAAACCCAGTGGTCGAAATCGTCTTGATCGGAAAGACGGCCAATGCTCAGGGAAGCCGCGTTCCCAGCCTTCACAGAAAGGGATTGTCCCTTGGCGAGCGGGGTAGTTTTGTCGTTTTGCAGGACGGAAATGCGGCCGCCCAGGGTCTCTACACTGCTGCCATCGTCGTAATTGTCTAGCCGAAACGTTGCGCGCTGACTGGCTTCGACCGTGAAGTCGCCGCCGGTCACGCTGAAGTAGTCGCCGCTCCCGGGATTCACGTAAAAAGAAGCGCTGCCTTGCCGCAGCACCAGGCGCGTAGTGCGCGCGCCGTCCTCCAAGGAAAGGTCGTAAAACTCCAGCACCGTATTTTCCTTCAGGAACGCCATGGCGCCATTCTCGAACTCCACTTCGGCGCGGCCGTTGTCCGTGGCGAGGACGTAACCCTGGCGCACCGGCAGGTTCGGCTGGGCGGTTTCCCACGCGGCTTTCGAGTCGGTCAAGGGATCGTTGTGCGTCTCTCGAGCGAAGCGCACATCTCCCTGGACCAGGCTCAGGCGGATGATGCGGGCGTGGCTGGAATCCGCGGCGGCGGGCTGCACCGAGAAGCAGAACTCCAAAAGTAAAATGACTGAGAGGAACGAAAACTGCTTGCAGGAAGCCATCATATGTACCCCCTCACGGGGCGCGACCTAAATCGTTAGACGGGCGGGAGACCTCGCAGGTTGCGTGCCATGTGCCCAAAGCTATGCTCCCCCGCGGGAATGGCCGCGTCAAGTGCCAGAGCGCACGGTGTTAGACGGAAGCGCGATGTAGCGATTTGTCTCCGCAATCTCCCTCTGCGATTGCAGTAGACCGGAAATTTTCATCGAACGACTCGGTCCAAACGCGCGTCAGATCAGAGCCACGGATGAGCTGTGTTCGAACAGGAATGTGGTTCCACGAGGAACGCAGGCATCCCTCCATCACCGAACTCACACCGAGCCTTCGGCCAATTTCGGAAATCGTTTTCGGACTGGTCTTCTGACCCATCGAGGCGCTCCCGGCGACAATGCCGGGGCGGTGCGGGCGATCATGCCGAAGCGTTCCGGATCGAGTCTTACCAGTTGCAAATGAATTTCTTCGGTCAGTCCGTCGCAAAACAAATTCAGCTGCGGGTCATCCCCAAGGCTGACAAAAGGCAGAACGTATAGCCGAGCCTGTGCTGCGGAACATGCTGGAACCATGGCAGGTGATGCTCGAAGCGGCGTGCGGCTCCGCAACCAGGCATCCAGCTCGTTGGAGAACGCGTAGACCGTCGAGCCTCGCTGGTGGGCATGACGGTGAATGGGAAGTCCTTCGGCGTGTTCCCAGCGCTGGACGGACCGGATGTTGCACTTCAAATAGCCGGCGATCTCCTTCCAAGAGAGCAAGCGCTTGGCGATTGGAGGCGCGCTAGTCACTTGCGGGTTCCGTGCCACGCCATGGCGGGAGGTTTGGTTCTCATCCTCGATGCGCCCATGCGAGAAGCGCGAGTGCCCGGAAACTTGGCGCCACTTGGCGTGATTTTCTGTCACTTCCAAAACTGAGCGGGCGGCAAGCGCCTTATTTCTCATTGTGTTGCCCTCCCTGGGAGCCAACGGCCATCCTGTCTTGGAGGAAGGAATATGCAGTCCGGCTGCCATTTTTCCCGGCAGTCGACAGCTAGTGCGTGCGTCACGGTCGATCGCGGAATGATGCTATATTCCCGACGGAACGCCTTGACATGACTCTCCATCGAGAAAATCCGCGATCCGAGCACCTGGGACTTCTCTATCGGGTTTCGCGAGCACTTCTGAAGGAAGGCGAGTACGGCGAAATCCTCTCCGGGCTTCTCGACACTCTGATCGAAGGACTGGGGGCCGATCGGGGATTCGTGGTCGTGCGCGAGGCTGGAGAGTTCCGGGCAACTGCCGCGCGGAACTTCAGCAGCGAAACGCTATCGCAAACAGAGGCGGCGGTCAGCCGTACGATTGCCCGCACCGTGATGGAAAGCGGAAGAGCGGTCCTGATCGGCAATGCCTCGGCGACCGCGCCTTACAGCATGGAGCGGAGCATACAGCTGCTTTCCCTTCGATCCGTTTTGTGCGCGCCTCTGGTGGCTAGCGATGAAGCGTTCGCGCTGATCTATCTGGAGAATCGCGAAGTCGCCAATCGCTTCAGCGAAGGGCAGCGAGACTTGCTGGATGAAGTCTGCGCGCTGGCGTCGCCCCGATTGCGTGCCGCGGTGGCCATGAGCCAGGCGCAGCGCCGCGCGGAAGCTCTCGAACTCTCTCACAGCCAATCCGACGGAATTTTGACCGCCGACCCCGTGATGGAGCGCGTCCTAGAGACCGTGCGCCAGATCGCAACCACCGACCTGGCAGTGCTGATCGAGGGAGAAACCGGAACAGGGAAAGAATTGATCGCTCGCGCCGTCTATCGCCATAGCGCGCGCGTAAAAGGTCCCTTCATCGCCCTGAACTGCGCCGCGATTCCCGCGACCTTAATCGGCTCGGAGCTCTTTGGTTTCGTGCAGGGTGCTTTCACCGGTGCGAATCGCGATCGCATCGGTTTTATCGGCGCCGCCCATCGGGGCACTCTCTTTCTCGATGAGATCGCCGATCTGCCGCTCGATCTGCAGCCGCATCTCCTTCGCGTGCTGCAGTCGGGCGAATTCACGCGCCTGGGCAACTCGCGGGTCGAGCAGGTGGATGTTCGGTTCATCGCGGCGACGAACCGCGATCTGGAGAGCGAGGTAAAGGCCGGCAGATTCCGCGCCGATCTTTTTTTCCGTTTGTCTGCCATTACCCTTCGTTTGCCGCCCTTGCGCGAGCGGCCCCATGACGTCCGGCTTCTTGCCGGGCATTTTCTTCGATCCGCGGCCGCGCGCTTCGGCCGGCCGGTACCGCACCTGGCGGAGGATTGTCTCTCCGCCTTGACGGCCTACCGTTATCCTGGGAATGTGCGGGAACTTGAAAGTGAGATGGCCCGTCTGGCTGCGCTGGCCTCCGCGGATGTCCCCTGCGGCGCAGATTTTTTAAATGAAAGAATTCGCAATCGTGGCAACGGTCCGTCTGCCGTCTCGCCGCCAGCCGCGCCTTTCGCGCCGATGTCGCTGCAGGAAATGGAAAAGCAGCTGATCCTCTCCGTGCTCCAGCACACTGGAGGAAACCGCACGCGGGCCGCCGAAATTCTGGGGATCAGCCGCGAAGGTTTGCGCACCAAGCTCCAGCGCCTCCAGATTTCCGCGGTTCCTGATCGAAGCTCCTAGCTTGCCGCACTTAGAGCAGCAAGCGATCCCACGTGCCGCCGTACCTGATCGCACGAACCATTTCTCTCGCGTAAATACTCTGGGGGAATCCGGGTTCGATTCGGCTTGGTCCATCGAGGGATTTCAATTGTCCGGCGGAGAGTTCCAGATCGAAACTGGCGAGATTGTCCTGGAGTTGAGATACCTTCCGCGCTCCAATGATCGGGATTATTGGCGTCGTTTGATGGAGCAACCAGGCGAGTGCGACTTGCGCCATGCTGCGACCGGTTTGTTCGGAAACCGACTTTACTGCCGATATCATCAGCGCCGCGCGTTGTTCCCTCTCAGGATAGAAGGCTTTCACTTCCCCATTGGTCATCCGCCCGCCGTCGGGCTTGCCTTCGCCGTGATATTTCCCGGTTAGAAATCCACCCGCCAGGGGAGAGAA
>Ga0210409_10003849_pt1 | contig 16498 bp, 10 predicted proteins | sample IncBWH17MmetaG_FD_161649 | JGI IMG/M metagenome (GOLD analysis project Ga0210409, IMG submission 161649) | Forest soil microbial communities from Barre Woods Harvard Forest LTER site, Petersham, Massachusetts, United States - Inc-BW-H-17-M | ecosystem: Environmental > Terrestrial > Soil >...
GAATGACCTCGGCGCAGCTCGCGGCCCAATCCGCTTCGAGCTTGTGCGGCAGTGCGGAAAATGGGATAAACTGAATCGTACTTCATGGAGCTCTGCCCCGGCATTGACCCGTCAAGATCTCAGCCGGGAAGCGGAGCTCCTTCCTCCTGAAACAAAAAAATCCAACTGAAAGAGAATAACCCTTCTCGCCTCCAGCTTTTAGGAATGTGATTAATAATATTGGCCGGTAATAAACGACTAGCCAGGAGTTCAGCCCAAGGGGAAACATGCCTGGAATTTTGCATTGCTGAAGGATATTCTCTCGGCTGTTGGAGAGCATCGAATATGAAGCTCAACTACGTAATTGAGTTTGTAGCTGATATGGATCGTGCAGTGGGTTTTTATCGCGACGTACTTGGCTTGCCTTTGAGATTCCAGTCGCCCGGTTGGAGCGAATTCTCGACTGGTGAAACGTCGTTAGGCTTACACCCCGCAACAGAAAGGAACCTCGCGGGGAGCGTCGAACTCGGCTTTAATGTCACCAACCTGGAAAAGTTTCATCAGGAAATGAGCGCGAAAGGTGTGCAGTTCAGCATGCCTCCGACAAAACAAGATTTCGGAGGCACCCTTGCGCAATTCTTGGATTCCGAGGGCGGGCGTTGCAGTGTTGCCGAACAGACATCAAACGCCGCAAATGAGTACTAGCAGGAACTCTTTCGGTTAGCCGCCTTCCCAAACACTGGTCGTGAGTGTTCCTCGGTTGATCTTGTCCCAAAACGGCACTGAGAGACCGAAGGAGGAGAGCAATGATGGCGTCACCGAAAAAACGCATCACGCCGTTCCGTTTTGAGGGCGTGACTCCAATTCTGCGCGTCGCAGACACTGCCGCAAGCATTCATTACTACGTCACCGCGCTCGGGTTCGATCTCGATTGGCAAGATCCACAAGTAGGTTTTGCGTCCGTGTCACGCGGAAAATGTCACCTTTTCCTGTGCCGAGGCGACCAGGGACATCCGGGCAGCTGGATTTGGGTCGGCGTCGGGGACGCGGACGCACTGCTGCAAGAGTACCGAAGCAGTGGAGCGAAAATCCGTCATCTCCCTACGAATTACCCTGGGCCTGAGATGCAGGTGGAGGATCTCGACGGAAACGTTCTGCGGCTCGGCTCCGAACCAAAGGAGAATGAGCCCACAGGAGAATGGCTGGATATGCACGGCCGACGCTGGCCTCCGCCGGATGGCGGCTCGAAGCCCGATTAAGGCCCAACCGTCCCCTGCGTACTAGCCGCCATGTCCGATTTCCCGACAATCCGGAGTTTGAACGCCGAGAACGATTAAGGCAGTTGGTCGAACATGGGACGGCACCGGTAGACACTACACCAGCCTACGTCTTGAACGGAGTACCTCGGGCGGGCTGGCACACCTCACGTCAACGCGGGTGATGCTCATTCAGCCGATACTCGCCCAGCAGATCAGCGAGAATCCACGCTGTTCCGGCAATCGCGAAGGTCTCCGCTGTTTCGCTCCAATTCGCATGATTTTGGGGATCCGATAGAAGCGCCGGTACCCACACGAGGACCCCAAAAATCACCAGCATCATCGTCAGTAGCCGAGTCGCGAGTAGTGCCATTCGATTCGTAAGAAGTGCCACAGCTGCGAGCGCGAACAGAACCGTCGTCGCTACCGCCCAAAACAGCTGACTTGGCGGAAGCCACTTCGGAACAAGATTGGCAGTAGCGCCAAGATAAAACGCCTGTTCGAGGGTAAAGGAAGCGGTACAGATGCCCAAAAGAATGCGGCCGGTCCGATTAACCATTTCCCGTGACCATGCCGATGACAAGCGCGAATAAACGATCGCCGCTCCGGTCACGAGCGAGAGCTGTTCGAAGAAGTTGCCCCAGCTATTGTAGATCTGCGGTTTGGCGACGACTTCTGGCACGCACTGTAAGGCGAAGACAAGATAAACCGCACCCAGCACGACTGCGCCGGTTTTCGCGGTCCGACGGAACGAAATCGCAGCGCCGCCGAAGATCAGCGCCGCGGCTGCGGCGTAGACAAGGTAACGCGGTGGATGCCAGTCGTTGTAGCCGTGCCAGACCAGCGCGATGAGGCCAAAGGCCAAAGCCGCCGCTCCAAACACAGAACGGCCGAGGTTCGAACTAAGCGTTGGTACGGTCATTTATTTTCAACCCCATTCACACAGCTGTGTTCGGATGCGGGAGAGCCGATTCATCGCTAACGTTCATTTCAGCAACCGGGGATCGCAAAGGAAACACCGAGCTTTATACAACGGGATGGATTCAAGGGTAAGTGCCACAACGCTGGAGTGTGAAGGAGTGAGAGAGCTTCTTCGCCTCTTCATGAGACTTCGTTGTAGGAGTCGTAGGAAGAGGCAATCGCGCGGACTTCGGCAAGGGTTTGGTCACGGAGTAGATTACCGTCCTCGAAGACGGTTTCGAGAGCGTTGTTCGGGGCAATCGGATCACCTTCGACCATTTCAACCGTGGCAAAATCCTTGCCGTCTTGCAGGAGCTGGAAGCGGCCACCCTTGCTGGCTTTGCATGGATCTTGCTTGGGATTTTTGTACACATTGTGCCATTTGCCGTTGCGATCGATGGCGGAACATTTCAAAGCGAATTTGAGGGTGTCTCGATTCACTTGCTGCAGGAGCGCTCCGCCCATACCGTAGCTCCAGATGTCTTGTGACCAGCCTTTGCGTGTGAGCTGTGCGGTGATGTGCTGGATGGTGTACAAGTTGACGCCGTCGCCTTGGATGAAGCGGACGCACGGGACGGTGGTCTTCCAGCCTTTGCGATTTACTTCGTATCCGAATTTTTCGCTGACGATTTTGAAGAGTTCTTCGAGGATAGTGACAGCGTCGCCGGAATCGGGACGGATCACCAGAGTGCCTTTACGCTGGAGAATTCTGTCGCGCAGCGCGCCTCCCCAGAGATTGCGCACGGCATTGAAGACGTCGTAGGAATCGCTGACGCAAGCCACGATACCTTCGGGGCAGTTTTCGAGGATGTTCGCATACGCATCCAGTTCGTTGGCTTCGCCCCACGCGGTAATGGTGGAATGCTCGGACGCGGGGATGCTGTAGCCGGCGCAGTCCAGCGGATTTCTTCCCGTGATATCGGCGGAGTAAAACTGATTGAGAAGTTGGAGTGCGGCAAGCGTATCGGTACCCAGGAAATTGATCAGATGCGCAGCGCCACCGATGGCGGCGGATTCCCTGGAGGAGACGCCGCGAAACCCGAAATCATGCAACTTGAAACGGAGGAGCGACGGATCACCGGTGCGCACGAGGGCTTTGCCAATAACCTGCTTGATGGCGCGCGAGAGTGTAGCAACCGTGATGGGATACCAAACCTGGACGAGAAGCGTTTCGGCCCAGTTGGTGAGCCAGTAGAACTCGGGGTCGGTGTTTTCGATGGTGATGAGTGCGTTGTGTGTTTTGACGACGGTGCCTTCCTTGACCGCGCGGATGCGCAGCGGGAGGTAGCCACCGTGTTTGGCGTAGAGGGATTTGAAGCCGTCGTAGTTGAAGCACTTGGGATGGCCGGAGAAGTGGGCGTGGGCAACGCGGCGGGCCTCTTCGACGTCGTCGAGCGTGAAGACCTGACCGGCGAAGTTGGATTTGATGATGTATTGGAGCATGGCCAGCATGGTTTCCTCAAACATGCCTCCGCGAGATTCGAGGTAGGAATAGATGTGTCGTGTATCAGGGGGATATTGCCACCAGTGGGTGAGCTTATAGGAGTCCGTGTTGAGGACGGGATTCAGTCGCAAGGACTGCATGGGGCTCCTTCAGGCTGTCGGTGAAAGCGGCATTCAATTGCACAATCGTTCCCGGGATTGAGGATAGCAGAGAATCGTAAGTGGAGGCGGCTGTGGAGTGTCCGCTAGGCCGGCTAACCGTGAACGCCAAGCTAGCAGAGGATGTCCGAGTTTTAGGGTGCCCCACACGCCGCTTTTGCGTGTGGGAGTTCTTCGCGTTTTTCTACCGGTCCGTCTCGGGTGCCGCAACCTTGATTTGCAAGGGTGCGGGTTTTTCTTCGTGCTTCGTCGTCTTTGTAGCGGCGGCGTTACGCCGCCATCTTGCGTTCGCTTTTCTCTTCGCTTTACTTAAAACTGAAAACTGACAACTGATAACTCTGTCCCGAATCCTTTAGCTCATTCCTTCAGGGATGAGGACTTCTCGCTCCGCCACCTCGCATCCAGAATTCATTGTCATTCCGAGCGTAGCGAGGGATCTGCCTTTCGCAAATGCCAACGCCCAGCGATCCGTCTCACGCCCGCCATTTCGTGTTTCGCAACTTGCGCGTTACTCTGCATATGTGCGACTTTAGGCAGCCAGCCCCACCGGGCCAGCCTCCGCCAGATCGGGCCACGATGAAACGTCAACGTCACATGAAACCCTCGGAGACGAGGGTGCTCCGCATGATTGCCCTGTTCAAGCTTCTCAAAGCCACGGTTCTCATGGTTGTCGGCTTGGGCGCGCTCCGTCTGATTCATGCGGACATCGCCACCGTGCTGGCTCATTGGGTGAAGAGATTTGGCCTGGACCCCGGCCAGCCATTCGTCGACCACTTCCTTCAGAAAGCCACTGTCCTCACACCCAATACTATTCGCGGCATCGGAGTTGGCAGCTTCATCTATGCGGGACTTTTTCTCACCGAGGGAATCGGACTCTGGCTACTCAAGCGTTGGGCCGAGTGGTTCACCATCATCATGACCAGCTCACTTCTTCCCATCGAACTCTACGAAATCCATCGCCATCCCACCGAATGGAAGGTTCTGCTCCTGGTCTTCAACGTAGCGGTAGTAGCCTTCCTCTTCTACCAGCTCCGCCACGAACCCACCTTTTAAGTCTTCTTCAATGTGGTTTTCATTCTTCAATGTAGCGCTAGCTTTTATGCTAGCCCAGCGTTGCAAACCTCAACCTCACCTCATGGCTGACGCACTTGGCGTGTGTAGGGACCGCCTTCCGAGGCGGTCCGCCATCACAATGCTTGCTTCGGCGGGGGTGCGTCTAACCGTCCCACCCGCCCCAAAACTTCATGCGTCGCCTCGGCGATCTCCTCCACATGCGTTTCCAACGCAAAATGCCCGGTATCCAAAATCTTCACCGTGGCATTGGGATTGTCTCGCCGGTACGCCTCCGCCCCTGCCGGTATAAAAAACGGATCGTTCTTCCCCCAGATCGCCAACAACGGAGGTTTGAACTCGCGAAAATATGCCTGAAATTTCGGATACAACTTCAAATTCGACGCATAGTCCAAAAACAAATCCAACTGGATCTCCGTATTCCCCGGACGCTCCAGCAATGCCTGGTCCAGCGTGTACGACTCCGGCGCGACCATTTCCGGATTCGCCACTCCATGCGTGTACTGCCACCGCGTGCCTTCCAGCGTCAGCACCGCGCGACGCAGCGCCTCGCGATTCTCCGCCGAAGGCGTCGCCCAATATCGCCGGATTGGATCCCACGCATCGCCGAGCCCTTCTTCATAAGCGTTGCCATTCTGCGATACGATCGCGGTCACGCGTTCCGGGTGCGCCACCGCCAGCCGCAATCCCACCGGCGCTCCGTAATCGAAAATGTACAGCGCATACTTCTTCAATCCCAGTGCGTCGACGAACGCCTCCGCAGTGCGTGCCAGCGCGTCGAACGAATACTTATAGTTGCGCTCAGCGGGCACGGTCGTGAATCCAAATCCCGGTAGGTCGGGAGCGATCACGCGATAGCTCGTCGCCATCCGCGGAATCAATTCGCGAAACATGTGCGACGACGTCGGATATCCATGCAACAGCAGCAGCACCGGCGCGTCTGCCGGGCCCGCCTGGCGATAAAACACGCGAACACCATCCGCCTCAACCGTGTGAAACGAAACCCGCGGAATCGATTTGCCGCGCGCAGCAGCAGAAGCAGAGTCAGACATAAGCGCTCCTCCAAGGGGGTAACTACAGCCAAATTGGATGCCGCGGAACGCCGCCGGATACAGCCGTTTTGCCTTCGTATCCTGTAGCTCATCCCTTCAGGGATGAGGCTTTTTCGCTCTGTAGCTACGATGCCACCGCCAGGAAAACCCTCAGGCCTGAAGGCCTGAGCTACAGCAACGCGAAGCACAGCCGCCGCCTCTTGCCTCCTGATCCCTGATCGCTGATCCCTGATATCACAATCCGCCTCCGCATTTCATTACTTCACTACTTCATTGCTTCATTACTTCTCTTCACCCTACTTGCTGCTGATAAATCTCAACCTCGCCGTAATCGCTCGATCCTGCCCTCCCGAAAACGTCAGGAAATTCGGCGTCGTCCCGATCGCATCAATGTTATTCACCACCGTGTCGGGATTCGCGCGGTCTAATATGTTCACCACCGCCACGCGCACCGCAAACAACCTCCCCGTAAAATGAAATTTCTTTTCCAGGCTTACCGTCAGGTTTGAGTACACCGGAAAACGCAGCGAGTTTGGTGGCCCAACCAAAAATTGCTGTTGATTGATTACGCTAAACGGATACCCGCTGCGGTACTCGTAAAAAAAGTTGAACTGCAATCCCCAGAACGGCGTCGGCACATTTCCCCAACTCAAAATGCGGTTCGGCGCATCCCACGACAGCGAAGCCGGCTGTTGCGCCGCGAAGTACAGCGAACCCAGAAACGGATCCAGCGCCTGATCCGTCCTGGCATTCGATCGCGTGTAGCTGGCGAACAAGTACGCGCCATTCTCCCAATTGTGACGCGCCGTCGCGGTCAAGGCCCGGTAGATGTCGCGCCGCGACGTCTGCAGCACAAACGTGGCGCCAATCTGCCCCGGCGGTACCGTTTCGTACACCAACTCGTGGTGCCCATCGCGCGCCAGCAGCTCCACGCCCAGCAGCGTGTTTCGTTTCAGCCGCTGCTGCCAGCCCACATTCGCGATTTGAAAATACGGAACCTGATACCCGTTCGGGCTCTGCACGAATTGGCTCGTCGCTGGACCCGCCGTCACCACTTTCCCGGTTACGTCATACAGCGTGTCTACCTGCTTCTGATCTTCGGTTTGCCCGATCACCGACAAATTCATCGGAATCGAATACACGCCCCAACCCGCGGTGAACTTCGTGCGGTCGTCCGCGAACGGCATATAGTTCAGTGCCAGCCGCGGCCCGGCAATCGCTCCCTGCACGAAACGATCCCAGTCCGCGCGAACTCCCAGTTGTGCCACAAGGTGCTTGTTGATGGTCCACAAATCCTGCATGAACCCGCCCGCCAGCGTGTCCGTCACGTAAAAATTCGCCGGCCCGATAAACGTGGTCAGCCGCGCCAGCGTCAAGTCCGCGCGCAACGCCTGAATCTCGGTGCGCTGTGCGGACTGCGTCAGATCGATGCTCGAAATATCCGCGCCCGTGGAAATCGTGTGCGAGCCATGCCACTCAAATCCCGTCAGAATCGCGTCGAAAAATCCCTGGTACCGGTGCCCGGTCGAGTGCAGCGCCTGGTAGTAATTCCCCTCCGAACCGTTCACTAGCAGTATGTCCGGCGCGGTGCCCTTCGGCACGCTGTTGATGTTGCTTTCGTCGGCCGCGAATCCCAACTCGTACAGCGTCTTGCCAATCCACCACTGGTCCTTCACCGAACCGAACAGCCGGTGCGAATTCACGTCGCTGGTCGTCGACACTGGCGTGAGCGTGCCCAGCCCGGAATTCGTCGAGCTCGCCTGGTTATACAGAAACGAGCCGTGCAAACTGTGGTTCGGCGCGATCAGCCACAGCAATCGCGTCAGCGAATCGCCTGACCATTGCTGCGCCTCGTTCGCATTGCTCGGCAGTCCGTTGATGATGCTGAGCGTGTGCTGCATGCTCACCGATTCCGAATACCACAGCTTGCCCTTTTTGATCGGACCGGAAAACGAAAACCGCGGATAGTAATTTCCGAACTGCACGCCATTTTGCACGCTGATCCCGGGAATGAAGTCCACCGCCCCAAACCGGAATTTGTCGTCGCCTTCGGGCGTATGAAAGCTCAGCACAGCCGCACCGGGATGGTAATACTGCGCGCCAAACCCCGCCGTCTGTATTTCCGCCGTGCGCACCGCATCCACGCTGAACCGCGCATCCAGTTGCCCGCTCACCGGGTCGCCAATGTCAAACCCGTCCAGCAGATATTGCGTCTGCGTGGTGCGCGCCCCCGCCACGTGCAGCAAAAGCAGATTGTCGCGCAGCACCTGCGGCATCGCGATCAGGCTCTGCTGCAGCGTGTGTGAGCTGGGCACCGGGATGTCGCGAATCTCCGTCACATTCAGCGAGGCCGTCTCCGCCGTGTTGGTGGGGTCGATGCGGTCGGGCGGCGCCGTAACGTCCACCTTTTCGTGGACTTCTTCGCTGTGATTCAGCGTGAAGGTGAACTCGGTATTGTCCGGACTTAGCGTAATCGTCTCGCCACTCAGAACGAAGAAGTTGGCCTTCACGATTCGCACCGTGTAGTCGCCCGGCTCCAGGTTTGCAATCGTGAACGCGCCGGTGTCGTCGCTCGTCGCGGCGAATGCTTGCCCACTCAGCGTGCTCTGTCCGGTCGTCGTCGAGGGAGTTTGCGCGCCGTCAGCAGGTTTGGTCGGCGCGCCGACATGTTCAAGTTTTACTTGAGCTCCGCTGACAGGCAATCCGTCTTCATCTACAATCCGTCCGTGAAGCGTGAGCATCACATCGGCGCCGAAACAAACTGCCGCGCTCAGCAGAACAGCGGCAATCGCCAGCGCTGCCTTGAAGTTCTTCTTCAACTGCGCCCGTCCCCGAGGGTAGTGGCTCTGCTTCCCATTTCTCCTGCAGCAGGACCGGTAGCGCCAGCTTCATCCGGACACGCGTTACCTTCGTCCGGACACAACGGAGACTCCCGCAGCCACTTCGAAGCTGCCGCTACCAACGCAATCCTACTTCTTTTTCCCCTTCCTCGCTTTTCTGTTTTGCTCTTCCGAATTGTCGGCGCGCCGACAATTTGCTGGAGTGCGGCGGCTAGCCGCCGCTTTGCAGTCCCAACCAGCACGCCCGACGATCCGCGACTGCTGTAGCTCAAGCCTTCAAGCCCGAGGCTTTTCCTTCCGTCACCCGGCCCGCAGCGTCGATCGAAACAAAACACCCTCACCCCTGAAGGGGTGAGCTACAACTCCACCAAAAAGATGCGTTAGCGACCGAACAGAGGTTCCAGATTGCGGCTGCCGTGAGCCGCGCGAAGAATCAGCACATCCCGATGCTGCACGCAGTAAATGACACATACTCGCCGACCGGGAAACTTCGTGAGCCAGGCCCAAAGTCATTGTCTCGGGCACGGCCCCGGCAAGGATGGTTCGCAAGGAGGAGAAACCGTTTGGTCAGTGCATCGAATCAAGCGGTCCGCAATTTCAAGACTGCCGCTTTCTTTCGCTATGTAAAACCAGATGCCGTTCAGGTCAATTTCTCTTGCGGAGCTATTCGGTGGGTCATCAGCGCTGCGATTGCTTTTCGGCCCCGACGCGCGCTCACTTCTTCGGCACGTTCGCTCATGGATTGTTCGTTGAGAGGACGTCCCTCACCTCGCGCCAGCGAGGCTTTGGCATCATCGATGGTCGCGAGAAATTCCGCACGCTTCCGTTCGCGTTCTTCCCATTGCCGCAAGGCCTCACGCACTTCCTTGCTGCGAAACCGGCCACTCTCGATGGCCAGTTGAACAAAGGCTTCTTGGCCGGGCGTGAGAAACACTTCCACGCCCACAGCGTGAGAGCACCGCAGGCCAGTGTCAAGCGCAGGAATGTCGGCGCGCCGACATCTTCTCGGAGTGCGGCGGCTCGCCGCCGCTTTGCGATTGCAACCCGCCCACCCAACGCAAACAGCCGAGGTGGCAGTCGCGCTTCTCTGCCACCCCGGCTCTGATTCCCTGCAACCGCGATTACTTCTTCTTGCTCTTCGCGGCTTTCTGTTTCGCTTCCACCACCGCCTGCGCGGCTGCCAATCGCGAAATCGGCACGCGGAACGGTGACGCGCTGACGTAGTCCATGCCAATTTCATGGCAGAACTTCACGCTTTCCGCATCCCCGCCATGTTCGCCGCAGATGCCCACCTTCAACTTCGGACGCGTCTCACGGCCCTTCTCCACGCCCCAGCGCATGAGCATGCCCACGCCCTTGGTGTCGAGTGTCTGGAACGGGTCGCCTGCGAACACGCCAGCCTTCTTCTCATCCACATAGTCAGGAAGGAAGCGGCCCGCATCGTCACGCGACAGTCCCATGGTGGTTTGCGTCAGGTCGTTGGTGCCGAATGAGAAGAACTCCGCCACTTCAGCGATCTCATTCGCCAGCAATGCCGCGCGTGGAAGTTCAATCATGGTGCCTACAAGGTACGGCAGCTTCACGCCAGCCCTCTTCAGCAAGTCTTCCGCAACCCGGCGCGTCGCATCGACGAGAATGCCGAGCTCCTTTTTGTCCAAAGTGAGCGGAATCATGATCTCAGGTAATACTTTAACTCTGCCTTTGTGACATTCGATCGCCGCTTCAATGATCGCTCGCACCTGCATTTCCAGAATTTCTGGATACGTGATGGACAAGCGGCATCCGCGATGACCCAACATCGGGTTGGCTTCGTGCAATTGCGCCACGCGACGCGCCACGGTCTCGGGACTGATGCCCAACTCCTTCGCCAGCTCGGCTTGCTTGGCGGGCTCGTGCGGCACGAACTCGTGCAGCGGAGGGTCGATCAAGCGAATGGTTACGGGGAGGCCGTCCATCGCCTGGAAAATTCCCACGAAGTCGCGGCGCTGGAACGGCAGAAGCTTGTCCAGGGCCTTGACGCGAGATTCCTTGTCGTTCGCCAGAATCATTTCCTGGATGGCCAGCTGGCGGTCGTGGCTTTTTTCCGGATGCTCGAAGTCGGTAAAGAACATGTGCTCGGTGCGGCAGAGCCCAATGCCTTCCGCTCCGAACTCGATGGCCTTGCGCGCGTCTTGCGGCGTATCCGCATTGGTGCGCACGCGCAGCCGGCGAATCTCGTCGGCCCACTTCATGATCGTCTGGTAGGCCTTCGGGAATTCCGGAGTTACCAGCGGCATATCGCCGGTGTACACCACGCCTTCGCTGCCATCCAGCGTCAGCCACTCCCCTTCTTTCACCTTCTTGCCATTCTTGCTGGCGGTGATCAACTTGGTCTTGTAATCAATGTCCAAGGTCTCCGCGCCGACGATGCAGCACTTGCCCCATCCGCGTGCCACCACGGCTGCGTGTGAAGTCTTGCCGCCCGTCGCCGTCAGAATGCCTTGCGCCACGGCCATGCCGCCAACATCTTCGGGGCTGGTTTCGCGACGCACGAGAATCACCTTCTCGCCCTTCTTGGCCCACTCTTCCGCTTCCGCGGCGGAGAAGCAAGCCTTGCCGACCGCAGCTCCGGGAACAGCGTTGATGCCATGCGCCAGGATCCGCGACTCCAGCGTCTTTTTATCAACCTTGGCGTCGATGATCGGGTAGAACAGCCGCTCGATATCTTCCGGCTTGATGCGCAGCACCGCGTCTTCCTTGGTGATGAGCTTCTCGTTGGCCATGTCCATGGCGATCTTGAACGCGGCGGCGGGAGTGCGCTTGCCGGTGCGCGTCTGCAGCATGTAGAGCGTCCCGTCTTCGACGGTGAACTCCATGTCCTGCATGTCGGTGTAGTGCTTTTCAAGTTTTACTCGAACTTTGTCGAGCTGCCCGTAAACCTTCGGCATGAGCTTCGCCAGTTCGGTGAGATGTACCGGCGTGCGGATGCCCGCCACCACATCTTCGCCCTGCGCGTTGGTGAGATAGTCGCCATAGAAGATCTTCTCGCCGGAACTGGGGTCGCGCGTGAAGCACACGCCCGTTCCGGAATTGTCGCCGGTATTGCCGAACACCATTTGCATGACGTTGACGGCAGTGCCCAGCAAGCCGGTGATCTTCTCTACGCGGCGGTAGGTGACGGCTTTCTCTGCCATCCACGAACCGAACACCGCGCCGACTGCCCCCCACAACTGCTCCATGGGGTCTTCGGGGAAATCGTTGCCGGACTTTTCCTTGAAGTACTGCTTGTACTCGCCGACCAGTTCCTTCCAGCCGCTGGCGGGTACCGCGGTGTCTTCTTTGGCGCCCAGGCGGGTCCTCATGGTGCGCAGGCGATGCTCCAGGTCTTCCTTGGACATGCCCATCACCACGGTAGAGTACATCTGCACGAAGCGGCGGTAAGCATCGTAGGCAAAGCGTTCGTTGTTGGTGACCTTGGCAAGACCCTCGACCGACTTGTCGTTCAGGCCGAGGTTCAGAATCGTCTCCATCATTCCCGGCATGGAGCGCGCCGAGCCAGAACGCACGCTGACCAGCAGCGGATTCTTCGGATCGCCCAGCTTCTTCTTGGTGACCTTCTCCAGCCGGGCCACGCTGTCGGCTACCTGCTTCTTCAGTTCGCTCGGGTACTTCTTGCCGTTCTTGTAGAAATGATCGCAAGCTTCCGTGGAAATGGTGAAACCTGCGGGAACGGGCAAACCGATCTTGGTCATCTCCGCGAGACCGGCACCCTTCCCTCCGAGGAGATCGCGCCACTCGCCGTCCCCTTCCGCTTTACCTGCACCAAAGAAATAGACCCACTTTTTCACGGTACGCCTCACTTGGTTTTTGACTGCGGTACTGACGCGCTGCCCACTGCACTCATTTGGGATTGGAGTGCACAATGTTGGCGCGCCGACAATCTTCCAAAAGAAAACTGCCTCAGAAACTCGGTTTTGCTGCTGTGGCGCGTGTTACGTAGCCTTTCCCCGACCTAAAGTAAAACTTGAATATGTCGGCGCGCCGACAATTCTGGAGTGAGGCGGCTCGCCGCAGCTTTTCCACCCAAACCAAGCCGCCAAATGCCGCGTCACCGGATGAGGCCTACAGCTCAAAAGCGAGAGCAAGCTCTCGCACTCCGAAAGTGCATCCGTTCCATTTCGAGGATGTCGGCGCCGACATCTTCGACGGGCAGGCGATTCCTGTAGCTCACCCTTCTAGGGGTGAGCCTTCCCGCTCCTACTCGACCGTGCCGGCGAGGGAAAAACCCTCAGGCCTGAAGGCCTGAGCTACAGGAACATGCTGCCGGCTTCCGTCTGCGTTCCATTTTGGGAATGTCGGCGCGCCGACAATTCTCACTTCCCCTCTTCTCCGCCCAACTCCGAAAAATCCGCAATTGTGGTGAACTCCCGCAGCAACTCCGACAACAACGCCAGCCGGTTCTTCCGTACCGCCTCGTCCTCCGCCATCACCATCACCTTCTCGAAGAACGTGTCCACCACCTTGCGCAGCCCGGCGATCTCTTCCAACGCTTCCTGGAAACGCCCGGCGCGCTTGTCTTCGCTCACCTTCGCTGCCGCCTTGCGAACTGCGGCGTGCAGGTCCTTCTCTTCCTGACTCTGCAACAATTCAGGATTGACCGGCTGCGTCTCGGCAGGCAGGTTGGCCTTCTCGAGAATCTTTCGAATGCGCTTGAACGAAACCGCCAGCGGTTCGAAGTTCTTGGACTTGCGAATAACCCTCAGGGCTCTAAGCCGCTTCTCCACATCCACAAGGTCGTCGGCTCCGGCGCGAAACACGGCATTCACCTCGTCGTAGGCATAGAGTGCCCGTTCGCGAAACACGAACTTGGCGCGCTCGTGTATGAAGTCCAGGATCTGCGCTTCCATAGAGTGGCTGACGTTCTTCTTTGGCGGATGGGTGTGCAGCGCCTTGGCCGCCGCGTGAATCGTCAGCGACAGCGACACCGGGAGCTTCTTGTCCAGAATGATTTTCACGATGCCGAGTCCCGCGCGGCGCAACGCGTAGGGATCGCTCGAGCCTGTGGGCACCACCCCCACGGACAAACATCCGGCGATGGAGTCGAACTTATCGGCAAGCGCCACAGCGCAGCCGGTGATGTTGCGCGGGATGGGATCGTCGAGACCCACGGGACGGTAGTGATCGTAGACGGCATCGGCCACTTCATCCGACTCGCCCTGGGCCCGCGAATAGAGACCACCGACGATGCCCTGCAGCTCCGTGAACTCGCGAACCATTTCCGTGACCAAGTCGCACTTGGCCAGTTCCGCGGCGCGATCGGCATCCGCAACGTGTGGCTGCACGATGCCCAGGTTGAACCACTGCTCCGCGAGCCAGCGAGCGATGGCGCGCATGCGTTCGACCTTGTCGCGGTAACTACCCAGCCGCGACTCGTACGTGACCTTCTCCAGCTTCGCCAAATTGTCGGCGAGCCGACATTTTTGATCCGACTCCCAGAAGAAGCGCGCATCGGCAAAACGTGCCTTCAGCACTCGCTCGTGCCCGGCGCGTACCAAGCCCTTGGCGTCCTTGGCCATATTAATGACCGCCAGAAAATTCGGCGCCAGTTCCCCGCCGCGCTTTTCCACCGCGAAATATTTCTGGTGGTCGCGCATCACGGTGATCAGGATCTCGTCGGGCAGGTTGAGGAACGACGGGTCAAAGCCGCCTTCAATCACGTGAGGAAATTCGTTCAGGTAGCTGACCTGTTGCAGCAGGCCGGCATCCTCATGAACTTTGTAACCGCTGCGCTTGGCATGGGAGGCCAGTTCGCGGGTGATAATTTCCTGGCGTTCGGACGGCCGGACGATGACGCCGTTGGCGCGGAGCTTCTTTTCGTAGTCCGCGAAGTCGCGCAACTTGATGTCCGGCTTGCCGAGGAAGCGGTGGCCACGGGTCGTGTCCCCGGCAGTCAATCCACCAAAGAGGAACTTCAGAGGCTTGCCATCGAGCACGCCCACAAGCCAGCGAATGGGGCGAATGAAGCGCGCGCCTTCGAGGCCGGTCCAGGTCATGGTGCGTGGCCAAGTCAGGTCGTGAATGGCGCGCGGCAGGATGTCGAGCAGCAGGTCGTGCGCAGTGCGACCCCGGCGCGTGACGCGCACAGCCAGGTATTCGCCCTTGGGAGTCTGCACGGTGAAGAGCTGGTGCAGCGCCACGCCCTGTTTTTCGGCGAAGCTGACGGCGGCTCTTGTCGGCGCGCCGACATTATCGTAGGCGACGGACTTGGGCGGGCCGGTGATTTCGTTGACCACGTCGGGCTGCTTGGCCACCAGTCCACGAACCCAGGCGGTCAGGCGGCGCGGTCCGCCAAAGGTTTCCACTGTGACGCCCTCATTCAGATTCTCGGCGACGAGGTTGCGCTCCAGGATGGTCTTCAGTTCGTCAATGGCACGCGGAAGCATCCCGGCAGGGATTTCTTCGGAGCCAATTTCGAGGAGCAGTTCGATGCGCTTGTCGGATTGGATCACAGGTAGCGAGGGCTCCCCTTTCGGTTTGGGTTTGGGTTTCAGTGTCTTCTTCACGGGAGTCATGGGCGCACCGCCCGAGGCAATTCCAAAAATGTAGGCGCGCCGACATTTTTGCTGACGCCGACCTTTGCTGTACTGCGGCCAAGCGGTAGCTCGCTCTCTGGAATCTGTAGCTCACCCCTTTTAGGGGTGAGGATTCTCGTCCCTGGAGCGACCATGCCGTCGCGGGGAAAAACCTCAGGCCTAAAGGCCTGCGCTACAGGACTACGGCGCGCATGTGCGTCGGCGAGGTCTGCGTTCCATTTTGGGAATGTCGGCGCGCCGACATTTTTCCCACTTCCGAAACCTCGGGCGAGGCTCATGCGCGCACCTCGTGGCCGCCGAGTTCGCGTTTGGCGGGAGCAGGAGGCGCGGCCTCGCGGGTCTGTTCAAGGTACGCAGCGGCGGCGCGGCAGGACAGCGTGCGGACGCGAGCCATCAGCGCGGCACGTTCGGTGGTGGAGATCACCCCTCGCGCGTCCATCAGATTGAACAGGTGCGAGCACTTCAGGCAATGATCGTACGCGGCAAGCAGCGGGTAGCGTGCTCGTTCCTTGGCTGAGGGCGCCTCCGAGAATGTCGGCGCGCCGACATTCTCGGAGGCGCTTGCTTCCCCTACTCCCAGTTCCAATTGTTCGGCAGGCGGCTTCCCCGCTTCCGCGCCCCGGTCTTTGGTCGGCGCGCCGACATTTCCGACCAGTTGCTTCCACCCGTCCAGGAGTTCCTTGGCTTCCTTTTCGTGAGTCTCGAACTCGGAGCGAAGTGCTGCCGCGTCGCTGCGGTCGAAGCTGTACTCGGAGAGTTGCTGCTCCTCGGCGAGGCGAATGTCGCCGTAGGTTTTGTCGGCGGTCCACCGGATTTCGTAGACGCTCTCCACGTTCTGCAGGAAGGCGCAGATGCGTTCGAGGCCGTAAGTGATTTCGACGGAGATGGGGTCGAGGTCCAGTCCCCCGCTCTGCTGGAAGTAGGTGAACTGGGTGATTTCCTGCCCGTCGAGGAGGATCTGCCAGCCAATGCCCCAGGCGCCGAGCGTGGGGGATTCCCAGTTATCCTCCTCGAAGCGGACATCGTGCTCGCTGAGCTTGATGCCGATTGCTTCGAGGCTGCGCAGGTACATGTCCTGGATGTTCGTGGGGGCAGGCTTGAGGATCACCTGATACTGAAAATGTTTGTACAGGCGGTTGGGGTTCTCGCCGTAACGTCCATCGGCG
>Ga0210409_10003850_pt1 | contig 16496 bp, 14 predicted proteins | sample IncBWH17MmetaG_FD_161649 | JGI IMG/M metagenome (GOLD analysis project Ga0210409, IMG submission 161649) | Forest soil microbial communities from Barre Woods Harvard Forest LTER site, Petersham, Massachusetts, United States - Inc-BW-H-17-M | ecosystem: Environmental > Terrestrial > Soil >...
GTCGACCAGGAAGAATTCGGCCATGTCCAAGATGATCTCGTGATCGGCGACCATCCGCGTCACGCGATAAAAAAGTTTGCGCGCGAGGTGCATGAGAACGAATTCCTCGCGTTTCCAACGAATTCCGAACGCGATGTCGGCACCGTCGAGCCATTTGTCGATGAAACGAGGAATCATCTCGGGCGGATCTTCGCAGTCGACGTCGATATTTACGCTGCAATCACCTTTCGCGGTGCGCATGCCGGCGGTGATGCTCGCTTGGTACCCGAAGTTGCGGCTCAACGTGATCGCGTTCACCCTGGCATCCCGCTCGGAAAGGCTCCGGATGATTTCGAGCGTGCGATCGGTGCTGCGGTTATTGACGAAGAGGAGCTCGTAGCGCACCTTCGACTCGGCCTCCTTCATCGCAGCGCAAAGGCGCAGATAGAAGGGCTCGATACTCTGCTCCTCGTTGAAAACAGGGCAAACGACCGTGACCATGGGTCGGCGGTCGCCAGAAGCAAGCGCGTCCATCGCTGGAAGCGTGCTTAGAATGTTGCTCGTCTTGTAGCAATGCAAACGAGCGGCAAACGAGCCCGGGGGGCGGACCAAGCCTTCCGCGAGCCTTGCTGGCTGGGCTGGAACTGGGATCGGCTTCGGGACGTACGCCGAACCGTCGCTCGAGGTGCCCATCCCGGAAATGGGGCTCTTCGATCCGAAAACCGACTACTGTAGCGGCTCGCCGCTGAGGTATATTTCACACTGATTGGGCAATGCTTGTGCGCGGGCGCTGGCGATGCACGCCCTCGCCTGCAAGCGCCAACTCAGTGATTCGTCCGGACGCGCTGCGGTTCGAGACCCAGCTCCGGCGCAATGCGTCGCAGGTCGTCGATCAACGAATCCGCACCGACCGCGAAGATGAAGCCTCCGTGCAAGTCAAGCGCGTTCGGGCGCGAACGAAGCACATCTTGAACGTAACCCTTTGCGCACGGGATGCCCTCGATCGCTCGCTCATCGCGCGACAGGCACACGAGCACGTTCACCCCCGCGCGAATCCACGCTTCGATGTCGGGCCGCATGCCGAACTCCTCGCGCGTTCGAACGCCTATGAGGACGCGAGTGCGCGGTACGTCGCCGTCGTTGATGCGCATGCGGAGCAGGCTCGGACCTGCGGCGATGCCCGAGCCGCCGAGCGCGATGACCAGCGGGCGGCCGCGGGCGTCGTTCATTTGAAAGCCTTCGCCAAGGGCACTTGTCACCTCCAGCGACTTTCCGACGTCGGCACCAAGCAAGACGTCCGATACCCCTCCCCCGGGCCGCATGATGAGCTGCAAAACGGCGCCGCCGGGCTCGTTCGAAAGAACGAAGTACCCGGTCTCGTTGTCGGCCCGTGCCTCGATGTACTGACCGGGCGACGCATGCGTCCGAAGCACGTCGAAGCCGGCCTCGATGGTCATCCGGACCAGGCCCCCTCCAGCATCTTCGCGTCCCAATAGGCGTGCTGGGTAAAAATTGCGAGCCTGCGCGCCGGGCGAGCCGGACGAGCCAGACGAGCCGGACAAGGTCATTGGCGGCATGAGCGGGGGCATCGGCGGCGGAGAGGCTACCTCGCGGCCGAGCCGCCAAGCGCCAAGGCATGGGCGATAAAGGGGTCCCTTTTGCGTCTCAAAAAGCGCGCCCGACCGTTCTGCTGGTACGCTTCTGGGTTTGGAGGACGCACATGATTAAGTCGCTGGCCGTAGCGACGGTCGCGGGGGCCATCCTTTTGGGGGCTCCGGCAATTTCTTGGGCTGGTTGGGACGACTACTGGGACCATCATTATGGCCGTGCGCCCGAGCCGGTAACGGTCATCGGGCTTACGCTGGGTGTGGCCGGGATCGTCGGCGGCAGGTTGGCCTGGCGCCGCAAGTCAAACCGCAAACGTGACTGATCCGCTGCACGAGTCAGCACCCGCCGCACGGGAGCGCTGGCTTTTCTGGGCAGCCGTTGTCGTCGCTACAATTCAAATGGCGCTCGCCGTGCGCCTCGCGGGTGCGACTGCAGATTACCCGATGACGGTAACGGCCGCGTGGGCTGGGGTGTTATTTCGTTTGTGGGAGAACTCCCCGTCGACAAGGTTGAAGGCTAACGGGAGATCCCGCGCAATCGGCTCCTTCGTCGTCGTTGTTGCACTGTTCGCGCTGGTACCGACCTACCGAGCCGTTGATCGACTGGTCCCGTTGCTGGCCGGGCTCGGGCTCTTCCTTGTCGCGTCGGGCCCGCGAGGCTGGCTGCACCGGCGTGCGGAGCTGATGCTTCTGGCGCTGCCGGTGATCAACCCGATACCCGGGGCGATCCTCGATGCTATCGGCCCGACGAGGATGACAACCTGGTGCGCAATGATGATCGATCGGGCGCTCGGCCACCCTGTGACGGCCGACGGGAGCGTTTTGCGCATGCCCGGCGGCATCCTCGAGGTGATCAGCGGGTGCTCGGGAGCAACCAGTATTTCGCGGCTGTGCGTACTGGCAATCCTGATCATCGCGCTCTTTCCCACGAGTGCGCGCCAGCGAGTCTCCCTCTTCGCGAGCGCCTTCCTGGTCGGCTTTGTCGCCAATGCCGCACGGGTGGCTCTCATCGCCGCCGCAATGAGTCGTGGAGAAGAAGCTCGCTATGATTTTTGGCACGATGGCACGGGCGCAACGATCTTTTCGATCGTCTCGACTGCGGTGGCACTAGGAGCGTGGTGGGTCGCGCTCGCGCTGTTCGCGCCATCCGCCCTTGTGTCTAAGGGCTCCTCATCTTCTTTCGAACCCGCAGGACATTGTTGACGAGCGCGGAGGGAAGGCTGGCCACCAGCCGATACGACAGAGGGCCCCCGGAGGCCTTCAAGTGGTCTCTCGCTTCATCCAATCGTCCGCTGGAGATAAGCAGCCTTGCTCTCAAACGAACCTTGCTCTCGAGAATGTGCCTATAGCGTGCGGAATGGACCTTGAGGAACGACGGATCTGCTCCCCAGACGCGCTGAAGCAGATCGATTCGGGCCGTCAGGTGTCTGACGTCATCCACGTCGGTGAGTCGGTCTCCTGAGTGCGTCGTGAGATCGGCCAGCTCACAGTCGAGATACGCGGCCGGTCCAATCTTCGCGAGTCGGGCAAAACACTCGTAGTCCTCCATGAGGCGGATTTCCTCCGGATAGTGAAACAACTCTCCCGCGAGCTCTCTGCGGACCATCACGGCGTCACTGTGTACGTAGTGCGCTTCCAGTTCCGCCGCGTACATGTCTCCAACGTGAACATTGAAGTCGGCGCGTCCCTGCGGAAGGCGAGCAAAGGATGAATAGGGAGCGGCCGGACCGAGGATCTCGGTCAGCAAAGGAGCCGAATCCGACCCGATCCGCGGGTGGGTTCGCCAGTCGGAGTGGAGGTCATGCTGGACATCGCCGCTCGGAAGCGTGGCAAACATGTTGCAGAAGCTGAAGACGACCGAAGGAAACGCCGCCATGACGTTGCGCTGCAACTCGAGCTTGTCGGGGACCCACTGGTCGTCGGAGTCGAGGAACGCCACGTATGAACACCTGGCCATGCGGATGCCGACGTTGCGGGCCGCACCCGGCCCGGAGTTCTCGATGCGCACATATCGGATCGTCTGGTCGAACTGCTGCACGCTGGCGGGAGTGTCGTCGGTCGAACCGTCGTCGATGACAAGAATCTCGTCTCCGGGGGACATCGCTGCAAGCGCGGATTGGATGGCCCTCGGCAAGAGTCGGGATCGATTGAAGGTGGGGATGACCACGCTGACGCTGTTGTTCATGTTTCTCCAGTTGATAGAAGCGCTTTGAAGTAGCCTGCCCGACGACGGGGTCATCATAAGCTAGCGCGCGCGCGGTTTTGCGCGGTAGTGTTGGCGGAGAAAGAGGTAGTCATGCGGTTGGTCACGTTCGGCATCGGTTACGTTGGGCTGGTTACCGGGACTGGCCTCGCCGAGCTCGGGCACGACGTCCTGTGTGTCGATATCGACCCGGAGCGAGTGCGGCAGCTCACCGACGGTGTGATACCGATTTACGAACCAGGCCTAACCGATCTCGTGCGTCGTAACGAGCGTGCCGGGCGCCTGCATTTCGCAACCGAGGTGGCGCCGCCGTTCCAAGAGGCCGATGCGTACTTCATTGCCGTCGGAACACCACCAGGACCGGACGGTGCCGCCGACGTGAGCGCGGTCCACGCCGTGGCCGACACCGTCGCCAAGGTGGCTGTGCGTCCGGCCATCGTGGTCGTCAAGAGCACCGTTCCGGTCGGCACATGCGACGCGCTGCAAGCGCGCCTGGAGAAGACTACGCGAGTTTCGCTCGAGGTCGTTTCGAACCCCGAGTTCTTGAAAGAGGGGTCGGCTCTTCAGGACTTCTTTCGTCCCGACCGCATCGTTCTCGGGGCGCGCAGCGAGCACGCGCGCGAGGTACTGCGTGCGCTGTATACGCCCCTTCAGCTCTCGGGCGAACGCGTGGTGGTCACCGACCCTCGTTCCAGCGAGCTCACAAAGTATGCGGCCAACGCGATGCTCGCTATGCGCGTGTCATTCATGAACGAGCTCGCCCGACTTTGTCATGCGACGGGCGCAAGTGTGCATTCGGTGCGGCTCGGCATAGGCAGCGATTCGCGCATCGGTAAGCGGTTTCTTTACGCGGGGCCGGGCTATGGCGGCTCTTGTTTTCCCAAGGATGTCCAGGCGTTATGGCACCTTGGCAAGTCGAATGGTGTGTCGATGCGCTTGGCCGAGGCGACGCACCTGGCGAACGAAGAGCAAGCGCTTTTTCTCGCCCACCTGGTGGAAGCTGCGGTCGGGACCCTGGCGGAGAAGCGGATTTGTCTATGGGGGTTGGCGTTCAAGCCGGAAACCGACGACATCCGAGAGTCCCCGGCGCTGAAGTTGGCCGAAGCGCTGCTCAACAAAGGCTCGATCGTCGTCGGTCACGATCCAGAAGCGGGGAAGAACTTCGCCAAGGCCATGTCGGCGCATGGCGCCCGGGTCAAAGTGTTCGATCGCGACTACGAAGCTCTCTCAGGGGCTCATGCGCTCGTGCTGCTCACCGAATGGCGCAGCTACCTCGCGCCCAACTTCTCCGAGATCAAGAGCCGAATGCGCGGACACGGACCAGGAGACGGCCTGGCACCGGTGGTGATTGACGCGCGCAACGTGTGGCGCCCTTCTGAGGTGATCAAAGCCGGGCTCCGCTATCAAGGGCTTGGAGTGCCATCGTTGTGACTCCCACTGCCTGGCGCCCATACGTGATCGAGCTTGTGAGCCTAGGGCTCGCTGCCGTGACTGTGGCGTGCGCCGGGGCCGGGGAGTACGTCTGGTACAGTCAGCTATCGTCCGAAGCCGTCACTGCCGGAAACGAATACATCATCAACGTGGGGGATGTCGTGAACGTCCGCGTACTCGGCCACGAAGAAATGAGCACGCGGGTCCGCGCTCGACCCGACGGGCGCATCGCGCTGCCCATCATCGGCGACGTCGAGGTTGGCGGTAAGCGGCCCAGCGCCGTCCGGAGCGAAATCGAAAGTCGGCTGAAGGCTTACCTGGTAATGCCCAGCGTCACCGTGAACATTGACGAAACTCAGCCCATCAGAATTGCGGTCCTGGGAGAGGTGGCTCATCCTGGTGTGTTCCCCGCTGAGAACACGATGCGCCTGGCCGATGCACTCGCGCTGGGCGGCGGCCTCACGGAATACGCGTCACGCGACCGGATCTTCGTGGTGCGCACGCTACCGCAGCCGGCCCGCGTTCGATTCACCCTGCGGTCGGTGTTGCGCGATGAGGGACACGCGGCCGAATTTCCGCTCCACGGCGGCGATGTAGTGGTGGTCGAGTAAGCACGCCCCGCCGATGCTACCCCTGGTCGTGCTGGCCGCCGACTACGCGGGAACGCTCGAGGTCGCAGAGCGGACCGAGGTGAGGGCGCGTGCGACGCAGCAAACCGGGTCGGCGTCGCCTCCTGGTGGCGTCGATGTCCTCGCGCAGCCGCAACTGCGCGCGCATGCGGATGACCGTCGCTGGGAGCTGACCCTCGGCTATATGCCCTCGCTGACACTGACGGACCTGGAGGCAAGCGCTTCTGCGTTGGTTTTACACACCGGTGGTGCCGCCGTCCGTTGGCACGACCGCTCAGTGCGCGTCGGCCTCACTGAGGATGCTGTCTATGGCACCTTCAACTCGGCAAACCTCGTGGCGCCCAACGCGCCCACGCAGGTGTCCAACGCGCCTGCTGCTGCCCCGGCTGCCCCGCCGACCGCCATCCAACCCACGCCGCCGCCAACGCCGATCACGCTCCTCGCGACACGCATCGCGTTGAGCACGTTTGCTCGGACAGACCCTCGTACGCTGCTTTCTGCAGGTGCTGCCTACCTCACCAGCGGGGGGGCAGATGCCAAGTCACGCCTGTCTCTGCCCGAGTCTTACGGGCCTCGCGCCGACGCCTCGCTTTCGTATTCGGTTTCCAGGCGCGACCAGGTAGTGACGTCGGCATTCGGTCAGGCTGCGAACGTCACTGGCGTCGCCTGCACGCCGACCGGCGTTGCGGCAGGGAGTCCCCCGCCCGGCACTACCGCAGCCACCGGAGGCGCGCAGTCGACGTGCGCGGCGCAGGATCAGTTGGCTCATCTGGATGAAGCGGTGAATCATGCCGTCGCCCCCACGGCGATGTTCTCCGTGGGTATCGGCGCCAGCGTGGCTCGAAGCCGCCCGAGCGGTGACCTTCCCTATCGCACGGTGCTGTTTCCGTCCGGCGCGATATCGTTCCAGTATGGTAGCCCCCAACGCACGGGGTTCGTGCTGGGCTTGAGCGCGACGTTGGGGCCATTTATCGACCCACAGACGGGCGCGCTAAGCAACCGGGCCCAGCAGAATGCTACCCTGGTCGAGCCATTCTCCCAGGTGATCACCCTGCGGTTGAGCGTCGGCGGCGCGGAACCGATTCCGGCGGATCCCCTCACTGCAACGATCCTCTTCGGCGACATGTCGGTCGACGTGTTGGCCGACCGGGCCGTCGCCCTCGCCGTGGGCGCCCGCGGCATGTGGCAGAAGGGCGACGCACTGGGCGAGTTCTTTTCCGCATTCGGATACCTCGCTGTAACTCTGACTGCGCCCAGGCTACGATTCTAGACCCGACGGTGGGGAACGTCCGATTGTTAGCCTGGAAAGCTTGGCCATCATGAGCCCACCAGATCACAACGCGGAGTTGGGGCAAGCCGTCGCCGACGACGGGGAGGGTGAGGGACTCGATTTCGAAGCCTTGAAAGAAATGGCGGGCTTCGTTTTTCGCGCGCCACGGCGCCGCCCGATTCTGGCCACGACCGTGTTCGTGGCGGTTGCGGGGCTGGGACTGGTGGTAGCTGCCACGATTCCGCGCACCTACAACGTCGAGGTCAAGCTGCAACTGCTGCCGGCGCTCGGCGATCCGTCGCGCCCGCGCGAAGCCGATCAGCCGATGCGGAACGTCACGAACGTGGTCATGCGTCACGAGAACCTGGTTTCGCTCGTCCAGGAGGCGAATCTCGTCGAGCGGTTCTATTCGACGAGACCGCAGCTCTTGCGCATGCGGGACAACCTACTCGAGCTCGTGTCGGGACCTCGATCGGAAGCCGAGAAGGTGCAGGGGATGGTGGGGACGCTCGAAACGAAACTCCACGTCTTCCCGATAGATGACAGCACAGTGATGATCAGCGTCGATTGGAACAACCCACAGACCGCGTACGACCTCGCGACGCTTGTACAAAAGCACTTCTTCGAGGCGCGTTACGACTCTGAAGTGAACATGGTCCGCGACGCCATTGCGGTTCTCGAGGACCACGCGACGACCGAACACGAACAGGTCGAAAGCGCACTCGACGAATATCAAAAGGCCCACGCCGAGCACGCCGGGACGTCGGCGGCAGCCGCCCCGAGCGCCGTGACTTACGCGCCAACGCGGAACGCTGCACCGGCACCTTCTGCGTCGGTGGCCAGCGCGCCGGCGCCGGATCCGAGCCTGACCGCCGAGCTCGAGGACAAGCGCCGTGAGATTCGTGCCCTCGAAGAAGAGCGTCAACGCGAGCTGGGCAACCTGAAGCAGCAACTGAGCCAAGCTCAGTTGACGCTCACCTCGATGCACCCGACCGTTATCGCTTTGCAGCAGAAAATAGACGCACTCTCCCAGCCATCGCCGAAGGTCGAGCAACTGAAGAGCGAGGAGCGAACGCTCCTCGCCAAAATTGCGGCTGCGATGGCTGCACCGGCCCCCAAGGAAGCGACCGGGGGCATGGGCTCCCCCGCGGTACCCGCCGCGCCGAGGTCAGGGCCGGTACGCCCCGCAGCGCCACTGGGTGGCGCCCTGTCGGCTCGCGAGGATCCCGCGTTGGCTCCGGCGCGGGAGAAGCTCGAGTCCGCGATTCATCGCTACCAGGACGAGATGAGTCACATCGACAGCAAAAAGCTCGAGCTTGACATGGCCAAAAAGTCGTTCGACTACAGATATAGTGTGATTAACCCGGCGGAGGTTCCTCACGGGCCCAAAAAGCCGATCGGGACGATCGTGGGGCTCGGTTCCCTCGTGGGCGCCCTGGTCGCGGCGATCCTGGGCTGTGGCGCGGTCGACTGGATCCGGGGGCGTGTGCTCGAAGCTTGGCAGGTCCGTCGGCGGTGCAAACTCGAGGTGCTCGGCGAAATCGAGTGGCCGATCTCGAAGTAGCTCGACGTACAATACGCGCATACATGAAATCTGAGCCCGCGCCGGTAGCCACCGCGCTCGTTCGCGCGACGGGGCCAGTGCGACCCTGGGACGACGTGCGCTTTCAAAAGCTGTGGCTGGCAACGCAGCGGCGCGAGTGGCGTTCGGTCGCATTGCTCGGGACGGATAAGTCCGTGGATACGCTCCCGATCGCCGAGCTCTTGGCAGGCCTGGCGTGGTCCTATCGTGGGACACGTTCTTGTATGTTCGACCTTCGCGACCTGAGCCTGCGTCTGGTCGACTATCACGTCCGAGAGGTCAAATCGCAGGTTGACGACGGCGCGTACGCCATCATCGCGCTTCGATCCATTTTCGAGAATCCCACTGCCGCTCCGATCGCGCGATCTGCGGACGCGATCATCATTTGTGTGCACCTTGGGGACACCTACTTCAAAGCCGTTGAGAAGTCCGTTGCGGAGGTCGGCAGCGAGCGTGTGCTGGGTTCCATCCTCCTTCGGGGACGCGCGCGCAAATAAGAGGTCAAGGACTCGGGCGCGGTTTCAGCGCGTCGCTCGCGGGTGCCGCGAGTCGAGACTCACAGTCGGGCTTTGGACGTCAGTACCTCGTGAAAAAAATCTTCGAGAGATTCGGCGGCCACCTGCCACGAGTAGCGTTGCTCGACTAGGGCACGAGCCGCTTGTCCCAGCGAGGCGCGGAGCCCTGCGTTGTCGAGAGCACGTCCCACGGCCGCGGCGAATGACTCGGGCGTATCGGCAATCAGGATCTGCTTGTCCGGCGTTGCAGCGATCCCCTCTGCGCCCAAACTGGTGGAAACAACGGCCTTCGCCATCGCCATGGCCTCGACGATTTTCAGTCGAGTGCCTCCCCCCACGAGCAGCGGCGCGATGGCGACTGCAGCTTGTGCCAGATGGGGGCGCAAGTCGTCGACCAGCCCGGTCAATTCGACCCGCGGGCTGCGATACGCAAGGACCTCGGGCGGCGGAGCCGCCCCGACGATTTTGAGGCGCGCCTCTGGGTGACTCTCGCTCAGCCGCGGCCATATTTCACGTAGAAAGTAGAGAACTCCCTCTAGATTCGGAAAATAATTGAGCGTGCCGAAGAACAGGACGGTGCGTGCGTCGGACAAGGGATCTTCCGGCCTTGGGCGAAAGAATTCCACGTCGACCGCGTTCGGGACGACGCGGGAGCGAAGCGATGGGACAACGGCACGGGCTCGCATTTGGTCCGGTGCAGACGTGAAGGTGACGCCGTCAAATCGTCGCCACGCGGCGACCTCCTCATGACGGACCTTTCGCCAATTCAGGGCATGGTGCAAGCTTCTCCCGATCCCTCGGTTCTTGCCCATCATCTGTCGCGACAGGTCGTATTCGATGTTGTGCTCGTCGAGAAAGAGCGCCGGCGGCTGCCCGGTCTGCGGCGCCCGGCGCAGCTGATAGTGGCCGAGAAAGCAGAAGGCAACGCTCACGACGTCGTAACGGCGCTCGACCAGAAGATCGTCAAGGACGGCCTGGAGCGCGGGTACGGAGAAGTGATGGTGCTCGAAGCTCCACGGTGAAAAGAGCGAGCGAAGCTGAAGCCAGCGCTTGGCGAAGCCCGCCGCCGTCGGAGCGGCGGGAATCACGAAGACTTTCCGACAGTACCCCCGCATGGCCCGTTCGGACGCGGCTGCGTCGAGCTCCGGAGGGACGAGCGCGACGGCATCGACGTCGTGCTTCAGTGCCAAAGAAGCCACGAGTCCCTGAATGCGTCGCTGAGCGCCGAACGTCGGAGGACTGGCCGGGAACGGCGAGACCGAAAGGATGCTGAGGCGTTGGCTCACGGTAAGGGCGCGCTGCCCTCGCCCATAGCATGCCGCGCGCAAGTCGTGTCGTGGCTCCGCGTGACTCTCCGGCCGCCCTATGCTTGAGTGGCTGCCGGCGTGAACTATGTGCGGCATAGCGGGAATCGTCGGGCGAGTTAACGATGCCAACAGTGCCGCACTACGGCGGATGAACGTCGCGATGACGCATCGCGGGCCCGATGCGCAGGGCTTCTGGAGCTCGCCGCCTGACGCTCGCGGCTTCGGTGTACTTCTCGGCCACCGACGTTTGTCGATCCTGGATTTATCGGATGCGGGAACACAGCCCATGGTCGACCCGACCACGGGGGACGTCATTGTCTTCAACGGAGAGATCTACAACTACGTGGCATTGCGCGAACGACTCAGGGATGCCGGGCAGCACTTCCAATCCACAGGCGACACCGCAGTGATGCTGCGAGCTCTCGCCACGCAGGGCCGCGACGGCGTGCGCCAGCTCCGCGGAATGTTTGCCTTCGCTTTCTGGAACAGCGCGCGAAGAGAGTTGCTTGTCGCCCGCGATCCTCTGGGGATCAAGCCACTCTACATTGCTCGCAACCGCGACCCGGCCGGAGAGTGGTCGCTCGCCTTTGCGTCGGAGGTGCGCGCGCTCTTGGCTTCCGGGCTATTGGGGAAGCCTCGACTTCGACCCGAAGCGGCGGCGTCGGTCGTTTGGAACGGCTTCGTGGTCGGGCCCCAAACGGCCGTGGATGGTGTGGAGTCGATCGACTCGGGCCAGCTGCGGATCTTCGACTCCGAGGGTCGGGAGACATTGACGCGGTACTATTGGACCATCCCGCCCGCCCCCGAGTCCGGCACTCGGGACGAGGAGCGCCTTGCGTCCTCTCTCGAAGAAGGGTTGCGGCTTCACTTGGCCAGCGACGTGCCGCTGGCCGTCTTTCTCTCCGGTGGGATCGATTCCTCCGTGGTCGCCAATCTTGCTCAACGAGCGGCGCGCAGCCCGGTCCATACGTTCACGTTGGCATTCGAGGAGACCTCGTTCAATGAGGGTCCTCACGCCCGGCGCATCGCCGCCGCCATCGGGACGCAGCACCGCGAGGTGGTGCTGACCGAATCAGACTTCGTGAATGGTCTCGAAGCCGCGCTCGACAGCTTGGACCAGCCGACCTTCGACGGATTGAATTCTTATTTCATGTCGCGGGCGATTCGTCAGGCCGGATTCACCGTGGCGCTCGTAGGAACGGGTGGCGACGAGCTCTTCGGCGGATATGCCACGTTCCACGATTTGCCGCTGCTGCAGCGCTACAGCCGGCCCCTGCGGCGATTGCCCCGGCGCTTGCGCACGACGCTGACGCGGGGCCTCGCGGTGGCGCTGCAGCCGTCGCGCCGTACAATCCCCCCTCAGACACGCTGGGCCAAGCTTCCCGACATGGTGGAACGCAGCGAGGATCTGTTGGCCCTTTACCAGCTCTCCTATGCGCTCTTTCTCCCGGACATGCAGAGGCAGCTTTTGGAGGACGATTTGAGTTCGCTCCCGGACGGGCTCCCGACACCCACTCGGGCGCGTCTCGAGAAAGAGACCACCGGTCGCTCGCTCCTAGCCGCGATCAGCGTGCTCGAGCAGCGTCTTTTTCTGGGCGAGAGGCTCTTGAGAGACAACGATGCGGTGAGCATGGCCGCGTCCATCGAACAGCGATTGCCTCTCGTGGATCAAGTCCTGTTCGAGGACGTGTGTCACCTGCGGGACTCGACGAGGTACAAGCCCATCGGCAAAAAGGCGCTTCTGAGGCGGGTTGGCTTGCGCGGGCTCGATCCGGCGTTGTTCGATCGCCCCAAGAGCGGCTTCGTTCTGCCTTACGACCGCTGGATTCGCCTCGGCTTGGGCGGTGTGATGAACGAGGCGATGCGCGATCGGAAGGCGGTGCAATCAGCCGGGCTCGACCCCGAGGCGGTGCAGCGGTTGTGGGTCGCCTTCCTTGAGGGCGCTCCCGGAATATATTGGTCGAGGGTATGGGCCATCTACGTGCTTATCCGATGGTGCCAAAAGCACGGGGTGCTTCATTGAGCTCGCGAAGATACTGCTTGATCACCCCATGCCGCGACGAAGAGGCGTATGCGCGTCGTACTCTTGATGCCGTCGCCGGCCAGTCCGAACCGCCTGCCCGATGGGTGATCGTCGACGATGGTTCGAAGGACTCCACACCGGCCATCTTGGCCGAGTATGCGGCCAGGCTTCCGTACGTCCGAATCGTGCGCCGTGAGGACCGCGGCGACCGCAAGCTGGGCGGTGGCGTGATCGACGCCTTTTACACTGGCTACGAGACGATCGACACCGCCGCGTTCGACTACGTGTGCAAGCTGGATCTCGACCTGGACCTTCCGCCTCGTTACTTCGCGACTCTCATGGATCGCATGGAAGCCGACCCCAGGATTGGAACCTGCTCTGGAAAACCGTACTTCTTCGTTTCGGAGTCCTCGGACCACCGACCGCGCTTCCCGCTATATGACACCGCGGGTCTCGTGTCGGAAGCGCTCGCAGATGACAATTCGGTCGGCATGACCAAGTTTTACCGCACCCGTTGCTTTCAACAGATCGGCGGGTTCGTTCGAGAGTTGATGTGGGATGGCATTGACGGGCATCGATGCCGGCAAATGGGCTGGATTGCGGTCTCCTGGGACGACCCCGATCTGCGCTTCATTCATCTGCGCCCAATGGGCACGAGCCACAAGAACTGGTGGACCGGCCGTGTGCGCCATGGGTTCGGGCAGTACTTCATGGGCACTTCGCCAATCTATATGCTCGCGGCGGCCGTTTACCGAATGTCGCGACCGCCGCGAGTCGTCGGAGGACTTGGTATGCTGCACGGCTACTTCCGCAGCATGATTCGGCGCAGTCCCCGCTACGGGGACGACGCGTTTCGTCGTTTTCTGCGCGGCTACCAGTATTCGATCTTGCTCAAAGGTCGAAAGCACGCCGTGGCGGATCTCAACGAGCGACAGGCGTCGCAGTGGGATCCCGGGCGCGCTTGACGGAGCGGCTGCGTCGGTGCCCTGATGCGAGCGACCGATAGCCCCCCGTCCACACGATGGCGCGATGCGCCGGACCACGACGCCAAGAGCGCCATCTTCCTCGCGATTCGTAATGCGTTTGCCCTGGGTGGATCGCTGCTCGGTACCTGGTCCATTGCGCTCGCCATCAGGCTTGTCCTCCCTCGCTTCTTGGGCCCCTCGCTTTTCGGGACGTTGACGTTCGCCGACGCGTTCACCGCTACGTTTTTCGTGACCTTGAACTTGGGCCTCGACTACTACATTCACAAAGAAGTCTCGGTACGTCCGGCGCACGCCAGCGACTTCCTCGGGGGAGCGCTGGTCCTGCGTTTGGTAATGACCGTTGGACTCTTCGGACTCATGACTGGCGTTCTCCGGCTCGCGGGACGGCCGGCGAACGTCATCGCCCTCGTCTACTTGTACGGATGTTTCCAGTTCTTTGTGCTCGCGAACGGCACACTCTCGTCCTTGCTGCACGCGAAAGGTCGCGTGCGCGGAGTCAGCATTCTCGCCGTGGTCTCAAAGGTCATGTGGGCCGCCGGCGTAGTCGCTGCGATGGTCTTGCACGCGCCGCTATGGGCATACGGGATTGCGTACGTTGCCTCGGAGGGGACCGAGGTCGTCGCCCTTTGGTGGCTTGCCCGCAAGCACCTCGGCGTCGTCTTCCGAATCGACGTTTCTGCCACGAGGGCAATGCTGCTGGCGAGCTTGCCATACTACCTCAACGGGCTGCTATCGACTGCCTATGGCAAGCTCGATATAACGATATTGGACTTTTACGACGGCAACGAGGAGGTCGGGCTGTACGGTGCTGCGCAGGCTGTAGCGGGGCTCACGCTCCTTGCAACTCCCGTCATGTCGTGGGTCCTCATGCCGATGTTTGCTCGCGCCGCCGCCCGCTCGCACGAAGAGCTCTACTCTCAGGCCCGACGCTCGCTGGAACTCATACTATCCATCGTGATACCCGTTTCCCTCATCATCAATCTGGGCGCGGACATGTGGATTCGCTTGATTTTCGGCGCGGCCTACGCGCCGGCAGCCTCTGCGCTTCGAGTGCTCGCGTGCATGTTCGTGGTCATGTACGTATCCATGGTATTCGGTATGACGCAGGTCATGCTCGAGCGGGCATGGGCACTCGTATCCATATTTCTTCTTGGCCTCATCGTTAATCTAGTTCTCAACCTCGTACTTATCCGCTTTTCGCTCCATTGGTTCGGTCCAGGGGGAGGCGGGACAGGTTGTGCCCTGGCCACGCTCGCTACGGAAACCACCATTGCAAGTTGCATGGCATATGTCACGAGGCTGCGCACGTTCAACCGCCGCAACGTCAGCGTCATCGCGCGCTCCGTGGCTGCGTGCGCAGTCGTTGTCGTTGTTCACCGGCTGCTCCCGGTCGCTGGAGTCGTGCGTATCGCGATCGACGCGTCGATTTACTTCATCCTGGTCGTCGTCACGGGAGCACTACGTCCAAAAGAAATGTTGAATGTCGTTCGCGAAGCGATGAGCGCGCGCAATGCAGGACGCTCGTGAGTCCATGACCGCTCGCAACCAAGGTCTGGGTCGTCCGGCTCGGGCTGGCGGCCGCTGAGCAGAAGGAAGGGACCGATGCGCAAGGTACAGCTGCTGAACGTCGCCGTCGACGACATTACCATGGATGAACTCGTCACAACCTTCCGAGAAGGCATGCTTTTGACGCTCCACGTCGACATGATCATGAAGCTCCAACGCGATCGCGAGTTCTACGAGTCATTATCCCAATTCGACATCGTGACCTGCGATAGCCAGATCCTCTTCGGGGCATCGAAGCTTCTCGGTGCGCCTCTGCGTGAACGCGTCTCCGGTTCAGACTTTTTTCCCCGCTTCTACAATCGGTTTCGGGACGACGCGTCCGTCACGATCTTCCTCTGCGGCGCCGGCCCAGGCATCGCGTCCAAAGCGGCTGCGAACGTCAACGCTGCCGTGGGGCGGCAAATGGTGGTTGGCACCGACTCTCCTCCTTTTGACTACGACACGAAACCAGGCGAGATCGATCGAATGATCACCCGGATCAACGAGTCCAAGGCGAGTGTACTTCTCGTCGGTCTGGGCGCCGGACGCCAGGAGAAGTTCCTCATCAAGTATCGCGAGCGACTTCCTCATGTGCGCACGTTCCTGCCTTTGGGCGGCACCATCGACTACGAGGCACGCACACTACGCCGGCCGCAGCCCTGGGTGACCGACTCGGGTCTGGAATGGCTGTACCGGCTCGTGAGCGAGCCACGTCAGCGGTGGTACAGGTACTTGGTGCACCAGCCGCCGGTGCTCTATCTCCTTGCGCTCCAGCGGCTCGGCCTCTATCGGGACCCGTTCCTCCGAACATGATCGAGATGGCGGGCGCGCGTGTACAAGGGAGTGTCACCATGGGAGCGGACCGAAAAAGAGTGCTGATCCTCGCGGAGTCATGCAATCCGGACGAATCCAGCGTGTCGCTCGAAGGGTGGAGTCTGAGTCGGGCGCTCGTCGAACACGCGGACGTTCACGTCGTGACGCACCCCAGGAATCGCAACTCGCTTCTGAAGGCTGGTTGGAGCGTAGATCGGGACTTCACCATCATCGATCCCGCGGTCGTCGAGCGGCCCGTCAGTGAGATTGGCGAGAAGGTGCGCAGCATTGCGAAGCTCGGCTGGACCTGGACGACCGCTCTGACAACGTTTTGGTATTACTACTTCGAGCATCTCGTTTGGAGGCGCTTCGGCAAGGCGATCCGCGCGGGACATTTCGACGTTATCCATCGTCTGAATCCGGTCAGCCCGCCGACCCCCAGCCCCATCGCAGCGCACTGCCGAGACGCTGGTACCCCGTTTGTATGGGGGCCCATCAACGGTGGCATCGCTTGGCCAAAAGAGTTCCTCGATGCCATGCGTCGGGAGGGGGAATGGCTGTCATACGTACGCGATGTCTACAAGCTCTTTCGGCCTAACTCTCGAC
>Ga0210409_10003851_pt1 | contig 16494 bp, 9 predicted proteins | sample IncBWH17MmetaG_FD_161649 | JGI IMG/M metagenome (GOLD analysis project Ga0210409, IMG submission 161649) | Forest soil microbial communities from Barre Woods Harvard Forest LTER site, Petersham, Massachusetts, United States - Inc-BW-H-17-M | ecosystem: Environmental > Terrestrial > Soil >...
CAGAGCTGCGCGATCTTGAAGAGTAGCGACGCCTTGGCCGCCGAACCGGTCTCCTTCGCCTCTTGCTGCTCGAGGACCCGAATGAACTCGTCCCACTTGCCGCTCTCTGCGTAGAAGACCTCCAGACCGTCCCAGCGGCCCAGTGATAAATACTTCTTTTTGAGAGCGTCCTGCGCGCGACGGTCGCTGGGGTCGAGACTCAACAGCGCACGCCAGGCGTTGACCGCTCCCTCGTCGTTATTGAGGCGCTCGCCGTAAATCGTGCCGAGCTTGGTCAGTGCCTGGATCTTCGCCGCCGCATCGAACGTCGTTTCGGCTTGCCGCTCGAGAACCGTCGCCAGCTTTTCGAATTCCTTTGCACGCTCGTAGAGTCCCGAAAGCGCCACCAACGCCTCGCCGCTCGATTCGTCGTTGACGAGAACCTCCTGCCAAAGCTCGATACATACCTCGGGCTTCTTGACCCTTTCGGTGGCAAGCTTTGCGATTTCGAGAAACTTGGCGGCTCGCGCGCCGCCGTGAGGCATGCGCTCGGCTTCACGCCGCTGCAGCCCGAGAAGCTTCTCCCAATCACGACGCTTCTCGTACATTTGCCGCAGGTAATCAATGGCCTGTCGGTGATCGGGTTCGATTGCGATGACTGCCTCGTAGGCCTTCACTGCCTCGACCTGGTTGGCGAACTTCGAGACGTACAGGTCTGCGGCCTGGGAATAGAGAGACACCTTCTCTTGCGGATCGGGTACCAGCGCGGCCAGTTGCAGGAGGGTCCGGACGTAGTCGTTGTAACGCTTGGCCGCTTCCTGCTTCTGCGCCTGCTGGCGCAGCTCCGCAATTTTGGCGTCGTCCTCTGCCGCCGCCCGAGGCTGCTCCGGCGCGCGCGCCAGGGCAGCCACCTCGTCGGTCTTCGGGGGCTGCGGTGTGACCGCTTGTGCTTGTGGCTCGGTCGCGGCCGGGACTGGGGTACCGTCCACCTTGGCGCGGGCCTCTTGCGAGACCACGAGGGGGATCGCTTTTGCCTGGCCGTCGTTCTTCGGCGCGCTACCAGTCGGCTTGAGCGCTTCGCCGATTTGCGCCTCGAACGCTCGTAGCTGCGGGTGCTCCGGAGCCACCACGCTCAACCGCTCGAAGGAGGTGCGGGCACGGATCAGGTTGCCCAGTTGTCGCCACGCGATCGTCCCTGCTTGGGCAAGCAAAAAGGAGTTGTTGCCGTTATCGGCCTGAGTCGCCTGCTCGGCGATGGTCAGAACGCGATCCCAGTCTCCGCCTTTTTTGCCATAGGCCTCTCGCAGGAAAAAGAACGCCCCTTCGTTGTCGGAATCGAGCTGGAGTGCCTCCTCGAGAAAGCTCGCGCCATTTTCGATGTTTTGGTGCCTGAGCACCCAACGCGTTCCGAACGCCAGAGCGACTCGCGCGCGCTCTTTCCGGTCCTCGGTCTGTTGCAAGACCCGACGCTGAGCTTGACCCAGCGCATCGATACGCCCCTGCTCGACTAAGAGCCCCTCGTACAGCGCTGCGATTTGACGATCGGCCGCATGCGCTGCGTAAGCGCGCGAAAGCATGCCTTCGACCTCGTCGGGAGCGAAGCGGCGGGCGACGCGCGATGCTCGCAGAAAGAGGCGCCCCTTCACCGTCGCGTCTGCAGCTTGGTTGGCGCTCCGCAACAGCTCGGCCAAATGCTCCTGCCACGTTGCACTATCGACCTGTGCGTCCTCGAGACACGCGCTTGCCTCGGGATTCTTGCCGCCGCCCGTGCTTATGCTGCGCGCGTACGCCGCCGCGGCCTTCTCCCACTCGCCCTGATCGCACAGCACGTCTCCCAACTCGAGAAGGAGCCCCGCGGCGCGTGCGCCGTCCCCGCCCGCCTTGAGCTCGAGCTCGAGCAGTTTTTGCACCATGTTCAACTTGCCCAAATCCCAATAGATTTTCCGCGCCGCCTCGAGGCTTTCCGTCAGCGCCGGATTGAGTTTGTAGGCATCTTGGAAGTGCTTGAGCGCCTTCACGCCCGCGAGAAACTTTCCTTCCAAGACTCGTCCCAGTTGCAAGTGGAACTGCGCCTTCGCCGCACCCGCGGACGAGGACGCGATGCCCTTCTCAAGCTCCTCGACGAGGCTCGGCCAGTCGCGCACTTTTTCCAGAAACGAAAGACGCTGCTCTAGCTCCATCGATTGCCTCGGTTTGTTAGACCGCTCAAAGAGACACTATGCCGGTAGTCGCAAGCTCTGGTGCGACCGGCTGCCACGGGACGTCCTCCCACCAACGAGATCTTCACCGCGTCCTGGCCACAATATACCGCCGGCAGCATTCGAACCTGCGGGCTTTTTTCGGACTCAGTTTCGCGTATGGTCGCCATTCGCGCTGGATCGTGGAGCACCCGCAGACACGCACACGATGCGAATGTCGTCCGCACGCAACGGAACCAGCGGGGCGCAAACGCAGCGCGCCCGAGCGCGGCTCTAGGGCCGCGGCGCGGCAAACAGCACGCGTGAACGGTAGGCGGCTGAGCTACAAGGTCGCCAAGCGGACCTTACTGAAGTGATCCACCCATGCGTCGCACGATTTCCTGCGACTGCGCGCACTGGTCGCCGAACTTGGCCGCAAGAGCGCCCTCCACGTGATCTTCCAGAAGGACTGAAGCTGCTGAATGGCCTCGTTCTTCTTTGGCGGATTTAGCTCGGCGTATGCGGTTCCGAGGTTGAAGAAGGCCTCTTTGTGATCGTTGCACTTGTTGCTGTCGCAGGCTTTCTTCGCGGCCTCGTACTCACTCACCGCCCGTGAGATGTCCCCCTTCATCTCGTAGATGTAACCAAGAAGGGCGTGGAGATTAAAGAGGTGCTTGTCGTCCGACTTGGCGAACGAGAGTCCCTCGGTGAGAACCTGCGCGGCCTGGTCGTAGTACATGAGCCGGCTGTACTCGTCCGCAAGACTCACATAGTACTGGGTTTCGTCGGGCTTAATTTGCAGTGCCTTCGTCCAGTTCTGAATGGCGCCGGTTTCGTCGTCGTTGTGCAGGAGCACCCAAGCGAGCTCGCCGTAGGCTTGACCTAGATTGGGGTCCAGCGAGATGGCCGTCTCCAGTGGGGCCTTCGCATCGGCCCACGGGCCGGCGCCCTTTTCCGCGAGTTGCTCGAGCGCGTATCCCTGCCGGAAGTAGTAGTCGGCGTGTTCTTTCTTCTTTTCAGTTCTCGCCGATGCTTCTTCGGCGCCGACGCAGGCGCTCGCCATTTTCTGCCAGTCTTCCTTCTTCTCGTAAGCGAGCGCGAGCTTCCACCAGATGCGCGCATTGTCCGAATCGAGCTTGGTCGCCTGTTCGTACTTCGAGATTGCCTCTTCGATGTTGGCGTTCTTGGCTTGGTCCCCCTCGTTGGCGAGGTTGACCGCCTCGATGTTGTTCCGGCTGCATGAGACGGCGGCAAGCTGCACGAATGCAGCGACGAACAGTACCTTCGTGTTGTTCGCAGTCATGGCGACGCGGGAGTCTACGAGAAGCGAGCTCGATTGGCTCGAAAATCGTCACTCGCCGGGGTTGAACATGATCGGGTACACGACCGTGACCATGCCGCCCTCGGGCTGCGGAAACGATAGGTTGCCGAAGCCGCGTACGACGCACTGCACGACACCCTGATCCGGAAGATCGCTTCCGCCGTCGGCCGTCATCGCCACCGCACCGCTGCGGTCGATCACGAATTTGACCGTAACGCGCCCTTGCAGATTCGGGTTGTTGCGCATTCCGTTCTCGTAACACAGCCGGAAGCGGCCGAAGTTCTGCCGCACAATCCGCTGGATGACCTCCGGCGGGAGGCGCCCATTGACGCTGGTCGCCCCCTCGCGGATGCGCGGGGCCATGACCTTGTGACCACCGCCGAGCCGTCCGTGACCGTTGCCGATTCCTTGTCCGGTTCCGGTCCCCGCTCCGTGTCCCAAGCCACCGAAGTTGCCCAGGCCGATCCCTTCACCGCGACCGCCGCCTCCCTCGCCGACGCCCGACAAGCCGAGGCCGCCGGCACCGAACGAATCGCCGATCGTGTCTCCGAACATGTTCCCGCGCGCGCTCTTCTCGTCTTGTCCGAGAGACTCCTCACGACCCCAGGGCGCAGTCGGCGCGTTCGGGTCGCCACCGCCCATCGTCGAAATAAGTCCGATCATGCCGAACTGGGCCGCTTCCTGGAGCGCCGCCTGCTTGGCGAGGTGAGGGTCGGGGTTGTCCTTCGGTCCCTGAACCCCGTACTTGTGCCCCGTGTCGCGCGTATTGGGGTTACCCATCGACCCCTCTTCGCCCTTTGCGCGCGTACCGGTCCCCCCTTCCTTCTGGTCGGGTTGGACCTCGGTGACCTCCTGAGTGTCACGCTCCTCCTGCTCGCGCTCTGCCGCCGCGTTCAAGAGTTTTTGCATCATCAGGATTTGGTCGCGATCGAGATCCTCTGTGTCATCCAGCCCCATGCGAGGCATGAAGAACGCAAACACCGCGACGAGCCCCATATGAAGCAGAAACGACAATCCGGTGTAGAGGAAGGCTCCCGGCTCCTGCATCACGCCGACCGGAATGCGTTTGCCGGCGTTGACCGCTCCAACCTGAAACACGAGTGAGCTGCCCTCGAGCTCCATGCGCGCCTTCGCGTTGGCCGGGAGCTCGTACTCGTACCCGCCGCTCATCTCGCTCGACGGGCGAGCCCGACCGGAGGAGATGAGGTCGGCCAGGGTCACCTTCCCGTGACCGGGAATATCCACGTAGCCGCGGGTCCGCGGCAGAATTACGAGCGACGCCCCGATACCGCGCGAGACGACCAGCGGGGCGCGCGTCGTTCCGAGCGTCTCGCTCGGGATGAAATAATCGCAGCTGACTTTGTCTCCGAGTTCCTCGCCCACGTAAAAGGATCGCGGCGGGCTCAGATGCGACACATAAAGGACGTTCGTGTCCCACAGGATCATGACTTCTATGGCGGCGAGGTGACTTTCCACTTCGTCCGGGCTGACATCAGGACCCGCCTTAATCATCGAATAGGCATACGGCTCCACGCTTCCGTCCATCGGAGGCTCGATCCCGAGACCCGTCGTCGGGACCAACGGAGCGGCCGCCGGTACGAATTGAGCGGGAGGGGCCGAGGAAGGAGCCGCAAACGGATTCGCCCCCGCAAACGGATTCGCCGCAGCCGCGAACGGATTGGCGCTGGCGAAGGGGTTCTGCGCTTGGGGTCCGGGCGAGCTGGGCGCCGCTGGCGGCGCGAAGCCCACGGGTGCAGCCTCGGCGGTTCCGAAGCCCGCCGCCGTCGCTTGCGCCGTCGCGGGCTCGGCGTTCTCGAGCACGATGAGCGTAGAGCCGATTTGGATTTGATCCCCCGGCCGCACTTTGCACTTGTTGACCCTCTGCCCGTTGACCAGAGTGCCTGGCTCGTTGCCGAGATCGATCAGCGTGATGTCAGCCGGCGAACCAACTTCGATGACCGCGTGCATCCGCGACGCGAGCTCGTCGTCGACCCGCAGGTGACTGCGCGGGTCTTTGCCGACCTTGACGATGTCTTGAGCGATCGTATCGCGGCGGACGAGCTGATCGCCCTGGTAAAGAGCGAAGGTGAGCGCGACTTTTGCCTTTCCCTGGCTGTCCATCAATGAACCCCTATCCGCGCTCTTGCGCGATTCTGCAGCTCGGTAGTTCTTAATGTAAGAGAAGCTTTTTGCTCAGATGTTCTCGACCGATTTGAGCATTTCCGGCACGAACGACGTGCGCGGCCGGATGAGAGTCGTGCGTACGGGACCAGGGCGCACGCGGATTGTGGCGTCGGCCGGACCGAAACCGCCCCCGCTCAACGGATCGTCTTCGAACTTGTATCCGTAGTCGCCTGTCCCTGTGGTCGCAGCGGACGTGGAGCCCCCGGCCCCGCCGCCGCCCGCCGGCGGCGCGTCCTGTGCGAAGGATGGAGCAGCCAACGTCATGAGCGCTGCTGTAACGAACCCACTCACCAACGATGTGCGCACGCGCTTCATGTTATCCTCCAACGGCGAGAGTCCCTTGTTCTACAGTCGTGACGGATAAGTTCGGTCCAATTACAGTGCCAGTATACATCAAATAGGGTGGGGTTGGAGTCACCTCGGCGTCTCCTTACGGAGTAGTGAACCTGACACCGCGGCGGGACGCGAGGTTCCCATCACTTCTTCGCCGGCCCAGGCCCCGCGGGAGCCGCCGGCGCGGACGAAGAAGGCGGTGCTGCCGAAGCGGAGCTCGCCGGGGCGGCGGAGCCGGCAGCAGACGGCGGCGAAGCAGAACCACTCGCCGCAGGCGTTGGTCCATTTCCGCTCGCCGCGGGAGGCGGGGTCGACGGGGTCGTGTCGCCCGGCAACTCCAGGAACTTGACCATGTCGTCCATGTCCTGCATCCGCTCCCGTGCCTTCTTCACGGCGCCGTCGTACTCGGTACGCCCTGCCGCCTTGTCCATGAAGGTCCCGAAGATCTCCTTCGCCTTCTGATAGGTGGCGATGGCCTTCTCCTTTCCGCCCGCTGCCTTGGCCTTGTACTCCTGCGTGAGGATACCCTCGTTGAAGTACGCATCCGGGCGAGCGGGATCCAGCTTTTTGCAGGTGTCGATCTCGGCTTGTACTGCCGAAACCTGCTTGTCGTAATTCGACTCGTCGATCTGCCCTCGCAGGGCGAGCCCCAGCCCAAGATGCGCGTCGTAGTCGTTTTGATGCATCTCGAGCGCCTTGCGATACGCGCCCTCGGCCTTGTCAAAACCGCGGAAGCTCAAGTTGATCGCGGCGAGGTTCATGAGCGCCTCGAAGAAGTGCGGGTCTAGCGAGGATGCCGTCGTGAACTCCTTCACCGCGGTATTGACCTGGCCCAGTTCGTTCAGAATGAGACCCGACGTATTGTGGATGGGCGCGTAGTTCTGGTTCTTTTTGACAGCCTGCGAGCAGACCAGCGCCGCCAGTTCGAGCTGCTGGACGTCGCCACGCTTCGCGAGCGCGGCGTTGGTCGCAATCGTCCGCCCGAACTTCTTGGAGCCCGCCTTCTTCTTCGCGCTCCCGAAGTAGTAAAGCGCAAGCTGATTGAATGCGGGCATGTAGCCGTCGTCGATGGCCAGCGCGCGCTGCAGATTCAACTTCGCGCAATCGAAGTCGCCTAGGTCGACGTCCTTGCCTGCCGCCCTCGCATGGCAGTTCGCTCCGACCTGCGTGGAATCTCGCTCCATTTGAAACATCGCCAAGTCGACGAGCGCAGGAACGTTCTGGAAGTTGGCGTCGTTCACGGCCTGCTCGAGCGCTGCAATGGCGCCGTCGACGTTGTTGTCCGCCTTGAATTGATAGAGAGCCATCTGGGCGCGAGCGAAGTGGAACTTCTCGTCGTCGGCAAGCGCCTGATTGAAACGCGCCTTTGCTTCCTTGTCGTTCCCGCAGCGCTGGTAGGCCAGTCCTGCGTCGTAGTTTGCTTCGGCGAACTTTCCGGACGGTTGCGCCTGCGCCGCGGCGATGAACATCTTCGCGGTGTCGGCACACGTTTGGTCGTTCCAGTCATTGGCCTTGTCGTGACCGTTGAACGCATCGAGCGCCGCGTTGAACCGCTCGAGCGCGGCTTGCGACGGAGCCGCGGCCTCCCCTCCCCCGCCCTTGCCCCCGCTGGGGCCTTCGGCGCTAGGCGACTTGGCCTCCTTGGCTCCACCGCCGCAGCCGAAACCGACGAAAGCCGCCGCTACAATGACTGCTATCAAGTTTCCGGTGTTCTTCATGTTCGCACCCTCGCTGGCCTGGTCGTCGGATTACTTCTTTTTCTTGCCGGCCGGGGCGGCGGGCTTCTTCTTGCTGTCTTCGGTGCCGCCGCCCTCCTGGAGCACCTCGGCCTTCTCCGTCACCGGACCGGAGTCGACCGGATGCCAGAGTTGCCCTCCCACGATCAGAGGAGGCGGCTTGTCGTCGAGACCCCCATTCGACAGCGTCGGAGCGCCGCGAAGCTCGTCGACGACGTGGTATTCGGTCTTGTAGTTCTTCGCGAGCCATTTTTCGCAATCGCGAGAGTACTCGTCGAAGTACTGATACTTCACGGAGTCGTCGAGGCAGCGTTTGAGAGCCGGCTTCGCCTTGTCGCGCTTGATCGGCTCCGAGGCTTCGTCGAGGTGTTCGAGGTACGTGCGCTTGACCTCGTTCCAGCTGAGCGTATCGCCCGTCCCTGGAACGAAACCCTTCTTGTCCCAGTCCTTCGGATACGGCGCTTTGCGGAAGTCATCGACGAAGTTGCCCCACATCAGGCCGGCGCGAGACGCCGAGGCGATGACCCAGCGAGGCGGCGGCACGGGCTGAAGGTCGGTGATCTTCTGATATTCCTTGTCCGCCTCCTCGATGGCCGCCTGCTTTTTTTGGACCCAAGGCATCAGGGTCTTGTCCATGTATTTCTTGATGTCGTCCTTCGTCCCTGGCCCCTTGTATGCGGGGAACGGTATCTTATCGACTTTGTCTTGCTTCTTGTCCTCTGCGACGACGAACATCGCCTCCCCTACGGCGTCGAGCAACTTGCCGAGCCTGTGGGCGCGTTGATCCTCGCTCTCGTTCTTGTACGCGTCGTGAATCTTGGCCTGCGCCGCTTGCCCGTCACCCCACAGCGTGCGGACCTTGCCGTACTCGGCCTTGGCCTGGCCCGCATTTTTCGTGTGCATGAGGGCGCGCGCCAGCGTCGCGTGTGCTTGGACCTGGATGTCGGGCGGCGCCTTGTCGAGCGTTGCCATTGACCCAGAGATCGCTTTGCGCGCACTGTCCCAGTCCTCTTTGTCCGCGTAGTGCGCTCCGATGGCAAAGGCGATCTGCGCAGTCTCCTGAGAGTTCGTGTTGCCGTATTCCTTCTTGTACTGCGCGACGTCCGCCACGGCCTGGTCCTCCTGGCCGAGACCCAAGCGAAGCACGACGGCGTCCGAGAGCGCCTTGTCTGCGTTTTTGCGCTTCGCGTTGTCCTTCGCGTACCGCTCGTACCAGTCCGCAGCCTGGTCATACACCGCTATGGCCTGATAATTTCCCCCGATCTTGTACATCGCATCTTTGGCGAGCTCGGTTTTCTCCATCCGGAAGGTCGGGTTGAGCAGGACGACCCGCGCGCGGATTGCGCTCGCTATCAGGTGCCCCGCCTGGAATGCCCTGGCCGCGTTCTCGACGATTTCTTCCAGCTTCTCGCACTGGGCCGGCTTGTTCTCCTTGAGCGGCGTTGCCCCGTATTGCTCCCATAGCTCGAAATACAGCTTCCCCCCTTTCTCGAACATCTCCAGCGCGTTGTTGCCGCCCTTGTCCGCCTGCTCCACCACGCGCTGCGCGCGCAAACGTCGAATGTCGCACTGCACCTTTTGAAGAATGGTGCACGTGTCCTCGTTCTTCGCAGCCTTGTCCCCTGAGCAGAACATTTCGATGAACTTCGGCACGTCCACGATCATTTCATCGATGCATCGATTGCGGTTCGGCTGCCCGTGGAACGTGAGCACGTTGATGCTCTCGAGATAGAGTTGCGCCGCGTAGACCGCAGAGTCGCTCTCGGTGTGCTCGTAGGCGATTTCCTTGAAGCAAGTGCCTGCTTCCTCCCAGTGCTGCGCCTCGAAATACAATCGACACCGCGCGTACTTGACCTCGATGAGCTGCTTCATCCCATCCGCGTCGTTTTTGTCCGGGTGGATGTAACAGACGTAGCGATTGAAGGACCCGATCATCGCCGACTGCGCCGGAGTCAAGTCTTTGGGGCGATATTTGTCGTCGGACTCCTGGGTCATTTCCTTCTGTTTGCCGACGCCGGGCAGGTTCCCCGATCCTTTTCTGTCCGACCCCTTCTGGTGCTGGGCCAGATAGATGTTTTGGTAACAGAGGACCGCCGCATAGGCTGCTTCCGCCGCCTCTTGCCCCTGTGGGTTTTCCTTCACGACCTCGTCGAACGCGGGGCCGCATTGGTCCCACTTCTCGCGATAGTAGAGAAGGTCGGCCATGTTGTACTTGATCTTGTAGATCGTCGGCCAGTCCTCCTTGACCAAACGCGGGAAGTCGAACTTCGAGAACTCGTCGGCGCTCCAGGTATCGGAGACCTTCTTATAGAGGAGGGAAGCCAGGTCCATGGTCTTCGGATCACCCGTACCGCGCTGTCCCTGGGAGCCGATCGCTTCGAGGTGCCACGCCATTGCCGTTTCCGACGCCATCGCCCCGGTGCGGTTCGCGCACTTTTGCTTCGTCTCCGCCGAATGGTTCTCGCCCTTGAACGAGGCGTATCGCTTGAACTGCTGGTTCAGCTCCGCGACGATGGAGGTCTTGTCGCCCGACTTCATCGCCATCGTCGCTTCGGTGATGCGCGACTGGTACTCGCATACCTTGTCGCTCGCGCTGTCGCGCGCCATCAGGTCCTTGTAGAGGGCAATCGCCTCGGGATAGTGGCCGGTGTCCAGATAGTTTTGACCGAGGTCGTCCATCATCTTGAACGTCTTCTCGGTCTGCCCGCCCGCATCGCCGCTCAGGTTCTTGAAGAAATTGAAGGACTCGGTTGGGCTACCGGCGAGCGCATAAACGGGAACGACGTCCCTACGGCCGCTCTCTGCGAGCTTGGCCGCGTTGGGAAGCTGCGTGAACTGGACGCCGAAATCAATCGTGCGCTTGAACGCGTCGAGCGCGTGGGGCAAGTCGCCCATGTTCCAGAACACGTAGGCGAGCTTGTACCAGGCGTATCCGTAGATCTTGTTCTCGGGAGGCGGCTTGGAGATGACCTTCTGATATGCCTGCTTGGCCGCATCCCACTTGGTCGGATCGCTCAACGCTTCGTTGAAGAAGAGCTCGCCGAACGCAAGATAGGCACTCGACAAGTACTTCGAGTTTGGCGTCTTCGTGATGAGGTCGAGGTAGACGCGACGAGCATTTTGGGTGTCACCCGCCTGCTCGTACTCATAGGCCAAGTAGTAGTAGATCTCGTCGAGATCGGGACGCGCGGGCGGTGGGTTCTGCGGGAACGTTTGCGACGGCTGACCGTTGTAGTCGTTGGCCAGGATTGAGTAGTACTCGATGGCCGCCTTGCGCGCGCGCTCCATGGTCGTCTTGCGCGAAGTGACGACCGCTTGCTGCTTGCCTGCCTCTGCGTTGTTTTTCCGCCCCTTGGCCTCGTCGCGCGCGATTTCGGCTTTCGTCTTTTCCTTGAAGGCCGCGTTCTCGAGCTCGACATAGTCCTCGGCCAACCGACGCAATAACGTCGGGCGGTCCTTCGAACGAGGGTCCGTCTCGCGATAGAGGGTCTCTAGTTGTCCGATTTCCGTGATGAGCAAGCCCAATGCTCGTTGCTGCAACGCCTGCTGACGCAGGTCACGAAAGCCCGCGAACTGCGACACGTCCGCCTTTCCGACGTCGATCTTCTTGTCGCCCTTCTTGAGGTCCTCCACCTTTGAATGGAAGGACATGCCGGGCTCTTTCCCGTGCGTGATGCTCTGCAGCGAGGGCCCACCGGGGCATACCTCGAGGGTCTTCTTCGCCTTCTCGCCGATGCATGCAGGCCCCGCGGCAAACGCATCTGTGCCCCCGCCGCTCGCATTCGAACTTGCGTTTGCGTTTGCATTTGCATTGGATCCGCCCGACGCGCTCGTGGATGATTCCGTCGCTTGGGTGGGGTGCTTAGCGCCGGCGGCCTGAGCCGCTTGCCCATAGCCAAGAACGAGTGCGATGGCGACTGCGCATCGGAATAGAACGCGATTCATCGTTACCTCCCACACTTCGACGTGATCGTCTGGCGGTAGAACCCCAGCTCGTCCCGCCAATACTCGCCGTTGAACGGCCAAATGACGTGCTCCTCGTCTGGTTTCACGATATTGGCCTTCGACTCCTCACGCGTGATGAACTGCTTCTCGATTTCCTGATCGATGATGTTTCGCATGGCGTTGGTGATATCGACGAGGATCTTGGAGCCGTTGCGAAGGTTCTCTTCTAGGTCCTTCAGGTTGCGCTCATAGCGAGCTCTGGCCAGATCGCCCGCGTTGCGCACGGCAAGCTCGCGCGCATCGTGAATCGAGTCCTTCACGAGGTCGGCCACCTTCGCGCCCTTGAAGCTGCTGGGAGCTTTCTTGAAACGCGAGTTTTCCTCCTCGAGAAGCCGCACGTATTCGAGGTTGCGGAGCAGCTGCCGATCCGAGAGCGCCGTTTTCACCATTGGAGCGATCTTCGGATTGAGCTTTGCCTTGTCGTCGCGGACGTCTTTCAGGAACTTGAAAAATTCCTCTTCCTGGTTCGAGCCCTTTCGGAACTTGTCGAGGATCTTCGTGAGCTCATCTTTGATGGGAAGATATTTTCCGCGGAATTTCGCCACGATCGTGAGCGCATCGTCATATTGGCAGTTCGAGAAGTAGATGACCGCCTTGAGTACTTCCGCCTCCGGGTAATACGAGTGCGGAAAATACGGCGATTCGATGGTGTGGATATTGCCGAGCGCATGGCTGTAATCGCCGGCCATGAAATAAGCCCACGACTCTTCGAAGAGAGCATCCAGCCAGTACTCGCTCGCCGGTTCTACCTTGTTCCAGTACTTAACCGCAGCCGAGAGCCGCGTGGAGTCGATGGTCGGCTGGTTCGTGTTCTCGTCGAGCTTGACGCTGGCTGAGTAAAAGGTGCGCGCCATCGAGAGGTACGCCAGGTCGCGCATTCGCGCTTCGTCTTCGACCTCTACGTCACCCTCTTCAATCGCACCCAAGATGCGCTGAAACGCCTCGACGGCGGGCTTGCTCTGGCGCAGCTGCACGTTCGAAACGCCCCCGAAGAACTGAGCCTGGACGTAGTACTTGCTTCGCCGGTCCACCCTACCGAAAAGGTTGAGCGCTTCGGCGTACTGGCCGTTGCGATACTTGTACCGTCCAAGCAGATAGTTGAGCTCCCAGAATAGGTCTTGCTGCTCGTTGTTGTTGAACTTGGAGACGTGCTCCTCGTTGTACTTGCCGACGCGTTCGATGATGTCCGCGGGCTCCGGCAAGTCCGTCGCGAGCTTTGCGAGCCACAGTAGTGTTTCGTTGTATTTCAGATGGTTGGGACGATCGGCGATCTCGCTGAAAATCGCATATGCCGCTTGGTAAAACTTCAGCTTGTAAAGCGCTTTCGCGAGGTTGAACTGGGCGATTTGCTTGTTCCCCTCGTCATCGCCCGTTTCACCGCTGTAGACCCGAAAGAGGGCCTTCGCGGCGTCCCACCATTTCTCCCCCTCGTATAGGTGCTTTGCTTGTGACGCTGCCTCGCTCGGCGTGCCGGCAGTCGGCGGCGGCGAATTATCCACGACCTTTCCAGGCTTCGACTTTTTGGACGGCGCCGCCGCGGGCGCGTCGGCATCGGCGCTGGGAGGCGCTGCCGCGGCGGCCGGCGCCGCCGATGCGGGGGCGTTGGAGCCGGCGGCGGAAGAACTGTCCGCGTCGAGATCTACGGGCCCGGGCTTGGCCGCGGGTGCCGTTGGAGTTGGCTTCTTCTTGTGCTGCTGCGCATTCGAGGGCGTTGCCGCACCGAACACTCCAACAACAATCGCCGTCACCAACACCCCACGCGATAGCCATCTACGCATGTCGTGCTCCCTTTTGAATCGATCGGCTCGCAGCCACTAACAGCCTCACGCCAGCTCGCAATCGAAACCGAATGCGATACAAGCGCGAATCGAAGTTCTCCTAAAGTGACCCGCATCGGGCAGTGTCGTGAACGTCGAAGGAATCATGAAGTTTCCCGCGCCAAGCGCGCGACACGGAACGCATCCCATCACGCGTTGCGCAAGGCCAGCATCGAAAAAGCCAATGATGTTCGTACGATACTCCCGCTTAGCGGCCGCGATGGTACGGATCGCAATCTGCCGTTGTCAAGGCGAAAGCGGCAAGCGGCTTGTAAGCATCGACACTCGCACGCTCACAGAACAAAGCCGACTGACGCGCCGCTTCTAAGCGTCCTGTCGAGTTAAGTTCGACGACGAAGTAAGATTCAACATACGCGGACGCGCAAGCTCGACGGGTGTCTCTTCGAAGTCCCAAGTCTTTGCCAAGTCGGCCAAGTGGGCCAGGTGGGCCAAGCGGGCCAAGCAGACCAAGTGGGCCAAGCGGGGCATGTGGGCCAAGTCGGCGTCGCTGTCGTCGCACAGGGTAGGCCACGTGGGCATGTCGCTAGCATGCATGAGCGCGCAGGCCCTGCACGGGCACGGCGATGGCCATGATGGAAATGCCTCGGCTCGGCCAGTTGGGAACGAGGCAAGCGAGAAGCGAAGGCAAGGGCAAGGCAGCAGCAGCAGAAGCAAAAGAGGAGGATGGGCAATGCACACGACGCAATGGCTTGACGCGTTTCGCGGACGTCGACTACCTTGCGCTCACGTTTGCGAGCTCTTCGTCTCTCGCGGCGCTCTGCGCGATTGTGCCTCCTGTTGCAAGGCAAAGAGGGAAAAGCCCACCCCGATGACCCGCTCGATTCTGGTGGCTTTGGCTGCGTCCTTTCTCACCGCTGTCGTGTCGGGAACGGGTTGTGCTGCGACCGGCATCGGTGATCCGTGCGTTCCGGAGCAGGAGTACCTGCCGGATTTTCGGGGATTCAACCTTCAGGAGGTGAGCGTCGAGTCCAAGAGCTTTCAATGTCAGACCCGCCTCTGTCTCGTGAACCACTTCCAGGGACGAGTTTCGTGCACGTACGGCCAGGGCCCCGATGGCACGAATGCGGGCGTTGCGTGCAAGGACGCGAAGGGCAACACAGGCGGCTGCATTACCCCGGGCATTCCCCAGGTCGTGACCACCCCCGTGGATGCGAACGGCAATCCGACCGACACGGAGCACAAGAAGACAGTCTTCCCGCAGTGTTCGCTGCGGACGGCCGACAAAGCCGTGTATTGCTCCTGCCGTTGCGCCAACTTGAACAACCAGACGAACGATGGCGCAAATTACTGCACGTGTCCGGATGGGTTTGATTGCACGCAGCTCGTCACGTCCATTGGCGTAGGCAACGAGGGGCTGACCGGCGCCTATTGCGTCAAACATGGCACGCAGTTCGACCAAAACAAGAGCCCTTGCGGCGTGGAGTGCAATTCCCTGTCGACCGGGGGTGGGAACTGCGGCAAACCGCGTTGTGGCTCGAACTGAAACGGCTCGCCAAGCGCCCGACAAAGCGCGCCAGCTTCGTGGACGTCGCGCCGAGCTGGCCGTCGCTGACTACCTGATTGTCGAGGGGTACAAGCTCATCGCGCGCAATCTGCGCGTGGGGCGGTGGGAACTGGACCTAGTCGCGCAACGCGAGGGCTTGCTCGTGGTCGTCGAAGTTCGAACCCGCGGCGCTGGAAGCTTCGAGGGACCGTTCCAGAGCATCACTCGAACAAAGCGAGTCCGGCTGGCACGCGCGGTCGAACGCCTTTGGCGCAACAGGCTCGCCAGCATCCCCACAATCGAACGAGTCCGCATCGATGCCGCTGCGGTTGTCTTCGACGGACCGAAGACGCACGTGGAGTACATCCCCGGGGCAATATCGGGCTGGGACTAAAGGGCCTGTCCTCATATTCTCGCCCGTGCCCGTGCCCGTACCCGAAACACCGGCAAAAAACGGCTCCGGTCTCGCCGGCGGTTTCGGGCACGGGCACGGGCACGGGCACGCGTACGGGAAGGGCGAATTCAGGGACAACGCGCGACCGCGTGGTTCTCCCTGGTGACGGGTCGTATGCTCACGACCCGTCCGGGGTTTCGCGCTCCTGAACTCATCTCGTTCGCTTTCGGTCAAGGCTCAGAAGCGACGGGCCGCAGGCCAGCCGTTGCGGATCGCGATCGAGAGACTCACGATCGCCTCTTTGGCGCAAAGAAGCGCATCTCATCCCCGATGATTCGCGATTCGAACGCTTCGGCCTGGGTCTCTTGAGCGACGAATCGCGACGTGGAAGCTCTCTGCCTCGCCTTGTCCGCTATGAACGGCGTTTCCTCCGCTCTCGGGCTCGTCTCTTACGTTCTCGATCTCGGTTCCTTCGCTATCGAAGCCGTCCGAGCCGCTACGGACCGCGGTCGATAGACTCAAGACCGCGTCCTGGGCGCAGAGCAGCGCTTCTTGTCCCGTACGAATCGCGATGGGAACGCTCTCCAACGCGTCGTGTTCGGGATGAATCCCGATAGACAAGCTCTCTGCCTCCTCGGACCCGCTCTGAATCGAGGTTGGCAGGCTCTGGGCCCCGTCTTTTCCGCGCTGGATCGCGGTCGACAACGTCTGGATCACGTCTTGTTCGCTGTCGACCTCGCTCCGGTGGCTCTCGACCCCGTCTTGTCCGCACTCGAGCTCGGTTCAGAAGCTCACGAATGGGTCTCGTCACCACTCGACCGCGATTGAGACCCGCCAAAGCGCGAAGCGAGAGAGCGGACGACAAACGTAGACTACACGGCGCTGCGAAAAGCATCCCGCCGGATAGGGCGTTCCTGGGCTCTGAGCCGATCCTCGTGGGGCAAGCTTTGGCCGCAAGGCCTTCGCCTACCGAAGCCGGCGATTAGCGCCGCGCGCCCAAGCCGTGGAGCATCGCCGCGACGCGATCGAGAAGGGCGTCGCCCG
>Ga0210409_10003852_pt1 | contig 16493 bp, 8 predicted proteins | sample IncBWH17MmetaG_FD_161649 | JGI IMG/M metagenome (GOLD analysis project Ga0210409, IMG submission 161649) | Forest soil microbial communities from Barre Woods Harvard Forest LTER site, Petersham, Massachusetts, United States - Inc-BW-H-17-M | ecosystem: Environmental > Terrestrial > Soil >...
CGGACTCGTCGTCACAGTGGTGCAGAGCTATTACGCCGTCGCCACCGCGCAACTTAAGTTGGAAGCCGCGAAAAAAACTGGTGATGAGGGCGACCGTTTCCTGAAATTGACACAAGATCTCGAGAATGGCGGGGAAGTCGCGCATTCCGATGTCATCAAGGCGGAGTTGCAGATGCAAGAGCGCCACCGGCAACTGCTTGAGGCTCAACTCGGACTCCTCAACGCGCGGCTCGATTTTGCTGTGCTGATTTTCCCGGATTTCAACGACAATTTTGAACTTGCCGAGAATCTTCATGCCAGCGTTCCGCTGCCAACTCTGGCAGAAGTGCAGCAGAGGGCTGCGCGCGACAATCCGGATCTTCGTGCCGCCCTGGCTTCTGTGCAGCAGGCAGGACATGACGTGACCGGCGCACGCGGCGGTTACCTGCCCTCTCTGAGCTTTGATTATTGGTACGGAATCGATGCCGCGCAGTTTGCAGTGAATGGTCCGGGAGGAGTTTCCAATCTGGGCTCCTCCGCCGCCGCCTCTGTGAATATTCCCATTTGGAACTGGGGCGCCACACAAAGCCGCATCAAGCAGGCTCAGTTGCGGCGCACGCAGGCCCAGCGGGAACTGTCCCTCGCGCAGCGCAAGCTCCTCGCCGAAATCAAATCTCTCTACGCCGAAGCGGACACGGCTCTAAACGAGCTTAGCGGGCTCAGTCGTTCCGCCGAACTTTCTGCCGAAAGCCTGCGCCTGACGACGCTGCGCTACAAGGGCGGCGAAGCTACCGTGTTGGAGGTCGTGGACGCGCAGAACACTTTCGCGCAAGCCAGCGTGGCGTATCAAGACGGAGCCGTGCGTTATCGCGTGGCCCTCGCAAATTTGCAAACACTGACAGGAGTTCTAACGACTCCATGAAACCGACAATGAACCAGACTTGGACATCTTTCCGCAGATGGATAGCTTTTTTCTGCGCCGTCGCAGCGTTGCTCTACTTTGCGAGCGGCTGCAGCCCGGCTGAAAAAGAAAAGGAGCCGGTGGTCTCGGTGCAGACCACGCCGGTCCAGCGCGCTCCGATCTCCCAGCTCATTACCGCGGAAGCGGTGGTTTTTCCACTCGAACAAGCCACCGTCGCTCCGAAGATCAGCTCGAAGATCGAGAAATTCTATGTGCAACGGGGCGCGCGAGTCAAAAAGGGGCAAGTGCTCGCGCAACTCGAAAACAAGGATTTGTCCGCCCAGGCGGAATCCAGCAAGGGCGAGTTCGAGCAGGCAGAAGCCAACTATGTTACGACCGTTGGCGCCAGCCTCCCGCAGCAAATTCAAAAAGCGGAACTGGACGCCACCTCCGCGAAATCGAACTTCGAGGCGCAACAAAAAGTCTACGAGAGCCGCAAGGAATTGTTCCAGCAAGGCGCCATTCCCCGGAAGGACTTGGACTCCGCCGAAGTCGCCTTTCTCCAAGCCCGCAGCCAGAACGAGCAAGCGCAGAAACAGCTCGCCGACTTGCAGCGCTTTGGAAAAGAGCAGGCGCTCAAGGCCGCGCAAGGCACGCGATTACTGGCAGAAGGCCACCTGCGAGGTGCTGAGGCGCAGCTCAGTTACTCGAGGATTACCAGTCCCATCGACGGCGTGGTCACGGATCGGCCCCTTTATGAAGGAGACCTTGCCACTGCCAATCAGCCGATCCTTACGGTTATGAACACTTCCAGGCTCATCGCCAAAGCGCACATTCCGCAATCGGAAGCCGCTGTTTTGAAAGTGGGAAACCCGGCGGAGCTGAAGGTTCCCGGGCTCGATGAACCCATCAAGGGCCGCGTCAGCCTGGTCAGCCCTGCTCTTGATCCCGGCAGCACCACGATTGAAGTTTGGGTCGAGGCCCCAAAACCGGATCCGGCGCTGAAGCCCGGCATGAGCGTGGAAATTTCCATGACGGCGAAAACCGTGAAAGACGCGCTGGTCGTGCCCACGCCCGCAGTCTACAAAAACTCCGAGGGTGCGGACTACGTTTTGATCGCGGGCTCCGATGGCCACGCGCACCTGAAAACCGTTCAAATAGGTGTGCGCAGTAATGAACTCACGCAGATCGTGAGTGGCGTAAACGTCGGCGACCAGGTGATCACCTCGGGTGGCTACGCGTTGCCGGACAAAACGCAAATCAAGGTCGAAGCTCCCGCCAAGGACGAAAAAGAAGGCGGCGACAAAACTGACAAGCCGGAAGGTGCCGCAAAGCCCGACGCCAAGGAAAAGGATTAGACGCGCATGGCCCTTCCTCCCGATTCGGCGCGCGTAGCCCATCCTTCAGCCAAGCCGGACTTGCCGTGGTTCCAGCGCCTCTCTCGCCCCATTCTGTTCTTAATCGTCAGCCTGATGCTCGTGGGCGCGTATCTCGCCTTCACGATTCCCGTTGCGGTCTTCCCGAACACCGATTTTCCGCGCATCGTCATCGGCATCGACAACGGCGTGATGCCCATCGATCAGATGCTCGTGGTCATCACACGTCCTCTTGAAGAAGCCGTCAACAGCGTCCCCGGCTTGCAGAGAGTGCAGTCCATCACCAGCCGCGGCTCCGCCGAAGTCGATCTTTTCTTCGACTGGAACAGCGACATGATTCTGACGTTGCAGCGTGTCGACGCCGTCGTCGCCCGTATGCAGTCGGAATTGCCTTCAACCGCCAAGGTCGAGACCCACCGCCTCACCTTCGCCACATTTCCTATTCTTGGCTATAGCCTGACCTCGGACACGATTCCACAAAACAAGCTCTGGGAAATTGCCACTTACGACCTCAAGCCTCGCGTAAACAGGCTCGATGGCGTTGCATCTGTTCTCATTCAAGGTGGCCGTATCCCCGAGTTCCAAGTGATGCCCGAACCGGCGCGCCTCCTCGCCGCCGGAATCACGGTCAACGATATTCTCGACGCCATTCGCAAGACAAACCTCATCGATTCGCCCGGCCTCATTGAGAACAATCATCAATTAGTCCTCGGCCTCATCAGCGGCCAGGTCCGCACGCCCGAGCAAATCGGCCAAATTGTCGTGAAGACCACAGTGGCCGGCATTCCCATTCGTCTCGGCGATATTGCGAAGATTTCTCCGTCGGTCGCTCCGGTCTACACCATGGTCACCGCCAACGGCAAGCCCGCGGTGCTGCTGAGCGTCCATCGTCAGCCGGAAAGCAACACCCTTGATGTCGCTGACGAAGTTCACGCTCAAATCGAAGAGCTTCGCCCGACTCTGCCCCCAGGTCTCCATATCGAGCCGTTCTACGATCAATCGACCATCGTTCACGAATCCATCGCCAGCGTGCGCGACGCAGTGTTGCTCGGACTCGTACTTTCTTCCATCATCCTCGTTCTGTTCTTGCGTGACTGGGGCACCTCTTTCGTCGCTGGCTTGGTCATTCCTGCCACCTTGCTCATTACCTTCATCGTTCTGAAGCTCACCGGTCAGAGTTTCAACCTGATGACTCTCGGCGGTCTGGCTGCTGCCGTTGGTTTAATCATCGACGACGCCATCGTCGTTTTAGAAAACATCGTTTTGCACCGCGACGCAGGCCAGGGCCGCCTCGAAGCCATTCAAAGCGCGCTAACAGAAATGACCGTTCCTCTGATCGGCTCCACCATCACGCCGATTGTTGTTTTTCTTCCCCTGATTTCCATCACTGGTGTTACCGGGAGTTTTTTCCGTGCGCTCGCCGTCACCATGACTGTCTCGCTGTTCGCTTCGCTTCTTCTTGCTCTGTCATGGACGCCCGCTCTCAGCCAATATCTTGTGCGTCGCAAGGAGACCCCAACCACCGAAGGCGAATCCTCTTCGGGCGGCGACGCTGCCGCGCTACTGGCCGCCGAAGAAGCCCACCTCTCCGGTTTTTTTGGGAAAATTGTCGCGTTCTATGCCCGCGCGATGGAAGCAGTGCTCAAACATCCTCTTCTTTTGGCGGGGAGCTCCGTCATCATCGTGGTTCTCGCGTTCGGTTGTTATAAGTTGCTGGGTTCCGACCTTTTGCCGGCCATGGACGAAGGCGGCTTCATTCTTGATTATTTCACACCGTCGGGGAGTTCGCTGGCTGAATCCGACCGCATCCTCCAGCATATTGAAGAGATTGTCCGCTCGCAGCCGGAAGTCGAGAGCACTTCACGCCGCACCGGCTTGCAACTCGGCCTCGCCGCCGTCACCGAAGCCAATCGCGGCGACTTCACCGTCAAGCTCAAAGCCGGCAAGAGGCGCGACATCGACGAAATCATCTCCGACATTCGTGCCGAGATCGAGCATACCGAGCCCGCAACCAAGGTCGAATTCGTCCAGGTTCTGCAAGACATGATCGGCGACCTCACCAGCCAGCCGGAACCCGTTGTCATCAAACTTTTCTCGCAGGATCCCAAGCTCCTCGCGAGCACCGCTCCGCGCGTTGCCGACTCCATCCAGAAAATTCATGGCGTCGTCGACGTTCTCGACGGCATCCAAAACACCATCAGCGGCCCCGCCACCACGTTTCAGATTAATCCTTCCGTGGCCGCCCGCGCCGGCTTCACCCCCGAAGAGGTTGCCGTCGATGCTGCCGCCATTCTGGAAGGCGAGCCCGCCAGCACGCCGGTGGTTGTAAACGATCGCGCCTACACCATCCGCGTGCGCTTCCCTGAGCAGAGCCGCGCCACTCTCGAACGCATGAGCAACGCGCTCCTCACCAGCGCTACCGGACGCACTGCAACGTTAGGCTCTCTCGCCACAATCACCACCGACCCTGGCCAGACGGAGATTCGCCGCGAGAATCTTCAACGCCTCGTGGAAGTCACCGGGCGTTTCGAAGGCGTCGACCTCGGCACCGGCATAGCCTCCGTCAAGAAAGCGGTCAACGACATGCACCTCCCCTCCTCCATTCGCGTGGAATACGGCGGCACTTATGCCGAACAGACGAAGTCCTTCCGCGACCTCCTCATGGTCCTTGTCCTTGCCCTGGTTCTGCTTTTCGCCGTGCTCCTGTTCGAATTCCGCACCTTCTCCGCCCCCATCGCCATCCTCGCCTCCGCGCTCCTCTCCACCTTTGGAGGCCTGCTCGCCCTCCTCATAACGCGCACCACCTTCAACGTCGCTTCCTTCATGGGCATGATCATGGTCATCGGCATCGTCGCGAAAAACGGCATCCTTCTCCTTGACGCCGAGCATCGCTTCCGCAGCCTCGGTTTTTCTGCTGAAGAATCCATGATTCAAGCCGGCCGCCGCCGTTTGCGCCCCATCGCCATGACCGCACTCGCTACCGTCGCCGGCATGCTTCCCCTGGCTTTCGCCATCGGAAAAGGCTCCCAGATGCTCAAGCCTCTGGCCATCACTGTCGTCGGCGGAATCCTCAGCTCCATGGTGCTCTCGCTCATTTTCACGCCTGCGATTCACTACTACCTGCGGCCGAAAGAGCCGGCCGGGGCTTGATTTCAACCCGCGAAAGCGCATGATAGATGCCTTCCCGGAAGGCAGTGAATGTAAATGAAGATCCTCGTAGTCGAAGACGAAAAGGGGATGGCCCAGGTCCTCCGCCGCGGACTCGAAGAAGACAATCACGCCGTAAGCCTCGCCTACGACGGCCTATCCGCCCTTTCTCTCGCCGAAGACAACATGTTCGACCTCGTCCTCCTCGATGTGATGCTGCCTGGAATCGATGGCATTCAAGTCGCGCAACGCGTCCGCCAACTTCGCCAGGACATTCCCATTTTGATGCTCACCGCGCGCGATTCCGTTCCCGACATCGTCAAAGGCCTCGATGCCGGCGCCGACGACTACGTAACCAAGCCTTTCTCCTTCGCCGTTTTGCTCGCGCGCATCCGCGCATTGGAGCGCCGCGTTGCCGAGCCGCGCACTCGTACCCTGCGAGTCTGCGACCTCTCCCTTGAAATCACCCAGCGCCGCGTCTTTCGCGGAACCCGAGAAATCCATCTCACCCCCACGGAATTTCGTTTGCTCGAATTCCTCATGCGCCATGAAGGCCGCGTCGCCTCGCGCGGCGCGATTCTCGATGCTGTTTGGGGACCTTCTGAAAATATCGAAGAGAACACTCTGGATGCTTTTGTGCGTCTCCTGCGCCGCAAAGTCGATGAAAACGAGCCTGTAAAATTGATTCACACCGTCCGCGGTTTCGGGTATTCTCTCGGCCCCGAAGCTTGACCATGAAACTTCCCCTTCGCGCCCGCATCACCGCCTGGTATTTCGCCGTTCTGGCTGTTGCTTTCGCCTCCTTCGCCTGGATCAGCGATCTGGGCTTTCAGCACAGTATCGAAACCACTGTGAACGAAGCCTCCAGCGCCAACCTCGAGAGCATTCGGAGCGTGCTCGTGCGCACGGCTCCAAAAGGCATCGTGGAAATAAAGGATGAACTGAACGAACTGGGAGGATTGTGGGCCGGCGCATCTCTGCTCGAAGTCTCGGATGCGGGCGGCAAGATGATTTTTCAATCTCCGCCCTTCAAGAACCAGTACGGCGCTGACAATCCTGCGACGAAAGATGGCATTCGTTTCATCACCACCAACTTGGACAGTTTGCAATACCGTGTCGCCACGGGTACGGTCGACGCCGGCGGCCAGATATTTCGTGTCCGGGCCGCCGTCCCAACGGAACCTTTTGATCAAGCGCTCGACCGTTTCCGCCTCATCCTTAAAGAGACTCTGCCCTTTCTCGTAATCCTCGCTTCGCTGGCCGGCTACTGGCTGAGCGGCCGCGCCCTCGCGCCCATCAACGCCATCATCGAGACCGCGCGCGGCGTCGGCGTCCAAAATTTGTCCAGCCGCCTCGCCGTTCCTCCCGCCAATGATGAATTGCGACGTCTTTCCGAAACGTTGAACGCCATGCTCGGTCGTCTCGAGGCTTCCGTAAAACGCCTCACGCAATTCACCGCCGACGCATCTCACGACTTGCGCACCCCCATCGCCCTCATCCGCACTAGCGCGGAATTATCTTTGCGGCGCCCTCGCACGGAAGACGAATATCGCGAAACGTTGGCACGCATCCTGGCCACTTCCGAAGAGACCACGCATCTCATCGAAAATCTACTGACGTTGGCCCGCGCGGATGCCGGAGCATCCGAGCTTCACTTCGAAAACATCGACCTCGTTCCGCGCCTGGAGAAGATTTCCGAAGAAGCCGGCATTCTGGCCGCTGGCAAGGGAATCGATGTCACCAGCGAGTTTGCAACTGGCCCGATACGAGTATCCGCCGATTCCGCCGCCATCGAGCGCTTGCTCCTCATCGTTGTCGAAAACGCCGTCAAGTACACTCCTCAAGGCGGCAAGATTGCCATGTCCCTCGCAAACGGCTGGGGAAGTGCCCGAATCGAGATCCGCGATAGCGGCATCGGCATCAGCGAAAAAGATCTGCCACACATCTTCGAGCGTTTCTATCGTGCTGATCAGGCGCGTTCACGCGAATCCGGCGGTTCCGGCCTCGGCCTCGCGATTGCCCGCTGGATTGTGGACCTACATGGAGGCTTGATCGAAGCCGAGAGCAAACTCGGCAGCGGTTCGATCTTTAGAATCTCTCTCCCTGTGGCTTCCAATCGCTAATCGCACTTCCCACTCCGGCTTCACGGAGCTTTGTGCTCCATCGCAGGTGCTCAATCTGAAATTTCATTCATCCTTATTTTAAAGATTCGTGAATTGCTGTTCATCTCCCATTAGCATTTCACGCCCCAAATGGAGAGCAAGGACGGGGCGCGTTCGACCCAGACTCAACGCTGTCCCAGTGTCCTAACTGCTGGCGTCACAATAGCTTAGTGGTTTCCAAATGGGGGTGTGTAGATGTCGATTGGAAAGAAGATTTTAGTGGCTCTAGTCGCCATGGTTGCCTTTGCGCTGTCGGCTCTCGCACAATCGGGCAAGGGTACCATTTCCGGAACTGTAAAGGATTCGGGCAATTCCGCCCTGCAGGGTTCGCTCGTCGAACTTCTGCCCTTGGGCCTGAAGGCGGCTACCGACGACCACGGGCAATTCCGAATGACAGACGTGCCAGCGGGGGAATACACCCTCAGTGTTTCCTACGTTGGGTTGGCCGTTTTCAATACACCTGTGATGGTTGAGGCCGGTAAGGAAATCAGTGCGAATGCGGTCTTGCAGGTTGCCTCGCAGGTCGATCAAGTCATCGTTAGCGCGGAGCGCCTGCAGGGTGAGGCCGAAGCCATCAATATCGAGCGCACTGCCGACAACATCGTACAAGTCTTGCCCGAAAGAGTTATCGTCAGCCTCCCGAATACCAATATCGCCGACGCCGTTGGCCGCGTGCCCAGCGTTTCGCTCGAACGCGACGAAGGCGAAGGCAAGTACGTCCAGATCCGTGGTACGGAACCGCGCCTGAGCAGCGTCACCGTGAACGGTGTGAACCTGCCTTCTGTCGAGGGTGTCGTCCGCAACATCAAACTGGACGCGGTACCCGCCGATTTGGTTGAGCGCATCGAAGTGTTCAAGACGCTCTCCGCCAGCCAGGACGCCGACGGCGTCGGCGGCACTGTCAACTTGGTCACCCGGACCCCTGGGGAAAAGCCGTTCTATGCTCTTGGAGGGACAGGCGGATACAACCCCATTCAAAACGGCTATGGGCGCGGCGGGCTTAGTGGAACCTTTGGACGGCGCTTTGGAGCCAGCAAGAAACTCGGCTTCTTGCTGAACGGCACCTTCGATAAGACCAACCGCGGCATCGACGACCTCGAACCGGGGCAAACCACCGGAACCTTTGGCGGCCGCAATGTGGCATTCGCCAACACTGAGGATCGTCGCTCCTACGACTACTACCGGACGCGTTATGGATTTTCAACCGGCGTCGACTACAACATCAAGCCCGGGACCAGCGTCTACGCCAAGGGTCTGTTCGCCGACTTCCACGATTACGGCGAAACCTGGGTATACACTCCAAACGCAGGCAACACCATCAAGTCGGTCTCCGCGGACGGCTCACAGATCACTTTCGATAACGCGCAGGAATGCGCTACAGTCAACAAGGCAGCTGATGTTGCAAACCCGGGCAGTAATCCATGCTCGCCTGGTTCATACAACTACCGTCACTACGTCCGCCGGCCCGATCAGCAGGTATATAGCTTCTTGACGGGCGCAAGGCACGATCTTTCGACTACCCTGATCACCTATGAGTTCGCGGCCTCGCGCTCACATAACATCGGCGGCCAGGATTTTGCGACCACCAACTTTAACGGAGCAGCGGCGACCTATGACACCAATGGAAATCTGCTGACCACCGGCCCGGATATCGCCGTGAACCAGAAAGATCCGCACCGGCCAAAACTCGTTGCGCTCGATAGCACCAATCTCTATGATCCGACGCAATACTTCATCACGAACAGCTCGTTTACGAACTATATCGCTCAGCAGCTCAATTTCCAGGGCGCAGCGTCCGTCGCACGGCGCTACAACGCACACTCGCATCTCGGAACGTTCGAACTTGGAATCAAAATACGAAACTCGCATTCCATCCAACACGAAAGCGACATAATTCAAAAGGCTACCGACCCTAGCGGCAACAGCACCATCGCTCTCAGTTCCGTCCAGGGCACCTATACAAATCCCAGCTATTACGACAATTTCTTCCGCATCGGCTCCGCGTCCTATGGACCGACCTCCAATTACGATCAAATTACAAAAGCCGTCCTTGGCAGTACCGGCCCTACAGGCCAATTCATGCCGGATCTAGCAACAGACGTCCGCCGTTCCGCGGGCGCCTTCTTTGACGCCAATGAGCGCATCTATGCCGGCTACTTGCAGAACGTGATCTCCTTTGGCAAATTGCGGCTGCAAACCGGCGTTCGCTTTGATGCTGCCGATACTGGCTTCCTGGCGAATATGATCGTCACAAGCGATCCGGCCGATCCCACCGTTACCCCTACCAACCCTAGAATCACCCCGAATCGGCAAAACTCGGGTTACTTCAACGCCCTGCCCAGCGTACAAGCCCAGTATCAACTCCACAAGAACACCAACTTGCGCGCCAACTTCAGCCAGGGCATCGCCCGGCCCAATATCGGCGACCTCGTGCCCACTACGATTGTCGACCCCAATGCCAATCCAGCTCCTGGTGTGGTTACACAGGGCAATCCCAACTTGAAACCAACCAAGGCCAACAATTACGACATCTTGATCGAACACTTCTTCCAGCCTCTTGGCATCTTGCAAGCTGGGTACTTTTACAAACAGTTGTCCGATCCGATCTACCCGACCGCGAGCACGATTCCGGCGGGGCAGCCTAACACTGGACTCAGACTACTGGAGTCGATCAACGGCCCCAGCGCCCATATCCAGGGCATCGAAGTTTCTTGGGAACAGCGTTTTTCGTTTCTCCCGGGACTCCTCAGCGGATTTGGTGTGTCCGCGAACTACAGCTACACGCAATCCGGCGTGAAGTTCCCGTCCACTTTTGACGGTGGCCGAATTGATAACGCACCCCTCTCGCGCCAGGCCCCGAATACTTGGAACGCAGGCTTTACCTACGACAAGTCACGTTTCTCCATGCGCTTTGCCGCCAGCCACAACGATGCGAACATTGCGTTCTACAACTACTCTCACGTCGATGCGGCGACGGACAAGGACCCCATCCTTGGACTCCAAGGTCCGGGCGGCGACGTCTACTTCTACGCCCACACGCAATTTGACATTCAGGGTAGTTATCGCATCCGCAAAGGTCTACGCTTCGAGGCTTCCGGCCTAAACCTCAGTAACGAGGTTTTCGGTTTCTACCAGGGCAGCGGCCTATATCCCATCCAGCGCGAATTCTATAAGCCCACTGTTTCCTTCGGCTTCCGCTGGACATCCTCGGCGGAATAGAAGGTCTCATGCCGACCCGGGGCATCAGCGCCGGGTCGGCTCAGGATTCAGGCCTGAAGGTTCTTTCATCTTTATTTTAACAGTCTGTTAACCGCCGTTTATTTTTCCTCAGCAATTACCGCCTCATATATGCGTCTACGAACGAGGGTGTTTCACCAACGCTGCAAGTCTGCACCGGTAATTGATAGTCGCACGTGACAGAACTTGGGCAATCCCGATGGGGGGTGTACAAATGTCCGGATGGAAAAGGCTTTCACTGGCGCTGGCGGTCACAAGCGCCATCGCGTTGCCATCATTTGCGCAGACCAACCGCGCCACTCTTGAAGGTACGGTGATGGACCCGAGCGGCTCTACGATCAGTGGGGCCAGCGTTAAAATCTTGGCCGTTGATACCGGGCTGACCCAGGAGCGCACGACGAACCCGAACGGGCAATATCGCTTTCCAGGCATTGCCACTGGTCAATACACGGTTTCTTTCTCAAATTCAGGCTTCAAGACTAAAGTAATCGGCGACGTCGTTCTTGATGTCGGACAGACCCGCACCCTCGATGTCAACCTGGATATAGGGATAGCCAGCGAAAAAGTTGACGTCGTGGCCGAGACTGGCCCTGCGGAGCGCAGCAGCGCCGAAGCCGCCACTGTCATTCGCACGGATCAGATCGCCAATTTGCCGGTAAATGGCCGCGACTGGTCCGCGCTGACGCTGCTGGCGCCTTTCGCTCAGGATGATGGAGGTGGGAACCAGCGCACCATCCGTTATGGCGGCCGCGCCATTGACGACAATAACTTCAACTTCGACGGCGTCGACGCCGGCGGCATTCAGGAGCAAGCTCAGAAATCGCAGGTACGCCTGCAAATTTCTCCCGATGCAATCGCTGAGTATCGGGTCAACAGCGCGCTATATGACGCCGAATACGGCACGCAGGCCGGCGGCCAGATTGACGTGGTTACCAAATCCGGCACCAACGATTATCACGGTTCGGCATTCGGCTATCTGAGAAACTCAGTGTTTGATGCCCGCAACTTCAACGATTTCAACACTGACCCCGTGACTGGCAATCAGATCGCTGTCATCCCCGCCTTTCGAATGGGGCAGTACGGCTTAACCGTTGGCGGCCCGATCGTCAAGGACAATACCTTTTTCTTCCTGAGCTACGAAGGACTTCGCCAGTTACAGTCGACGACCCAAATAGCGGCTGTGCCATCGGCTGCTCTCCTAGCGGATATCCTGGTCAACGGCCGAACCGGTGTGGGTGGGCCGTCGCCGCAAATGTGCTCCATCCTCCAGGTTTATCCGTGGAAGAAATCAACGGGTACCCTTGGCACTTGCGCGCCAAAGATTGTCTTCCCTGATGCCGCCTTCACTCCGACAAACGGAGACTCCGACACCGACCAATTTAGTCATCAAACGCCAACCATCATTCATGAAGACACCGCTTTAATCCGTATCGACCACAAATTTAGCGACAAAACGACACTGTACGGGCGCGCCCAGCGAGACATCGTGCACTCCGACCAGCCCATTAGTCCGCTCTTTGATGTTCAGCATATCTTCAATCACCCGGGTAATTATTTTCTCGCACTTCAACATATCTTCAACGCCAGCATATTCAATGAAGCGAAGGTTTACGTGAATCGCTCGCCCTATCACAATCCCCAGGCCAGCGTCCTTCCTTATGCCGTGAGCCTGTCTGGTTTTACGGGGATTAGTAACGATTCGGAGGACGTTGAAGTCGGCACGACTTTCGGCTTTATTGACAACCTCACCTGGACCCGTGGCCGCCACACCTTCAAGACCGGCATGGAGTTCCGCCGCATACGGCTCAATCAGGGGCAGACCTCGAACAATAATCTAAGCTTCCCTGACAATAACAGCCTAATTACTGCTTCACTCTCTAAAGTTGATTATATCGCTCCATGGTGCTGCCACAAGTATCGCCGCGCGTTCCTAATGCCGTACTTCCAGGACGAATGGAAAGTGACTCCTACCTTTACCGCGAACCTTGGAATACGCTGGGATTACTATGGCGTTGCTCACGTTCCCGATAACCGCACCACGGTGTTTGATTTTGACCTGTTCCATGGGGCATGCCTGGGCTCAGGCTCATTCAACACGCCGTTTCCGGTGCCGATCAATACTCCGCCGTGCCCAAAAAACCCTTCCTTATATTATCCGACTTATCGAAACGTTGACCCGCGCGTAAGTTTTGCTTGGGCGCCTTCAGCCCTGCGTGGCAAGACCGTCTTCCGCACTGGCTTCGGCCTCTACAGTGGCGCTGCCCAGAACGATGACTTGAACGCGGGGCTCGAGAGCGACACTTTCCGTGCAACCGTTGCCCCGCCGAGTGGCAGCTTTCCCCTGGACCCAGCCGTGCAGCAGAAGGATCCGGATCTTTCGGCCTACAACGGAGCGAATGGCCTCTCGAAGGCCGCAAATCACCCTCGCGCACTGCAGCGCAAAAGCCGCCTGGACCAATACGTTGAGTCTTGGGGCTTGACCATCGACCACGAACTGCCATCCCGTCTTGTGCTTTCGGCATCCTACCTGGGAACTCACGGTGTACACTTGTTTTCGCGCGGCGCGGTAAATCTGTGCACCATTCCACTGACCATTAGAAGCGATGGCAACGATTGCATCCGTCCGTTGGACCAGTATTTTACGGACCCAGCTAACCCGGACCCGTATGGTTCGGTCGATTATAAGCACGATGTCGGCCAGAGCACCTATCATGCTTTGCGTCTCTCTCTGGAGCGGCGGTACTCCAGCGGCTTCTCGTTTCAAACCAGTTACACCTTCTCTCATTCCATCAACGACGGCGCCGTGGGCGGTGGCGAAGCAAACGGACCACAGAACGTCAATTGCCGTCAGTGCGATAAAGGCCCCAGTGTCTTCGATATTCGCCATAATTTCTCGGTAAACACTGTCTATGAACTCCCTTTCGGACCTGGCAAGGCATATCTGCATGACGCCGGGGTCTTGGGGAAAATTGTAGGAGGTTGGGAGGTGAGTGGTCTCGGGATCTGGCATACCGGCCATCCGCTCACCGTCTCACTTAGTTATGGGACGAGCTTCCAGCTTCCCGACGGGAACGATCAGACCTCGCAGAGGCCCGACATCGTTCCGGGAGTACCGCTCTATCTCGCTGCCGGGTCGAACGGCGTACCCCAGGTCAACCCCGCTGCATTTCAGGCGCCGCCCCTAAGCACTGCTCCGAATGCCCAACCTGGAGCCGTGGCGCGATTTGGAAACGAAGGAAACGGTGTGCTTCGCGCGTTGGACATCTGGCAAGTTGATACGGCCATCACCAAGGAAACAAAGTTGACCGAACGATACAGTCTGCAGTTTGGCGCACAAGCGTTCAATGTTTTTAACCATGTCCAGCTCGGTGATTTCAGCAATCTCGGCTTTACTTTCACGCAGCCGACCCCGGGCAGTCCATTTGTGTTCGCGCCCGTAGGAAACTTCGGCCAAATCAATTCCAGTGTAAACGGTCTCGGTACCAACACTGGGAACGGGTTGCCGCGCCAGTTGCAATTCATGTTGCGGCTTAAGTTTTAACCAACCCGAACGACGGTCGGACGGCGACGTTCAGCCAAGTTGTGCTCCGGCTGCTCTTCCAGGGACTGCAACCTGAAAAGATTTTCAGCCTCAATTTAGGCAGCGTTCATGTCCATACGGTTATCTTGTTTCACGCACGCTGATTTCGGCTGCAATGTGAGGTCTGGAATGGCAAAGCACTCTCTCGGCGCAAGCCTGGTATTGCTCGCAGCTGTCCTAATTATTTTTTCGTCGGCGGGCGCGGCGCCTTCGGTCGCAACTGCAGCGAACGATCAGACCGCGATCCTCGTCGGTGCGGGCGACATTGCCGATTGCAAAGATCTTACCGGTGCGGAGGCCACCGCTAAACTGCTCGTCCAAATACCGGGCACCGTCTTCGCCGCCGGCGATCTCGCCTATCCGGACGGCTCGAAAGAGAATTTTGTCTGCTACGATAAGACTTGGGGTCGCGTAAAATCCCGCACTCGGCCCGCCCCCGGCAATCACGAGTTTCATGCTGCTGGCGCCACGCCTTATTTCGATTATTTCGGCGCCGCTGCCGGCGACCCTAGAACCGGCTACTACAGCTACGAACTCGGAACCTGGCACATCATCGTTCTGAACAGCGAATGTATAGACGTCGGCGGCTGCGAAGCTGGCTCACCACAGGAAAAGTGGCTTCGCACGGATCTCGCCGCGCATCCGGCCGCTTGCACGCTTGCCTACTGGCACAAGCCGCTCTTCAGCTCCGGCGGCGCACATGGCAACGACCTCACCGTAAAGCCGCTGTTCCACGCACTTTACGAGGCCGATGCCGACGTCGTCCTCAACGGCCACGACCACGATTACGAGCGCTTCGCACCGCAAACTCCCGATGGCGTCGCCGACGCCAAGCGCGGCATTCGCGAATTTGTCGTTGGCACTGGCGGCAAGAACCATCGCCCCTTCGGCGAGCCCAAGCCCAACAGCGAATTGCGCGACGCCACCGCCTTTGGGGTCCTAAAACTCACTCTCAAGAGCGGCTCCTATGACTGGCAATTCATCCCCGAAGCGGGGAAGACCTTCACCGATTCCGGCAGCGGCACCTGCCACTAAGACTTTTTACGGGGTCACAGGGAACTACGCAAATCAGCTCACTTCATCGACGGAGATAAAATGAAACGCACGTATGTATTACTCGCAGTACTTCTTGGACTCGCGGCCACGGCCACTCTTGCCGCGCCGCCATCCGTTTATCACATCATCAAGAAAGTGAACATTCCCGGCACGGGTGGCTGGGACTACGTTTCCGTGGATGAAGCCGGGCGGCGCGTTTACATTGCCCACGCCACTCAGGTGGAAGTCCTCGACGCCGACACTTCCGAACTTGTCGGCACGATTCCGAACACCCCGGGGGTCCACGGCGTGGCCATCGCGGCCGAATTTGGCCGCGGCTTCATCTCCGCCGGAAAATCGGACTCCGTGATTATCTTTGATCTGAAGACGCTGAAGCCGCTGGGCGAAGTCAAGGTCGGCAAGAAACCCGACGCGATCATTTATGACCCGGCCACCAAACACGTCTATGCCATGAACGGCGACAGCGACAGCACCACGGTGATTAACGCGGCCGACGGAAAAGTGGTCGGCACGATTGACCTCGGGGGCGGTCCAGAATTTGCTGTCGCAGACGGAAAGGGCAGTGTTTATATCAACCTAGAAGAAAAAGCAGATACCGTTCACATCGACTCGAACGCGCTGAAGGTGTTGCATCATTGGCCGCTCGCGCCCGGTGGCACGGCCACGGCCCTCGCCTTCGATCCGCAAACCCGCCGCCTGTTTGCCGGCTGCCGCGGCGGCCAACTGATGGTCGTACTGGATGCCGACAGCGGCAAGATAATCACGACTGCACCGATCGGCGAACGTGTGGACGCGGCCGCTTACGACCCTGCGACGAAACTGGTATTCATGTCCACGGGAGGCGGCACCATCGCTGTGTTCCATCAGGATTCCGCTGACAAATACACGCTTCTCGAGAATCTACCAACCAACTCAGGATCCAAGACCATGGGACTCGATCCCAAAACGCATCACCTCTTTGTTCCCGCGAACATCGGCGGCCAATTCACCGTTCTCGTTTTCGGCCAATAAGGAACCCCCAAGCTGCAAATCACCCCGGGGTGCGCGGGCCGGTA